>PDWJ01001763.1_pt1 | contig 25278 bp, 27 predicted proteins | sample 1430881 | NCBI WGS metagenome assembly PDWJ01 (sample SAMN01162460, study PRJNA174530) | Oral metagenome, whole genome shotgun sequencing project. | biome: Marine environment; feature: Marine mammal; material: Swab sample of the gingival sulcus; isolation source: swab sample of gingival sulcus...
CATTCTTTTTATTTTTATTAGTTTTGCAATGAGTTCAATATGTTAATGTGAATTTTATGTTGTTAATATATTCAGAAAAAAATACGAATCGGTTAAAATATACTTTCCAGACGATATTCAATGATATTTTGGGTATTGATATTGAATTCACAAATGACAAAGATTTTTTTTTAAAACATCAAGCCGAAAAACTAAATTATTCTTCTCAACCTATTGGTAAAGAAGTTTTTTTTTGTAATGTAGATTTCTTATTCAAAACCGGCATTTCTTCTTTTGAGGTGCCTTCGGCTAATTATAACAAGCAAAAGGTGTTGTTTCCTGTAAAAAATGAGGCTTCATTTTTGCCTTTTGATCCTTTTGCAGCTTCTTTTTACTTGCTTTCTCGATACGAAGAGTATTTACCTTATCTAAAAGACCAACACGGCAGATATGTTGAAAGCCAAAGTGTTGCTTTTAATAATAGATTTTCGCATCAGCCGGTTGTTAATATTTGGGCTTATTACATTCGGGATATTCTATTGGAAAGGTATCCTGATATTCCATTCAAAAAAAGGAAATTTACTTTTATTCCTACGTATGACGTGGATATTGCCTTTTCTTATAAAGCAAAAGGATTTCTGCGGTCGTTATACGGATATATGAAAGATTTTTTTTCCGGGAACTTTTCGGCAGTTTTTTCTCGAACCATGGTGTTGTTGGGGTTAGAAAAAGATCCTTACGATACATTCAGCTATCAAATTAATTTGCATAAGCGGTATCGATTAAAGCCGGTTTATTTTATTTTATTTGGCAAAAATGGGAAGTATGATAAAAATTTATCCATAAACAATCACACTTTTCAAGATTTGATAAAGCATTTGGCAGATTATGGCGAAGTAGGCATACATCCATCTTATGATTCTGATAAAAGTCAGAAAATATTGGAAAAAGAGATAAAAGATTTAGAGAAAGTGTTGAAACAAAACATTGTGTCAAGCCGACAGCACTTCTTGAAATTAGAATTACCTGCAACTTATCAAAATCTGATTTCTGCCGGCATTCAGCATGATTATACCATGGGATATGTTTCGGAGATAGGTTTTAGAGCAGGAATTTGTGATCCATTTTATTTTTATGATTTAGATCATGAAGTAAAAACAAAACTAAAGATTTATCCGCTGACAATTATGGAGGGAACCTTAAAAGATTATCAAAAAATATCGGTGGAAGAGGCTGAAAATATCTTGTTTAACTTGATAGATGAAGTGAAAAAAGTCGATGGAACTTTTATTAGTTTATGGCACAATCCTTCACTGAATGATAGCATTAAAGAGGGTGGTTGGAGAATTCCGTATGAGAAGATGATAAAATATGTATTTACAGAAAGGGAAAAAGAATCATGATTGAGTTTGTAAAAAGAAAACATATTGATACTAAAAAATGGGACGCCCTTTTGTATAAAAGCGACAATCGCATGGTATATGCATTGTCCGGTTATTTGGACTTGATGAGCGATTGCCGTTGGAATGCATTGATAGAGAAAGATAAAAATGGAGAATATAAAACTGTAATGCCACTCCCATTCAAAGAAAAATATGGCGTAAAATACCTCTATCAGCCTTTCTTTTCACAACAATTGGGCGTGTTTTCAAAAGGAAAAATCACTTCTCAGATGACCTTAAGATTTATTGAAGCCATTCCTAAAAGTTATCGATTGGTTGAAATAAACCTAAATGAGGGTCAGAAAATAAAAAAAGAACAGCTCATCGGTAAAAAAATACAATTTAATTATAATTATGTATTGCCTTTACATGAAAATTATGATGCGTTGCACAAAGATTTCTCTAAAAATCAAAAAAGAAACATCAAAAAAGCCCTGAATTACAACTTAATATTGGATGAATCACTCAATATTGAGGATGTGATTTATTTATTTAAAGAAAATAAAGCAAAGACGTTAAAAAAGTTGAAAGATGAGTTTTATATTCGATTGATTGAAGTGGTAAGATATATGAAAACTCAAGATTTAGTAAAAATTTGGGGTGTAAGAAATGAAGAAGGCGTATTGTTATCCGGAGCGGTTTTTATAAAAAGTTTTAACCGTTGGATATTCTTATTTTCAGGTACTTCAGATGACGGAAAAAGATGTAGAGCCATGTCTTTTTTGTTAGACTTTTTTATTTCAAGCCATTGTCATTCAGATTTATATCTTGATTTTGAAGGTAGCAATAATAAGAATTTAGCCAAATTTTATGCTTCATTTGGTGCAAAAAAAGAGAAGTATATTCATTATAAACGATACTTATTTCCAATGAATTTGATAAAAAAATAAAATAAAACCATGTTAAATATCATTAATTTAGAAAAAGAACAGTCAGTTTTTAATCGATTTGTAGCAGAACTTAGAGATGTAAACATACAAACAGATCGCATAAGATTTAGAAGAAACCTGGAACGCATCGGCGAAATTTTTGCTTATGAGATTAGCAAAAAAATGGAGTATAAAATGCAAGAAGTTGTTACGCCTCTTGGGAAAAAAGAAGTGTTATTACCGGTGCATCAACCTGTACTTTCAACCATTTTGCGTGCTGGACTTCCATTGCATAATGGGTTGTTAAATTATTTTGACCGAGCTGAAAATGCTTTTATTTCTGCGTATAGAAAATATGATGAAGAAGGAAAATTTCATATCCATTTGGAATATGCTTCTAGTCCGGATATCAATAACAAAATATTGATTATCAGTGATCCGATGTTAGCCACTGCTTCATCTATGATATTAACATACAAAGAGATGATTAAAAACGGTGCTCCTTTTCATACTCATATTGTATCGGTTGTAGCCAGTCAGGCAGGAATAGATGCTTTGAAAAATGCATTACCTGAGGAAAATGTTACGGTTTGGGTAGGAGCTATTGATGAAAAATTAAACGATAAATCCTATATCGTTCCCGGATTAGGAGATGCCGGAGATTTAGCATACGGCGAAAAGAGGTAGAGCGAAAGAATGATGAATTATAAATGGTGAATTGTGAATGAAATTAATGTGATAATTTGTTAATGTGACAATTTGATAATGTGGTAATGTGTTAAAAGGTCGGAAGACCGAAGTCCGAAGAAGGAAAGTGTGCAAGCCCAATTCCCCTTGGAGAAGGGGGCAGGGGGGATTGACCTAAATGATGAATGAAGACCGAAGAGCGTCAGCAGGTCACTGAGCGGAGTCGAAGTGGAGCGTTCGAAAAATATTATTAATCACACATTTGCTAATTGAAATGGCAGGGGATTGATTTTTTTCAATATGCAATAAAATTTAACCGCAAAGTTCGCAAGGAAGATGCAAAGAACGCAAGCAAAAGACCTTAAAGGTTTTTAAAATCTTTGAGGTCTGGATTGCTAATTGTTCATTTGAGAAGATATCTCGATATAAATTTGTTCGTAGCCTTACAAATTCACTCGACGTGACTGGTGATGTAATGTTTACTGAAAGCCTTGTGTTGATAGCCAACATGCAACCATAGTTGCAAAGCGGGTAGGCAAGTCCAAACAGGGAGCGGCGTAGGTGTGAATGGACAAAGCGTTAGTGAGGCGAGCAAGGCACTCCGTTGTTTTAAAAAACAAGCTTTACCATGATTTCCTAACACAAGAAACCTTCTTCATTAATAAAATAAATATATAAAAAATATACCGACAACCTTGTTTTTTTCCTCCTTGCCGCCGCACTTCGCTTTGGACAGAGCGGGAGGCAATTGTTTGGACAAGATTTTTGCTTACTTTTCATCGAATGGAAAAGTAAGAAACAAAAAAAGGAATATAAAAAAGCCAAAGGGGATTGATAGATGGAGATTGCTTCGTTTCACTCGCAATGACGAGTACTAAAAAGCCAAAAGCCAACAGCTAAAAACCAAAGATAGTTAAGGTCTGAGCAAAATAATTACTAATTACTAATTCTTAATTACTAATTGAAAAAAACATGTATAAAAAATACCCATCAAAAATATCTTATGGATTATTGATATTCACTCTAATCATCTGTTTTTTACCGGCATTTTTATCTATTAAAAATACGGATGTAATAGAAGAATTATTGCTGAAATTACTTGCTTCCGGACTTCCTTTTGGTTTTATATTGTATTTGTTTTTAAGCAATAAATATATCATTGATGAAAACAAGAATACATTAACGGTAAAAATGGGGTTTTTGATAAATACAAAGATTAATATTTCGGATATTAAAAGCATATCCAAAACCAACAGTATTGAATCCGCTCCGGCATCATCACTTGACAGAATTAGAATTAAATATGGAAAATCATCTGATATTATTATTTCGCCAAAAGATAAGTTGATTTTCATCAATCATTTACTAAAAATTAATCCTAATATAGTAAGTGATGTGGTTTAAATGTGATATGTCATTGGAAAATTAAGGGCAGAAAAATAATATATTAAATCATATTTTTTTGTAAATTTGTTTGATAAGAAGAATCATCAAATAAGGGTATTGTTTTAACAATGGATAATTTTGAGGAATATTTACGACAAGGTGAGCCTAACAAAGCTGAAAAAGCTAAAGTTTGGAAAACAGCTATTGGTTTGCAACAAGTTGATGGTTTAAAGCCTTCTGATTATTTAATTGTCACCGCCAAGCAAAATATTGAGGGTTATATTTCTATTGATGAAGTAAAGCTACGAATAGATAGTTATTACAAACAATATCCTGTAAAAGACAGAAAAAATCGTACTGAAGAAGCAGACAAAGTTTCGGCACGCATTGCAGAAATATTAGGTGAGCAAACTTTTACTTTTTCACCCATTGAGTATCTTAACATTCATCATAGATTATTTCAAGACATTTATCATCATGCTGGTAAAATTCGAGATTATAACATCACCAAAAAGGAATGGGTTTTAAATGGAGAAACGGTTTTATATGCAAGTGCTGAGAATTTAAAAGCTACTTTAGAGTATGATTTTGAACAGGAAAAAAAATTTATTTATAATGGTTTAAACCAGCAAGAAATTATAGAACATATTGCACATTTTATTAGTTTTTTGTGGCAAATTCATGTTTTTGGAGAAGGTAATACACGAACAACTGCTATTTTTTTAATCAAATACCTTCGTAAACTGGGTTTTAAAACCGTAAATAATGATTTATTTGCTGAGCATTCATGGTATTTTCGCAATGCACTTGTAAGAGCCCATTATCAAGATTTATCCAAAGGGATTCATAAAACAGAAAAATATCTTATTCGTTTTCTTTCAGTTTTATTGCTTAATGAACAGCATTCATTAAAAAATCGAGAAATGCATATTCAGTATGATGACACTGTAAAATTAGTAAATGACACTGTAAATGACACTGTATTTTATTTGATAAAGGAAAACAATAAAATAACGGCAAAAGAAATTAGTGAACAATTAAATATAAGTTTAAGTACGGTAAAACGAAAAACAAAAGCACTGAAAGAGAAAGGAAAAATAAAACGTATTGGTAGTGATAAAACAGGTTATTGGAAGATTATTGATTTGTAAAACAGTGAAATAAAGATTTTAAATGTAAATTTGTTTTAAAATGAAAGATAAAAATATAGAAAAAAGATGAGTTTACAGAAAAAATACTCAAAGGACTTGAAAAAGTTTATGACAGATTGATTGAATTCAAAAAACAAAAGAATACAGAACTTGTTGTAATGAGAGATGGAAAAATTGTAAAAATTAAACCTGAATAACAACATGCTTAATTGAAAATAAAAATCAAAAATATGAATTTATCAAAAGCACTTAATGAAAAGAATCGATTGGCGAGAAAAATTCGAGAGATTCAAAATAAGATAGAAACTCATAACAGTTACATAAAAGGAAGTACACCTGTTTATGAAATCAAAAAGTTATTACATGACTTGGACGTATCTATTAAAGAATTGACTGAATTAAAAACAAAAATTCACAATGCCAATCAGCCGGTTCAAAACAAAATATTTAAACTTGCAGAGCTTAAATCATTTGCAACATTTCTTAGAAGATTGAAAATCAAAGAAGGAAAAGTGTTGGAAGAACGTTGGAATGCCGAAGTAACGGAATGGGAATCGGAAATGGGTACCATTCAGAGAGATCAATTACTTGAAGATACTGAAAAAGAAATTGATACAATTCAAGCTGAATTAGATAAATTTAATTTTGAAACAACAATTTAAAGGAAATACTTTTAAAGAAAAAAGGAGAACTTGGAAAAATCAAGTCATAAAAGTATAGTCAACTTACAAATTTGATGTTTTCTCGGAAAGCATAAAAGTCAATTGACGAATAAGATTTAAGACCGTTCGAGAAAATTCAATCATCAAACCGAAAAATTCAGAAATTCATGATCAATAAATTTTCACTTTAATTTATGAATTGATCGAGTACAGGTTCTCTAATTTTAACAACATATTATTTTCTATTACCCAAAAAGACTATGGGATACCATTTTGTAGATATACTTATTACATTATCCTTATTTTTGATTATGTTTGGAATAGGTTTATCATTGAAAATTGATAAATTCAAGCAACTGTTTGCTCATCCTAAACCAATCATTATCGGTTTAATGGCACAAATGTTATTTTTGCCATTGTTAGGTTTTTTTATAGGGTTTATTACAAACTTACCTCCGGAAATTAAAGTTGGAATTTTAATCTTGTCGGTTTGCCCGGGCGGCACAACCTCAAATTTTATTACTTATTTACTTAATGGAAATACAGAGTTGTCTATTTCCCTAACCTCTATAAATAGTGTCATCACACTTTTTTCCATTCCATTCATCGTTAATTTGGGATTGGTATTCTTTTTGGGTGAGAGCACTTCGTTTCATTTGCCTTTTCTCAAAACATTATTGCAGGTATTTTATATTTCCATTTTACCGGCGGCATTGGGTGTTTATGTTAATGCAAAACATCCCAAAACAACCAAAATATTAAATACGGAAATATCATTTAAACTCATTCCTAAAATGGGGTTTAATTATATTAAATCAATTACGGTTCTTTTATTGGCATCAGTATTTATTATTAAGGTCTTTGCTGATAAAAATTCAGGTGGTGCAGATTTAACAACAGCTGATTTTATCATGATATTACCTATAATGTTAGTTTTCAATGTTATTGGATTGGTTTTTGGGTATATTGTATCGATTTTAGGCAAGTTAAATAAAGATGCCATTCCAATGACCATTGGTATCGAGGTAGGATTACAAAATACCACATTGGCTTTTTTAGTAGCAGGTACATTACTTCAAAATACCGAAATGCAAAAACCAGCCTTGGTTTATGCCCTTTTCTCTTTTTTTACAGCACTACTTTTTGGTTTTATCATTAAAAAGATAGGAATTTCTAAAAAACTAAAACAAGTACAATAATGAATAAACTCACAAAAAAAACCAATACTGATTTTTTACCCTCACTTTTTTGGGTAGGATTAACCACATTAGGATTTGGAACTCAAAGTTTGTAAAACATAATTGAATTATTTGCAATATTTATATTTTCAGTGATTTTGTAGTTTCATTACTGAACGGCTTATTGAATTCAAATATCTTATCATATTACTTCTCATCATTACCTTTTTAGCACGACTTTTTATGCTCATTATTCCTGAATAACACCCCTTAATAATGATAAAGTGAAAAAGAAATTACTTTTCCTGTGAAAGTAAACAGCATAAAGGTATTGACTTACGCAATATTTATATTACTTTTGCAAAAAAATAATCTTAATGATCACAAGAAGATACCTTCGAATAAAAGTTTTTCAAGAACTGTTTACGTACTTTTTAAATGCTGATAAAAATCTTGTTGAAAAAGAGCAGCAAATGTTAGAAAATACGCACAAGATTTATGATTTGTTTATCTATCAACTGTCTTTTTTTGTTGAACTGAAAAAGTTTGAGGTAAACAGACAATATGAAGCCAAGAAAAAACATTATCCTACACATGAAGATCTTCATCCCAATACAAGATTTATTGATAATAAAATATTGGCTCAGATAGAGAAAAATATTGATTTTCAGAAAAGAAAAAAGAAACTAAAAATCAATTGGGCTGATGAAAAACCTTTAGTTCGGAAAACTTTTAATGAGATTAAAGAAAGTGAATTGTATGAAGCATACATGTCTTCGGAAACTTCTTCTTATGAAGAGGATAAGAAGTTTGTCTTAAAATTAATTAGTGCTTTTTTACCCTATAATAGTTTGTTGATTAGTTTTCTAGAAGCTAAAAATATCAATTGGGCAAATGATTATGATGCTGGATTGGTACTGTTGGAAAAAAGTATTAAACAATTTAAGGTTTCTGATGATGAAAACACTCTTTTACCGGCTTTATTTGGTGATTTTAAAGATGAATCCGGGCGATATGTTGATGAGGTTTTTCTGATTAAACTTTTTAAAACCGTTGTGGTAAAATCTGATGAGTACGATGAAATCATTCAAAAGCACATTAAAAATTGGGATTTTGATCGCATTGCCATCATTGACATCATTATCATAAAAATGGCAATGGCAGAATTTACACAATTCGATTCCATTCCCATAAAGGTTTCTTTGAACGAATACATTGAGTTATCAAAATTATTTAGTACACCTAAAAGCAATATTTTTGTTAATGGTATGTTAGATAAAATATTGAAAGAACTAAAAGAAAATAACCAAATTAAAAAAATCGGTAGAGGGCTGATTGATGAATAATAGGGTTGGAAGACAGAAGTTAGCTGGTCACTGAGCGGAGTCGAAGTGGTGGGGAAAAATTAAGAATTAAAAATGAACAATGTAGAGATGCAATGCTTTGCATCTAAAATAACCAAAGGTCAAAAGCTAAAGCCTAAAAACCAAATTAAAAAAATGTATAATTAGCTAAAAGCCAAGAGCAAAAGGCTAATAGCCAATAAAATATATCATGAAAAAATTAAATCTTTTTATATTTTTATTTCCGATAATGATGTTGATAAGTTGTGGAGGAAATGACAACAATAAAATATCAACAGATGTAGTAACCAATTCAAGTTCTGCCGAAAAAGGAGGAGAGAAAAAAAGTGCAAAGATAGAATTTGACCGCACAAAACACGATTTTGGAGAGGTTATCGAAGGGGAAATTGTATCTTACAATTTTAAATTTAAAAATACGGGCAATGTTGATTTAATCATCAGAAGTGTGAATGCTTCTTGTGGTTGTACCATAGCAAAAAAGCCTGAAAAGTCCATAAAACCGGGTCAGGAAGAGTATTTGGAGGTGACTTTTGATAGCAATAGACGTAAAGGGTTCCAACATAAAACCGTTACGGTATTGACCAATGCTCAACCCTCAAAACAGATATTACATATAAACGCAAAAATTATAAAGCCTTAAAATTATGAACATGTTATCAATTTTATTAATGCAACCTGCTGAAGGACAAGAAGGTGGAGGAATTGTGTCTTTTATTCCAATGATACTATTACTTGTAGTAATCTTCTTATTTTTCATCAGACCTCAAATGAAACGTTCAAAAGAACAGAAAAAATTCAGAGATTCTATTGAAAAAAATCAAAAGATTATCACCATTGGTGGAATCCATGGTAAAGTAACTCAAGTAAGTGACGATTGGGTAATTATTGAAGTAGAAGGGAAAAATCACCTAAAGGTTGATAAATCTGCCATTGCAATGGATGCACAAGATAAGCAGCAATTACAGCAAAATAAATAGGCTATAGGTGATAAATGATAACTTTCATTTTTTATTCCTTTGTGTCTTTGTGGTGAAAGCCTAGATACTGCCTGTTACACAATAATTTACTTTTAAAATGACAAACAAAAAAAAACAATCATCTGTTGGAGAATTTTTTAGTCTGATTCTATCCAGATTGAAAAAACGAGAAGTGAAGCAACAAATATTTGTTTTTTTTGTTTGTTTTTTCATTTCTCTGATTATATGGCTTTTTATTAAGCTTTCATATAATTATACAACCACAATTTCTTATCCTGTAAGATTTACAAACTTGTCAAAAGACATGGGATTGATGAATAAATTGCCGAAAAAATTAGATTTAGTGGTAAGAGATAAAGGAACACAACTACTTAAACATAAATTTTCCGGTTTTTCAAATGAAATAGTGATTGATGCTTCACAAATTGCAATTAAAAAAACGGCACATGGTTATTCTTCGACCTTTCTGTCAAAACATTTTTTAAATAAAATTGCCTATCAAACTAAATTTGATAAACATCTGATTGCAGTAAAACCTGATTCCATTATTTTGTCATACGAAAAGTATGTGTCAAAAAAAGTACCGATTACTTCGTTGATTAGCTATAAAATACCGGAAGAATTTTGGTTGTCAAAACCTGTTGAAATTCAACCTAAAACAGTGAATTTACACGCATTTCAATCGGTGATAGATACCATTAAAACCATATATACCGAAAAGAAAAATTTAGGTGAAATAAAGTCTCTTTTTCATCAAAAAATAGCATTACAATTGCCGGAAAATGTTAAGTGTGAAATTGAGCCGGATTCTATCGAAATAGATATATCAAGCAAACGGTTTACTGAAAAAGAGATTCAAATTCCAATTGAAGTTAAAAGTACTTTAGCCGAAAAAATCAAAGTTTTTCCATCTAAAGTTACGGTAACCTTTTTGGTTTCTTTTGATGATTATGCAAATATAAAAATGGATATGTTTTCTGCCATGATAACGGTAAAACATAAAGCAGAAAAATCTATTCCTGTGAAATTGGTTGATTACCCCAATTTTATTAAGTTGAAAAATATTGAACCTCAAGAGGTTGAAATTATGATTGTAGAATGATACGAGTGGGATTAACCGGAAATATCGGTAGTGGAAAATCTATTGTTGCAAAGGTTTTTGAAACCTTAAATATACCTGTTTTTTATTCAGATATTGAAGCTAAAAAATTGTATAAAAATCCGGTGGTAAAATCAGCAATCATTGCGTTGTTGGGAAAAGAGATTTTGGATCATCATGGCGAAATTGAGTTGAAAAAATTAGCCCAACACCTGTTTTCAGATAAAAATAAGTTGAAACAAATTGAAGCTATTATTCATCCCAAAGTTAGAACAGCCCATCAAAATTGGTTAACACATCACAAAGATTCACCTTATACCATAATAGAGTCTGCTATCTTATTAAAATCCGAATTACAAGAAAAAGTAGATAAAGTTATTGTGGTAACAGCACCAAAAGATATTAGAATAGAGCGTGTTATCAATAGAGATAATGTGTCAAAGGAACAAGTAATCCAAAGAATAAATAACCAATTGAAAGAAGAAGAAATGATAAGACAAGCAGATTTTATCATTTATAATGACAACCAACATTTGGTATTACCACAAATTATGGCTATTCATAAAACCTTTAATGTTATTTAGGTGTAAGAATGTTTATAAGATTTTAAACTTACAATTTATAAAGGTAATTGAAGATTGATTTTTTTGTTGATGAAAACAGGAGATTAAACAATAATGTAGGCTGGATTTTCGTTAAAATTATGCGTACTTTAGTTTGCTCATAAGTTTTTTTCGGGTAAAGAAAATTCTACTTTTAACCGTTCCTATGGAAAGTTTTAATCGATCAGCAATTTCTTTGTATTTATAACCTTCATAATGCATTTCAAAAGGGATTCTTTGGTCTGTATCTAGTTCTTTTATATTTTTATAAATAACTTCGGTTATTAAATTATCATCAGGACTAGTGTTTTTGTTTTTCTGACTATGATTGATATAGTATAAATTATCGGTGCTGTCAAAAATCGTTTTTGATTTTGATCTTTTGCGATAGTTATTGATGAACGTATTTTTCATGATGGTATAAGTCCATGCTTTGAAATTGGTTTCAGGTTTAAACTTTTCTCTGTTAGAAAGGATTTTGATATTTGTATCTTGTATTAAATCTTTTGCTTCTTCTTCATTTGATGTGAGTGAATGGGCGAAATATTTTAATTGTTCTTGCAATCCAATTAATTGATGTTGAAATTCAATAGCGGTCATAAATAAATTGTTTTGTTCAATTTTGTTAGTGCAAATTTAAACAAATTATTTAGAATAATCCTAATTAATGGGTAGTTAATTTTTTTTAAAATTATTAAGTATCTGTTTTTTAATTATTTATAAAATATGTAAAAATAAACTTTGTTGTAAAAAATATGCAAAAATGATAAACAATTTTGTGATTTTAATTGTTATATATAGATAGTGTATATGTTTTTAATTTAATTATGATAGTTTGGAAAGAAAATTTGTTAGTTTGACAGTTTGATGATTTATTGCTGGGAAACTTGCAGGCTAACCTCTGTTTCTTTCTAAAAATCTCAATAAAATACAAAGTTGAATTAATATGAAAACTAAAAGCTAGTAGTCGAAGGCATAATGTATAAAAGATGTCGGATTATTGAAATATCATTAATATCTAAAAAACAAAAAAACATGAAAGAAATAAATATTGTCAAAAGAAAATTTGTTTTTAAAAAGTTATTAAAAACATCGCGGGGTGTTTGTCGAAATAAGACGTCTTATTTTATTGTTTTAACTGAAAAAACAAATCCTGATAAAAAAGCAGTAGGGGAGTGTGCCTATTTTGAAGGCTTGTCGCCGAATACTCAATTGGATATTGAGAATCAATTGGATTTTTTATCCCAAAATTTAGCTTATTTAACACCCAATGATTTTCTTGAATATCCTTGTATAAGATTTGGGTTTGAGATGGCATTAAAAGCATATAAGCATAACCGAAGAGGTTTTTTGTTTCCTTCTAAATTTACAGAAGGGGTAGAAGGCATTCCTATTAATGGTTTGATTTGGATGGGAGATAATAACTTTATGTGGAAGCAAATCACTCAAAAAATAGAGGAAGGTTATCCATGTATAAAATTGAAAATAGGTGCTTTGGATTGGTTCTCAGAAATAGAAATGCTTAGAAAAATCAGGCAAAAGTATAGCAAGGATGTGTTAGAAATACGAGTGGATGCCAATGGAGCTTTTTCTTTTGATGAGGTATATGGTAAGTTGGAAGAATTATATAGATTGGGTGTGAATTTTATAGAACAGCCTATTATGGCAGGGAAAAATGAAGAATTGCGGGAAATTTGTGAAAAAACGCCACTTCCAATAGCCCTGGACGAGTCATTGATTGGTATTTATTTAAAAGAAGAAAAAGATGAGTTATTGTCATTTATAAAACCTCAATATATTATCATTAAGCCTTCATTAACCGGAGGATTTAAAGCTTCGGAGGAATGGATAGCCAGTGGGTATAAGAATAATTGTAAGTATATTGTAACTAGTGCATTGGAGTCTAATGTGGGGTTGAATGCTATTGCACAATGGGCTTATTCTTTAAACCGTACGCAAGTATCACAGGGATTGGGAACAGGACAGTTAATGATGAATAATATTACCTCGCCATTGTATATTAAAGATTGTAAATTGTATTACAATCCGTTTAAATCTTGGCAAGATATGTAATGATGATAAAATTAGGACGAAAACATACGGTACGTCACTTATTGTATAAGAATCATATTGTTTTTTGTGAAAACAACCTATGTGCTGTTATTTTATTCGTAAGTTTCTTCAGTAATATTAATTCTTAATACATTCTCCTTTTTCCATTGATACCAACCTTCATAATTAACTCCTTTTTTATATTTGTGATAAAATAATTTATTTTTTTTCAATTTTATCCAATCTCCCATAACCTTTTCAACTTCAAAGGGTAAAAAGTCTGTTGAATTTGATTTGAAAATCACTTTTCCATTGGGTTTGTTATAAATTTCAATCGTATCAAGTTCAATATATTCAGCTCTTTGTAAGTATTTCTCCCAATCTTCATAAAGATACTGATATTTTATACTGTTTTTTTTAGATGATTTCTTTATATAGTGTTGTGAAAAATTCTTTTCATTTGTAATAACCTTAAAATAATATGGTGATTCTTTCGTAACAGTAAATCTTAGGATTGGGAAAATACGAACAAGACCGGAATTAATATTTTCTTCAGCCTCTTTGTTTGTATTTCCTCCATACATAATGGTTGGATTTAAAGGAATATTACATTTAAAATCAATATTACCGGTTTTTAATGGGATAAACTCTAATATTCCTGCCGGAATACTATCATTAAAATGAGCATACAATGGAACAGGAGCTGTTGTATAAACCGTTAAAAACCCAATGCCAAGTTCTTGTATACGTTCAGAATCTTGTGCAGTTAAGTAATTTGTGTAAAGACCTACAAGTGTAAGGAAAATATACTTTAACTTCATTGTTGTTTTTTTATTGTGAAATAATATTTAACATATTCCATCTGTAAAAAAGAATTGACTTAGTTAAAACCAATATCTGTTTCTACCAAAATGCCGAATATAAGAAAGCTAATACCAATAAGATAACAAAAGCAGAGGCGTTAAAAGCTTTACTGGTGCTAAACATAGTTTTGGTAAGTGTAATACCTTTAGCGTCATCTTTACCGTCGGTTTCAATCAGGCTGATAATAACGATGATAGCCATAGAAGCAAGGAATGTCCAGCCCATTTGATCCATCCATGGCAAGTCTGTAAGTTTGAAAAGGAAAGCTACTACAATAGAAAGGATTGCACCCCAAATCGCCGCTTTATTGGTTGCTTTTTTCCAGAACAATCCCAACATAAAAATGGCTAAAATTCCCGGACTTACCATGCCTGTATATTCTTGAATCACATTAAAAATACCACGCTCACTACTCAATAGCGGTGTAACCAATACCCCAATTAACAACGCTACAAAAGCAACAATTCTACCGGTGCGAACCGTTTGTTTATCACTGGCATTTTTATTGAAATATTGTTTGTAAATATCCATGGTAAAAATGGTAGAAATAGAGTTAATCATAGATGCCAAAGACGATACAATGGCAGCTGCCAAAGCGGCAAGTACCAATCCTTTTAATCCTACAGGAACAAACGATTTAATCAACCATGGATAGGCATTGTCATTAGCTTGAAAAGCTTCCGAAACAGCCAAATGGTCACTTACACCAGATATGATATTAGTACCTTGAGGTTGGGCATACAATACAAAAGCAATGATGCCTGGAATTACCACAATAAAAGGAACAATCAATTTTAAAAATCCGGCAAAAGCCAATCCTTTTTGAGCTTCTTGTAAATTTTTAGCTGCCAAGGCACGCTGTATAATATACTGATTGAAACCCCAATAATAGAGGTTGGCCACCCACATACCTCCAACCAATACAGCTAAGCCGGGTAATTCTTTGTATAATGGATGTGATTTGCTTAAAATAAGATGAAATTTCTCAGGTGCTACTTGTAGAATATGTTGTGTTCCGTGCCAAATACCACCTTCGGGAGTTACTTTGTCGAGGGCAATCAGAGTGGTAATGAGTCCGCCAATGACCAACAGTACTACTTGTATTACATCTGTCCATGCTACGGCAGAAAGTCCGCCCCACAAAGAATATGCCGCTGCAAATAAGGCTAAGCCAATGATGCCGTACCATAAAAAATCGCCATTACCGGTACCTACAATCATATCCAAAGCCTTAGCACCTAACAATAATACAGTTGTAAGGTTAACAAAAGTAAATAAGGCAATCCAAAATACAGCAAGAATGGTTTTGAGTTCTACACTATATCGTTGCTTGATAAAATCCGGTATGGTATATAATTTTTTCTCAATAAATACCGGTAAGAAAAACTTACCTACAATAATCAAGGTAATGGCAGACATCCATTCGTAAGAAGCGATGGCCAAGCCAATTCCAAATCCTTGTCCCGACATGCCAATAATTTGCTCTGCGGATATGTTGGCGGCAATCAAGGAGGTGCCAATAGCCCACCAAGGCAAAGATTTACTGGCTAAGAAGTAATCTTCTGCCGTTTTGCTTTTTCCTTTCTTTGAACGAGAAACCCATAACCCAATGCTTAAAATAAGTGCAGCGTATAAGCCAAAAATAATGTAATCAATATTTCCGAAATTCATATTCAAATGTGTTTAAACGGTTGGTAAAATGTGTAGGCAATCAATTTAATTGAATTTTGCTTTTACCAAACCCTGTTTGGGCTGGCTAAATTAAATAAAAAATGTTAATTATGAAATTGAGTAAGGCAAACATGATACAGATTCAAATTTAAATGTAATTTATTTGCATAGAATTCTATTTGTTTTTGATTACTAATTTATTTTTAAATCTTTTTTTTGTTGTTTAACTCTTCCTTGATGTGCACGGTTTAAATTACATTCTTTTCGAACAATTCTAAGAACTGCTTTTACTTTATGATATTCTCTGAACCTTTTGGCTAATTCATCATCTTTGAATAAGGAAAAATTATTTTCATCTATTTTGTATTCGATTGATTTTAGGTCAACTTTATTTAATTCAATAAATCTATCTACAATTATTGAAAAAGTATTTGGTTGTCTATGGTCAACGACTAATTCTTCCCATTTTGAAAGAATGCCAGTTTCTTGACAAGGAACAAAACCTTTTTTTGAGAATTTGTCAAAATATGCTTGCTTTACACTTGTAATATCTTTTTGAATAATATTTCTTGCAGCTTGAATAAAATTGTTAAATGGATTTTCTTTAGGTTTAGTTATTCTAAGCCGATACGAGATATAATCTGTTTCTCCATTTTTATAGAGTAATTCAAAACATTTTGTGTTGAATTGGACTTTACCAATTCTAATATCTATAATTTCAAAATCATCAATTTCTTTAAAATTTGGGTGATTATCAGTGTATGATATATCATAATTTAATAAATCAATAATATCATTATAATGTTGACCTGATAGTGACTCTCCAAATTCATAAGAGTTTAGAATCTTTTTATAATGATTAAGAGCATCTTTTTTAAATCTAAATGTATTATTCCCTATTTTGATTAGTTTTTTCATTTTTTAGCTTTTTAAGACTTTTCTAAGCTTCTTTTGTCTCATTGATAGATTTTAATCTGTTTTTTATTCTTTTTGCAATAAAATATGATGATAAATTAGATAAAAAGAGTATTCCAAATAAAATTGATATTAAAAATATAATAGGCATGATAATTAACTCATTAATATTATATATATTAATAAAATAACTAGATATTAAAAGCCCTCCATATCCCATTAAGAAAAAAAAGAAAGAAATCCCTAGTTCAATATTTTTGAATAAAATATCTGTCTTAGAAATAGAAACATAAACTTCATTTTTTATATTAAATTTTAAATAAGGTAAAGCTTTTTTTATGGATTTCCAATCAAAATTTTCTTTTAGTTTGTTTTTTAAGTTAATGTAGTTATTTATTGATTTTTCATTTGTACTTATTCCTGTTAAAATATAAAAAGATGATTCTTTAAATTCTGGGAGAATAAATTCGGTGTTAAATTTTTCATTAGTTATTAGTAAAATTTTTTCTGTATTATTAATAATATTATTTAATTTTTTGAGATTTCCAATTCTTGATGAAAATGACACATTTTTTATCCAATTATTAAATATCCCAGATATAGATGCAATAATAATTGGGAGTAATATTTTTCCTAAAATTTCCATTGGTATGTTAATTTTACAAAATTTAAAAGGTTAAATTGAACTTTTACTTTTGCCAAACTTTTACTCCATGCGTTGTATTTCTATGGCATTTTGTATGGCTCCAATTGATTCAAAAACATCATCTTGGTCTTGTTTTTCTTTCCACCCCATTTTTGATAATTCAGTTCTTACTTGTTTTTCTGTTTTCTTTTTCACAAAATGGTAAAAAGCAAAATCAGAAACTTCTTGAGGGACACGTTCGAGTTGGTAAGCTGTTACAACTGACGTAAGTCGTAATGTGCCAATGATATAAGTTAATCCCAATTGGAGAGCCCAACTTATAATCAATCCAATCCAACCTGTGTTAATTGATTCATTAATGGTTAACCCCATTTCTAATCGTAATTTTATAAATTCAATAAAACTCATTGACAAGTTATTATTCTCGGCAAGAACCATCTGATATTGAAAATACTGATTAGAAACGTACGTTATGAGAATTATACCCATTAATATATAGTTTAATTTTTTGTAATTGGTGTAGTTACCCAGTTTGATGAGGTATTTTAAAGCAAATCCAATAGCAAGCGCTACAAGAAATTCAAAAACTCCGATAAAGTAAAGCCCTTCCATAGATAAAAAAGCCAGGATGAATCCTAATAAAAGTCCTGTGATGATACCGCCGATGATTGGAATTAAAATTTCCGGCTTTTTTCGTTCTTTGGGTTGAGGCAAACTGTCTGGAATTACATAATTATCCCAATTATTGGCTTTTTCTGTTTCTTTTTCCAATTCTATCAAATCTTCTCGGTCAAATTCCTTTTCAGTTTGTTGAAAAGCATAGATAAACAGTTTTACTCGTTTTGAGTTTCGGCCATTATCCCAAATCTCATTACCAAGAGAAACACTCTTGACCATTACTCTACCATGATTCCAAGAAATCGTGATTTTTTCTCCCCATGAGGTTAGGCTGAGTTTTACTTTGGCTTCAACACTGTTTTCGTCTTGAAAAATGAACTCCCAACCTAGTTTTTCAAAAGTTTGAATTGCGATAGGAAAGAAAACCGTTTTGTTTAAACTTGTTTTCATTTCTTCTTCATATTTAGGATTCCAGCTAAAACTGTGTTTCTTTTTAATGGATTTTTCGTATTGTTTAAATTCTTCTGTCATTATTCGTGAAGGTTAGGTATATATACAGTAAATATGCAAAACTTTGTTTTGATTTGCGAATTTAAACAAAAATACGATTATAAGGGTATAAACAAATATTTTAAAAGTGCTTTTTAGAGGTTTCATTGAACTCATTTAAATTTACAGATGTTAGCCATTGTTTTACAATTTCTACCTCAGATTTTATATTAATCTTAATTGTTTTTTGATAATAATCATCCGTTACATGAAGTATTACTCTGTCGGAAAGGTTTTCGTAATCAATAATTTTAGCTTGATTTTGAGCGTAATTAGTCCGTTTTTTACCAAAGGTTAATTCAATTGGAGCTAAATATAGAAAATTAGTAAAACTTGCAGGAGTTCCTAATAATATGATTGAGTAATCCGTTAAAATAATGTCAGCTTTGTTAAAATCATAAGAAGGAAATGATGCGCCCTTATCCAAAATTATTTGAAATCCTAAAAATTTCATGTCAACATTGCCATTATAGATTTTTACATTGGGTAAAACCTGTTTATTGCATTTTATGGAAGTGTAAATTAAGTAACCATTTCTATATAATCCATACATAATATGAAAGTAGAATAAGTATGCAATTAATACAAATCCTAAGAAAAATAACCCTCCTGTTAAATTAACTTCGTTTAGAAATGAATGAATAATCAGAAATATACTTAACCCCAACCCAATTAATATAGAGGAAATAAACAAAAAAGGAGAACGTTCTGATTTCCAAAATTCAATAAAACTTTTGTTTCTGTAATCATCTGAATTTTCTAGCATATTTTAAATCAGTATTTTACTAATTCGCATTTTAATCTTCATAAGCTCGCTTAAACTTAGCAATTCCATTACTTACTTCAAATTCCCAATATCTATGATAAATACATCCACTAGGACAATCATCTTCTCCTATGCTAAATGTGATAATAATAGGGTCATTGGTTCTGTCTATGGTGATTGTATTTCCATCACCAACGCAGCCTTTATTAAATTCTGCAATTAATATAGACGATATTTCAGAAAATTCTTTTTCCAATGGAATCATGTTGTATTCATCATCTGTATAGATTGTTAGCCATGGGAATCTAGGATAGGAATAACTGGTTGCAACAGAATCAAAATGATAGGTTGTTAGCAGTTGATCCAAATTAGGTTCGCCTGTTGGGAAAATATTGTTGGCTAAATTATGAATTTCAGTTTTTGTAGTATCAACTTTTAAATACATAGAACTAAAACCATAACAATAATATCCGTGTATATCATAAACATTAAATACAGTATCTCTTTCGGGAGAATCAGAATTATAAACGGCTTGAATGATTTCTAAAATCTTTTCAATTTCTTGTTCATCAAGTGCTGGGTTCATGTAATCTTCATGCATATCATTTTTGAATATTTCATCAAAATAGAGTTGTTTAGCATCTTCAGAATAATTCTCAATGATATAAGGTGTTAGTGTTATTACAATATCTTCATCATCCTGATTTATGTTTTTTGTCTTATTTTCTTTTTCGCAGCCTAATAGAAGAATCACGAAAATGATAAAAGGAAATATTTTTTTCATGATGTTTTGTTTTTTAATGATAGAACATTATTGTGCTGTAAATTTACATTAAAAAAGTAAAAATTGCAAGTAAATCCTTACCTTTAACTTTATTGTTTGTATTTTGATTATCATTTATTTGGATTGTGAATGTCCGTTATATTAGCAGAGAAAGTAAAATAGTTGTTAACTTTTTTGAATTCAAATTCGCCTTCTAATATTTTAAATCCTTCAAGCCCATTATTCATTTTGGGTTTGTTTTTGTTAAACAAAATGAGATGGAAAGGCAATGTGCCATTTTTTGTAAAGCAAGATTGATTAAGATCTTCACTGTTGTAAAAAAAGCCTTTTCTGGTGTAAAGCGTATCCGGACTATTTACCTTTTGTATGATACTTTTTATAGATTCAATTTTTACGGGCGTTAATTCCTTTTCAGTGATATTTAAATGATAAATATGTTTTTTACTGTTCCATCCGACTGAATTATATACTTCAAAGAAACATACAAATAGCTCATTTATACTTTTTATTAAAAATGGTTTCGTTATTTGCCCGCCATTATCATGATTGAAATTCAATAAAATCTTATCGTTAAAGTATATTTTCAATGTCTGTTCATACGCACTTGTTTCTGATACTGACAAATCAAAAAATACGTTATCAACTTTATTATGCCAAATGATTGATTCTTTTGCAATATTTTTTGATACCTTTTTATCCGTTTTAACTTGTACACAGGAAAACAGCGAAAATAGGATTAAAAAAAAGAGTATTTTTTGATTTATTTTGAACATCTGAAAAATTAGAAATAAATTGATAAATTATCTTCTTACCTTAAAATGAAACTTGGTATAATGATGATATGTTTCTCCATCTTCTAACACAATAGGAGGGAAGTCAGGGCGATTGGGACTATTGGGAAAATGCTGTGGTTCTAAACAAACTGCCGCGTGTTTTTGGTAAACATTCCCTGATTTGCCTTTGTCGCTGCTATCTAACCAGTTACCGGTATATAGTTGCATGCCCGGTTGATTGGTGTAAACATCTAACTGAATACCGGATTGGGGAGCATATACAGAAGCCGCTATTTGACTGGCATCAGAAGTATTCAAAATATAATTATGGTCATATCCTTTGGCTAAACTAAGTTGCTCATGTGGTGCTTTTATATCTTTTCCAATGGTTTTAAACGTTCTAAAATCAAATATTTTGTCTTCCGATACATTCACTTTTTTATCCGGCAAAAAAGTTTCGCTCATTGCTAAATAATGGTCTGCATTAATGGATAATTGATGTCCCAAAACGTCTTTATAATCTTCTCCCTCCAAATTGAAAAAAGGGTGTGTGGTTAAATTTACAATGGTTTTACCGTGGCTTTGGGCTTCCATTTCCACAATGAGTTCATTATTTGGGGTTAATTCAAAACGAACCGTAGTGGTGAGCTCACCGGGATAGCCTTCTTCCATATCAGGACTAATATATTGTAATGTTAATTCGTTAGATGTATGCTTGATGGGTGTCCATACTTTATGAGAAAAGCTATTAACCCCTCCATGTAAATGATTCGGTGCTATATTTTGACTGAGTTGGTAAGTGGTACCATCCAATTGAAATTTCCCTAAACCAATACGGTTGGCACATCGGCCTATTAATGCTCCAAAATAAGGTAACTCTTTTATATGTGCTTCCAAATTGTCATATCCTAATGTTACATCTTTTATATTGCCGTTTTTATCAGGCACTTCTATGGATAAAATACGTGCACCATAATTGCTAAGGCATACACGCATCTCTGTTTCGTTTTCCAACACATAAAAATCAACGGTTTTGCCATTGATATTGGCTTTAAAATTTTTAGGGTCAAGTGATTTGATATTTTTCATATGAATGTTTTTTACGATTGGCTATTAGCCTTTGGCTTTTGGCTGTTTTTTATAGTTATTTAATTAATTCAATGATTTGTGTGACGGTTTTATTCATTTTTAATGATTAATTCTTTTTTAAAAGTTTATCAATTTCTTTTTGTTTTTCTTTTGAAATTCTCCATTTAGTACCTTCCCATCCGTCAATTAATTCATTCCATGCTTTTTGTGTTTCTTTTCCTAACCATTGATTAAATGAAAAGTAATAATCAATTTCATCACCACCTATATTTTGTATTCCCTCAAATAATCCGATAACGATAAATTCTTTTACCCAATCATCTGAATTACAATAAATTTCTTCTACATTTTTAAAGAAAATTTCAAATTGAGAGGTTTCATTTTTAATTTTCTTATTTACTATATATCTTGAAATTACTCCTATATCAATATAGGGTAAATCATCATCTGTTAGTCCATAATTTTCAAGATTAATTTCATTTAAGAAATAATCTGTTAATTCTTTATTTCCTGAAATCAATTTTTGGAACACCTTGCTAATTTCATTTTCGACATACATATTTTTGTGCTTTATTTGCTGATATTGTGAACGTAAGATATGTTACAAATGTATAAAACGCTAAATGAAGAATTAATCATAATTATTAGTATCCCTTATACTTTTCTACAACTTCATTATCTATTTTGATTTCAAATATTTGAGGCCTAAACCCTGCAAATAATAAAGGTCTTGTATGCAATATTTCTATTTTATGCTTTTCTTTTTCCCCAATTTCAAATTTATAATATTGAGTCAATTTAGTACTGAAATGGGTTGATGGATTCAACGGACTTTTAATCGTATTTTGAATGCCATTTTCAGAGTATGTGAATTTACCTGTAAACCAATTTCTCTCTATGATTAATCTTATTTTTTCTGTTTTACCGATGTCAAATATTAATTTCATATATTCTTAATGTTATAATTTAGTCAAAATATTCTTTCCCATTACACTGCAACCAACCCTTTCGCCCATCCGGCAAAGTAAAACGAGCAAAAGCATCATTAATAAAAGGTGTTATTTCTTTATATCTTCCCTCTTTTTGTAAAGGATAATACCCTTTTAATCCATTTTTTTCAAAAAATACAAGTTGAGTCATCTTATTGGCATTCATTTTAGTATATTCATGAGGCAGTATTGGTGTTAATGTTGTATTCATAATGATTTCTTTTATGTTTTCCATACTTTCCTCATTTCTTGCATACTCATAATATCCTGTAATTAAGGGTGTAAATGCATATAAACCCCATAACCCATTTACTTTTGCAACTAAATAATTGCGTTTTTCTTCCATATCTTTTTCTAAAAAGCTAATTTTCTTTTTATGATTGATAAAAGTAAATCCTTCCGGAAATTTTGATTTACTTATTGGAACGGTTCTGTAAGTTTCCCATAAATCATCTGCATTATATCCTTTGCAAATAATACGGAATGAATCATTATCATCCTCTTTTATCTGATATACATAATAGAAATAGTTCTTTTTTTCTTCTGAAACAGTTGTTGATAATTTACCCAAATCGTTGATGTAAGACACCTGGTTATTTGCCAAAACCGAAAACTGATCGCCACTATTAATGGCTTGAAAACCCTTAGGGGTAATATTTTGTAACAAACCATTAAATAGATACTTCTGTTTGTTTTTTTCGCCTACAATTAACTCCTTATTATACGTATCGCCAATAGGATAAAGCGTATCCATTGCCATTTTTAGCAGCGGAATGTGTAAAGTACGACTATATATTTGCCCTTTTTCAATCGTAAAATCATTATTAATGTAATACAATGCCCTATTTTCTTGTTTTCTTAATTTCTTTAATGCATTTAGCTCTTTATCTGAAAAAATTGTATTTTCTTCAAAATCTTTTGTTGTAAAGTTTGTTTCCCCTATTTTACCTTCCCATCCTTCCTTAGTTTTCATTAAATAACCCGTCATGCGGCGGTTAAATATAAAAAGCACCATTGTAGGTTTATCTTTAATATATATGGGTACACAGATTCCAGTTGCCTGATAACCTGACAAGTAAGTTGATTTAACTATGCCGTTTGTGGATACTTCTAATGCTATTTTTTCTGACATAACTTCTTCATAAATAGAAGAGTACATGTCTTTCATGTAAATAGGCTTTTGGGCTAAAGAATCTATGTTTATGGGAATTAAATCTGTTATTGGATGATAGTGTCGCTTATCAGTAATATCATAAATATAAGTAGTATATCTCTCTGCACATAAAGAATCTTTGATTTTAATGCTATATTCATAAAAATCACCTTTTAATTTGGGTTGATAAAACTTTATAGGTAGCTTTTCTCCAATAGCATCATTGCCAAATTTTTCAAAATATTTTGCATTGATATGAAGTACCCCATTTTGCAAACAAACTTTTTCATTGCCCGAAGCCATATCTTCTAATATTTCTGTTGCATCTTCGCGAGTAATGACTTTTAGATTGTTTTTATATTTGTTATAGTAGGCAAGTACTGTAATTACCAGAAATAAAATGATTATTCCTAATACCATTCCTAAAATCAGAACTTGCCATTTTTTCATCCATTTCATGGTTTAATATCTTGTTTGAGCAGGCTAAATTAACAAAAGATACAAATACCCCGATATATATTTTTTTCATTTTAAGGTACCTTTATATCTTTTGTATTGTTTTGTAATTGAGAAATGAGTTTTTCAATGTTTTTTATCATTGTTTTTTCAGTTTTGATGAAACTTAAATATTTTAAAATTGCTCTTTTTTTAGATGGAGTGATTGAATGAAATTTTTTGTTTAAATTATTTTCATTAAGGTGTATTTTTAATAATTCAGGTATAGGATAGTTTTTAATCTCTTTATTATGGTCTTGTTCAATTTCGAATGTTGCAAATTTTCCTAATTCGGTTTTACCTCCAATCAACATTTCTTTATTTACAAATAATCTGTGAAATGAGTTTTTTACAGGCATTAAAGTTTTTGTAAATTCAAAACTATTAATTTTCCCTTTGATATTTATTCTACCTCTGTTTTTAATTAATGAATCTGTAATTTCTTTTGGAACATCAACACACCAATTTATTCCAACTTGGTAAATTTTTGCTGAAAATTTATGTTTACTTGTTAATGT
>PDWJ01001919.1_pt1 | contig 25261 bp, 17 predicted proteins | sample 1430881 | NCBI WGS metagenome assembly PDWJ01 (sample SAMN01162460, study PRJNA174530) | Oral metagenome, whole genome shotgun sequencing project. | biome: Marine environment; feature: Marine mammal; material: Swab sample of the gingival sulcus; isolation source: swab sample of gingival sulcus...
CACAGCGGTTGTCGCTCGTCGGTTGCGTGCTACCAGCAGGCGCCCTTCTCGCTCCTACGCTGTGATTCCGCATCCTTCGCGCAGCTCGGTCCGGTAAGCGGATCAGCGCTCTAGACATGACAGAGGGGCCGAGGTCTGTCATGACTGGCGTATCACACGATGTACTCGTCGCTCATGTCACGAGGGATGCCAATGCCGCGAACGCTTATTCCCCTTCTTCTGCTCGCTTGTCTGGTTGCGCCTCGCGCCCGCGCCCAGACGCCCCCGGCCAAGGCGCCCGCCAAGGCCCCGGCCAAGGCGCCCGCCAAGGCCCCGGCCGAGGCGCCCGCCAAGGCCCCGGCCGAGGCGCCAGTGGCCAGCGCGATGGTCACGATCCAGAGCGACACCGGCTCCGCCCTGCCTGGCTCCATGGTTACGATCAACGGCAAGGCAGTGGGCGCCGTGCCAACCCGTCTGAGGTTGCGCGTGGGGCGCTACCTCGTGGAGGTCGAGCGCCCGGGCTATCGCACCTGGCGGCAGTGGCTGGACGTCAAGGCCGACACGCCGTCAACGCTGAAGGTCAAGCTCATCTCCACCACGGTCGCGCCCACCACCGGCGCCTTGCTCGTCGCCAGTGACGTCCTCGACGCCGAGGTCCTCGTCGATGGCAAGAGCGCTGGGAAGGTGCCGGCGCTGGTCGAGCAGCTGAAGCCGGGGACGCATCGTGTCAGGGTCCAGGCCAAGGGGTACGCCCCCAAGGAGTCCTCGGCCACGGTCACCGCGGGCAAGACCACCAAGGTGACGCTGCGCTTGAAGCCCACCACCGAGCTGAAGATCGTCAGCGAGCCCGCGGCCGTCGAGGTCTGGGTCAACGGCGAGAAGAAGGGGCTGGCCCCGCTGAGCCTGACCAACCTCAAGGCCGGAAAGCACCTCGTCGAGGGGCGCCTAGCGGGCCATACCAGCGTGCAGCGCACGGTGGAGCTCACCCAGGGGAAGCTGTTTACGCTGAAGCTCGAGCTGAAAGCGCAGAGAGCGGCGCCAGCGACGGGTGGGTTGCGCGTCACCTCTAACCAACCCCAGGCGCTGGTCTTCATCGATGGCCGTTTCGTCGGCAAGACGCCGCTGCTGAGACCACAGGTCGTCGTCGGGCCCCATGTGGTGACCGTGCGGAAGAAGGGCTTCGCCGAGCACCTCGAGACGGTGGAGGTGAAGGCCGGCACGATCGCAGCGCTGACCGCCAAGCTGACCCCGGGGGGCGCGTCTCAGCCGACGAGCCTAGCGGCGTCGCAGCCGACGAGCAAGCCCACCAGCCGTCCTACCGAGGACGACGAAGATACGCGGTTGATGAACGCACATAGCGCGCGATTGGTCGCCCCAGCCTATGTCGTCGGTGACGTCTCGGTTGGTTTCCCTCATCTGCTGGAGGCTCGCCTGACCACTGGGCTGTTCGACCTCGGTCGAGTCGGCATGGACGCCGGTGTCGCGCTGCGGACGTACTTCGTCGTCACCGAGGTCGATCTGCGGCTCCGCGCTCGGCTACTACGCGCGGCGCCGTTCTCGCTGGCCGCCGTGCTCGCCCTCGGAGGCGGCGGGGGACCGAAGTCACGCAACACCTTCCACGTCGACTTCGGCGCGATCGGCACCTGGCAGTACAAGCGCAGGTTCAACGTCAGCGCCCACGCGCTGCTGTCGATCTACACCGACCGGCTCTGCCCAGAGAACTCCAGCGAAAACGAGGTCGACGCCTGCCGCGTCCCCCCCGACGATTTGACGTCTGCCAAGGTGCGCAAGCGCTTCACCAGCGTACGGCTGATGCTCGGCGCGACGATGTCGGTGCCGATCACAGACTGGCTGAGCGTCTTCGGTGGTCTCGAGGTCGCCGCCGCCGCCAACCGCCGATCGTTCACTGACACCTTCGCCAGCTACATGCCCAGCTCCGACCCGCACGTCTATGGCCGGGTTGGTGTGACGCTGAAGCGATGAGGCGCGAGGAAGATACGGGTGGTATTGGACCGACGAGCGACGAGGCCAGCGGAGTCCAGGGCCAGCGATCGGTCACGTCATAACAGCACCCCACAGACTCCTCTGGCCGCTGGGCACAGCGCGGCCTGCTGCTCTCTAGCCCTCAGAGAGCTCGCCACACCATCGGTAACCACCGGTATGGCTCATGTCTTCGGCTACGAGACCGGCTCGGCAAGCTTAGCACCCGGCTCGGTCCCGAATGCATAGGGGTGCTCTTAGTTGCCGGACGCCAGGCGGCCGGTGAACGTCGCCTCCTTGACGGTCAGCGCCTCGCTGGCCAGCTGCAGCTCGGCGGTGGTCCAACGGCCCGGGGCGCCGCCTGCGTTGGCGTCTGCGCCTAGCCTATCGACGCGAAGCCTGCCGTCGCCGTCATCGATGAGGGCTTTTCCGCCGAGCTCGAGATCGGCGAAGGGGTGGTCGTCCAGCGCGGTGAAGCCCGCGTCCAAGCGCGCAGCGAAGGCGACCAATCCAGCCGGGCAGGCCTGGCTGAGGCAGCCCTGGGGGAGCCGAGCGAGGTCACAGGCGATCGCGCTGATCGCCTCGCAGCCTTGCCTCTTGGTCGCGCCGCTGCCTACCTCGACCAGCTTGGCAAGGTGAACGACGAGCTCTTTCGAGCTCGCAGGAAGCTGCCGGGGGACGAGCAGCAGATCGCCAAGGGCTGCGCGCAGCAAGAGCCCCGCGCGGAGGCTGAGGTCGTGAGGTGCGAGCTCGAGCTGCCACCCCGAGACGGTCGCCTTGATCGCGCTGGCGCCCTGTGGGGCGGCGAGGGGGAACGCGCTGAGCTTGTACCGTGCGCGCTTCGTTTTCGTCGCGAAGCTGACCTCGAGGAGCCGATGGCTCGCCACGGTTTGCCCAGCAGCGTCGGTGGCGCCAAGGACCAGCTTGCTCTTGACCTCGATCTTGCTCAGCGCCGCTGGGGCGTCGGTATGGAGAGCCGCCAGCGCGTCGAGCGCGCTCTTGCCTCGCGTGCTCAGCGCCTCGGCCAGGCGAGCGTCGATCGAGGGGCCGCCGCCAGCGGACAGCGGCCCACGGCAGCCTCCCGAGAGCAAGCCGCGCTCTGCGATCAGCGCCTGAGTCTCGACCGACGGGGCCTCGATCACGCAGTCTAGTGGATCGCCGCCGTCGCGGGCGTCGAGGGCGCAGTCGAGCAGCTGCTGAGCTGGCGCGTAGGGGCAGCGCGAGAGCTCGCTCCAGGGCGCCAGGGCCGCGGCGAGGGGGCGGTTTGCCTTGGGCAGCTGCAGCACGCTGACGAGCGCGTAGCGGCCGTCTACCAGCGGGGAGGCGTCGTCCAGCGCTTGCTCCAGGTGGAGCGCCTGCGCCTCCTCGAGCAGCGCCTTGGGGACCTCCAGGCATGACCAGGCGCGCAGCTTGTTCGCGCTGTCGAAGGCCACCGTATGCACCGTGTGATCGCGGTCGATCGGTAGCGCGGCGAAGGAGACCGAGGGCGCGAGGCCGCTCACGCTGCGCTGGCGTAAGGGAGTGGTGGCGTCGCTCGCGCTGAGCTCGGCGCAGGGCGCTCCCGCGAACAACCGGAGGTTGACCGTCGCGAGCTGGTCATCATTGAGCAGCGCGCCCTTGTACCGCAGCGAGAGGGTGATCGTCGCGAAGCCAACCTTGCTAATCTGCACGGCGAAGGCGAGCGGCTCGGCGCCGTCGGCGCTGACGCGCACCTCGAAGGCTGTCTCCCTGGCTCCCGCGCGGAGCTCGACCTGGGCGTGGCCGTTGCTGTCCGTCGTCGCGAGATCGGTCGAGAGGGTGCTCCCGCGAGGATCACCATAGAACGCGAAGCTCAGGGCCTCGCTGGCCAGCGCGCCGCCGTTGGCGCCCTCAAAGCCGACGGTGAGGACACGGGTCTGTCCCGGCTTGAGCCCAACATCGGGGCCGACCGAGAGGAAGCGTAGCACCCGCCCTTCGACTCCCCCTTCACCGCGGATGGGGTCACCGTTGCTGCAGCTGGCTGCGGAGGCGAGCAGCAGCGCCAAGACGAGCGTCACTCGAACACGATCTCTGGGAGGTTGGGGACGGACGATGGTCATTGGCACGAAGTCAATACCAAGAATATCACGGGTCTATCCATGCGACCAGTGAGCCTTGGGAGCACCCCCACACGGTCCTTTCGTCGCCGGGCACAGCGCTGCCGGCCGCTCTCCATACGTCAGAACGTTCGCCGTACCACCGGTAGGGCTCATGTCTTCGGCTACGACATCGGCGCGGCGGCTCAGCACCTGGCTCGGTCCCGAAGGTGTGGGGGGCTCTTGGGTCGAGACGAAGAGGGGGCCGGGGCTTCACCTCGTGAGCGCTTGACAGCTGCCTCGTGGGTTCCATGATCCGACATCACGCGAGCCGAGTCGCGCCCTGACGATGAGCCAGACTCTCGAGGAAAGGTTCCCACCTTGAGCACCCAGAGCTTTACGCACCTTCACCTACACAGCCAGTACAGCCTGCTCGACGGCGCGATCCGCCTCAATGACCTCTATCCACGGCTCCATGAGTACGGCATGAGCTCGGTGGCGCTGACCGATCACGGCAATATGTTTGGGGCGCTCGACTTCTACAAGAGCGCGCGAAAGGCCGACATCAAGCCGATCTTCGGCTGTGAGGTCTACATCACCGACCGCGATCGCAACGATCGCAGCGAGCGGCGCTCGTTCCATTTCATCTTGTTGGCCAAAAACGAGCAAGGCTATCGAAACCTGACCTACCTGGTCAGCATGGGCTACATCGAGGGCTTCTACTACACGCCGCGGATCGACAAGGCGCTGCTCCGCGAGCACTCCAACGGGCTGATCGGTACCACCGCTTGCCTTGGAGGGGAGGCAGCGCAGGCGCTCTTCAACCGCGGGTCGGCGGCGATGGAAGAGGTGGTCAGCGAGTACAAGACGATCTTCGAGCCCGACAGCTTCTACCTCGAGCTGCAGCCCAATGGGCTGACCGAGCAGGAGGAGCTCAACGAGCGGCTGATCAAGCTGGGGGCGAAGCTCTCCATCCCGCTGGTGGCGACCAACGACTGTCACTACCTCGAGCGCAAAGACGCGGTGGCCCATGACTGCTTGATGTGTGTGCAGATGGGCAAGCAGGTCTCCGACAAGGACCGGCTCAAGCACGAGATCGACGAGTACTACGTCAAGAGTCCACAGGAGATGGAGCAGGCCTTTCACCACGTACCAGAGGCGCTCGAGAACACGATCACGATCGCCAACATGTGCGACGTCACCCTCGACCTCGGGCAGACCTACCTGCCTAACTACAAGGTCCCAGAGGGGCACGACCTCGAGTCGTTCCTCGCGCTGCAGGCTCGCGAGGGGCTCGAGCGGCGCTTCGCCGAGGCGGCGGCCCTCGGGCGTACGGTCGACAAGCAGGTCTACAAGGCGCGCCTGGAGCATGAGCTCGAGGTGATCAAGTCGATGGGCTTCCCTGGCTACTTCCTGATCGTCTGGGACTTCATCAACTACGCCAAGCAACAGCATATCCCGGTAGGTCCGGGGCGCGGCAGCGGCGCCGGCTCACTCGTGGCCTACTCGCTGCGGATCACCGACGTCGATCCCTTGCCCTATAACCTGCTCTTCGAGCGCTTCCTCAACCCCGAGCGCGTCAGTATGCCGGACTTCGATATCGACTTCTGCATGCACCGCCGCGATGAGGTGATCAAATACGTTACGGAGAAGTACGGTCACGATAACTGCGGCCAGATCGTGACGATGCACCAGCTCAAGGCGCGCGGCGTGACCCGCGACGTGGCGCGGGCGCTAGGCATGTCCTTCGCCGACGCCGACCGCGTCGCGAAGCTGATCCCCGAGCCCATCGCGGGCAAGAGCGTGAGCATCCCCGAGGCGCGGCAGCAGGAGCCAAAGCTCGAGGAGCTGGCCCAGGCCGACGACAAGGTCGCCCAGCTGCTAGACATCGCCTCCTCCCTCGAGGGCTTGAACCGCCACTGGGGTACCCACGCGGCGGGGTTGGTGATCGGCGAGAAGCCGCTGTGGGAGTACGTTCCTTGCGTCCGTGGTCAGAACGGCGAGCTCGTGACCCAGTTCGCAAAAAACGAGGTCGAGGAGGCGGGGCTGGTCAAGTTCGACTTCCTCGGCCTCAAGACGCTGACCGTGCTCTCCCACGCGGAGCGGCTGGCTAAGCGTGACAACCCGGGCTTCGATCTACGAAGCATCCCGATGGACGATAAGGCGACCTTCGAGATGATCCAGGCGGGGAACACCACTGGCGTGTTCCAGCTCGAGTCCTCGGGCTTCAAGGAGCTCTTGAAGAAGCTCCTCCCGGACTGCTTCGAGGATATCGTCGCGGCGGTGGCGCTCTATCGTCCTGGTCCGCTGAAGGGAGGCATGGTCGACGACTTCATCGAGCGCAAGCATGGGCGCAAAGAGGTCGACTACATGCACCCGCAGCTGGAGAAGATCCTCAAGGAGACCTATGGCGTTATCGTCTATCAAGAGCAGGTGATGCAGATCTCCAGCGCGCTCGCCGGTTACTCCTTGGGGCAAGCCGATCTCCTCCGCCGCGCGATGGGCAAGAAAAAAGAAGAGGAGATGGTCAAGCAGAAGAGGCTCTTCCTCGAGGGCGCCGCCGAGCGTGAGGTCGACGCCGCCCTCGCTGAGCGAGTCTTCGACCTGATGGCGATGTTTGCCGGCTACGGCTTCAATAAATCGCATTCTGTCGCCTATGCGCTGATCACCTATCAGACGGCCTACCTCAAGGCGCATTTCCCGCCAGAGTTCATGGCGGCCGTGCTGACCTGCGACAAGGACAACACGGACGCTCTGTCGAAGTACATCGCCGAGACCAAGGCGATGGGCATCCCCGTGCTGCGCCCCGACGTCAACGAGTCGGAGGCCGACTTCACCGTGGTGCGTGCGGCGATGGAGGAGCGAAAGGAGCCGGTGAAGGCCATCCGCTTCGGCATGGGCGCGGTGAAGAACGTCGGTGAAGGGGCCGTGGAGGCAATTATCGAGGGCCGGCAGGAGGGCCACTTTGAGGGCATCTTCGACTTCTGCGAGCGCGTCGACGGGCGGCGGGTGAACAAGCGGGTGGTCGAGGCGCTGATCAAGAGCGGCGCCTATGACAACATCGCCGAGAGGCTGTCGGTCACCCGCGCGCAGCTGATGGCCGCCCTCGACACAGCGCAGGAGCGCGCCGCGGTGACGCAGCGTGATCGGGACTCGGGGCAGACCTCGCTCTTTGGCCTCCTCGAGGAGGCCAGCGCGGCGACTGGGCAAGATGATGCCGCGACCGAGGAGTACCCTGACGTCCCTGATTGGGCCCCCCAGGTGCGCCTCAGCTTCGAGAAGGAGAACCTCGGCTTCTACGTCAGCGGACACCCGCTCGACCGCTGGGTCGACGACCTGCGCCGCCACGCCAGCGCCAGCACGGTGAAGCTCGGCGACCTGCCGCCGGGGCGCGACGTCTCGGTCGGGGGGATCATCGCCGCCTACCGCGAGCGTCCGCTGAAGAGCGGCAAGGGGCGGATGGCGATCTTTCAGCTCGAAGACCTCGAGGGGCAGGTCGAGGTGGTCTGCTTCTCTCGCGCCTTCGAGCAGTTCGAGGAGACGCTGAAGGCTGACGAGCCGCTGCTGGTCACCGGGCGGCTGAAGTTCGAGGGCGAGGGCGAGAACGTCGAGCCGCGGCTGCAGATGAACGAGGCGCATGCCTTGGCTGAGCTTCGCACGCGTAAGACCAGCGAGGTCCGCCTCAGCCTCAGCGCCGACCTGGTGCAGGACGAGCAGGTCGAGCAGCTCAAAGACGTGCTACGCCGCTATCGTGGAGACTGCCCGCTGATTGTCGAGTTGACGATCCCGAAGCGATCAAAGACGCTCTTGCAGCTCTCGGAGCGCTTCTGCGTCGAGCCGACGGATGACCTGCTGCTGGATCTGGAGCGCGTGTTTGGTGCTCAGGTCGCGCACCTACGTTAGCAGCCTGTTGATCTAGCCCTCCCGTCGCGACCAGCCCTTCAAACCGACCTCCTTGTCGCTCAACCTCGCTGTCGCGCCACGATGGCTGCGTTTTCGCTCCGCGATCTTGGCTCGAATGGCGTCGCCTCGCTCGGTCCGGGCTAAGAGCTTCCCCACACAATCGGGACCGAGCTGGGTGCTGAGCTGGCGCGCTCTAGCCGAAGACATGAGCCATACGGGTGGTACGGCGAACGTTCTGAGGCCTCGAAGGCGGCCGGCAGTGCTGTGTCCGGCGACGGGAGGAAGTGGTAGGGGTGCTCATCAGCGTGGGGGTGATCTTAACACGATAAGAGGCGCCGCTGACGTTACCGCTTCCGACCGCAGCTTCCTTGGAGCTGCTTGGCGAAGACCGCTGCGTCGCTGGTGGGGCGCTTGCAGGATCCTCCACAGCAGACAAAGGCGGTGCTCTTGCCACCGAGCGGCCGCTTGCCCTCGAGGAGGGGTAGGAGGGGGCGCATTTTCGAGACCTGGGAGGCTGGCACGTCGACCATCACGCGGTAGGGCACGAAGGTCTTGCGCAGGGTCTCGCGGAGGGCCTTTCCCGCCGCGTCGGGCGCGCCATCGAGGCGCAGAAGGACGATCTGTAGCGGCGAAGAGCTCGCGAAGCCATGGGCCAGCACCAGCGACGGCGACGCCTCGGGAGACTCACGGAGCACCCGCTGGAAGGCGCGGAGGGTCTTCCCGGCGCGGCGCCGAAGAGCCTGGCGGTCGGTGAGCTGGTAGAGGCGGAGCAGGTTCAAGGCGTGGACGCCGTTGGCCGCTGGGCGGGCGCTGTCTCGGTAGGGTTTCTGGCGACCCAAGAGCGCGTCGTCGCCTTTGGCCGTGGAGAAGAACGCGCCGCCTTTGGGATCCTCGAAGCCGCGCGCGATGACCGCCTCGAGGGCTAGGGCGCGCTTCAGCCAGCGCAGCTCGCCGCTAGCCTCGAAGAGCTCTATCAGCGCCCAGAGGGTGTAGGCGTGGTCGTCGAGGGCGCCGATGAAGCGAGCCGTGCCTCCCGCGAGGCGGCGGGCCAGGCGTCCGTTGGGCAGGCGTAGCCTCAGCCAGAGGACCTCCCCAGCGCGGGCGGCGGCGCGGTAGTAGCGAGGCTCACTCAGGACGAGCCCGGCTCGTGCCAGAGCCGCGATCATCAGCCCGTTCCAGCCCGTGATGATCTTTTCATCACGGAGCGGGGGAGGGCGTTTGGCCCGGGCGCGGTAGAGCATGCCTCGAAGCCTGGCAAGCTCCCTCTTCAGGGCGTGGACGGTCTGTTTCTGCGCGACGGCGAGGGCTGGTAGACCGCGGGCGAGGTGGAGCACGCTGCGGCCCTCGAGGTCGCCGGCCTCTCGGATACCGTAGCGAGCGCTGAAGATCGGCGACCCGAGGGGGCCCAGGGCGCGCTGCACCTCCCTCGGTGTCCAGGTGAAGAAGCGCCCTTCGCTGCGCTCCCCATCCGGGTCTTTTGGCGCGGCGCTGTCGGCATCGGTAGCGGCATAGAAGGCCCCCGAGGGGGACCGCAGCTCGCGCAGGACATAGTCGAGGGTACGTCGAGCCACCGTATTGAAGCTCGCCTCACCGCAGGCCTGGGCGCCCTCGAGGTAGGCGATGGTGAGCAACGCGTTATCGTAGAGCATCTTCTCGAAGTGGGGGACTCGCCAGCGGGCGTCGGTGCTGTAGCGATGAAACCCGCCGCCGAGGTGATCAAAGAGCCCCCCAGCGGCCATATGACGCAACGTCAGCCGCGCCTGGCGCAACGCGTCGCCTTTGGGTCGGCGCCGGCTCTGGCGCAGCAGAAAGGGGATGGAGGGGCTCGAGGGGAACTTTGGTGCGCCCCGGAGCCCTCCATAGGTGCTGTCGAAGCGCCGCTTGTAGGTCGCCGCCAGCGTGTCGTGGATCGCCATGGTCGGTAGCGTCTTACGGCCCTTGTTCGCCTTATCGCCCTTCTTTGCCGGTGGCGGAGAGAGGAGCACGCGCACCCCGCCAGCGAGCTTCGCCGCGACGCGTCCCACGGCAGCCGCGTCGTTATTGTAGGCGCGGGCCAGGCGCTCGAGCCAGCTGACGAAGCCCTGCGAGGCGCCCCGGTCGCCATCTCTCGGCGGCAGATACGAGGTCGCGTAGAAGGGGCGACGGTCTGGGAGCAGCCAGACCGTGAGGGGCCAGCCGCCGGAGCGCTTGATCAGCTCTAGGGCGCTCATATAGGTGGCGTCGACGTGAGGCAGCTCCTCCCGGTCGACCTTGATCGCCACGTAGCGCTCGTTCAGCAGCTTCGCGATGGCCGGATCCTCGAAGGACTCGCGCTCCATCACGTGGCACCAATGACAGGTGGCATAGCCTACAGAGAGCAACACCGGGCGCCTGAGGCGCCGCGCCCGGGCGAAGGCCTCATCGCCCCAGGGGAACCAGTTGACGGGGTTATGGGCGTGCTGGCGAAGATACGGGCTCTGCTCGAGGAGCAGGCGGTTGAGGTATCGCGGCTCGCCGTTGGCGCAGAGGTGGCGTGTGCGAGGTCGATAACCTGGAGAGCGAGCCCGCCAGGCCGTGAGGAGCCGCTTTTCGAGGGTCGGCGATCGTCGTGTCACGCCGGGCAGAGGCATGCCCAGGGTGCACGTCCCGCTCGCCTCCCGCGGCTGCTTGCGGGTGGGCGAGCGCTCTTGGGGCGCCTGACGAGCGCAGCTGGTCGTCAGGCAGAGCGTGAGAGTCGTCGCCATGACAACGCGCAGCTGCCTCGGCGTTCGTTCACTCGAGAGGGGCGAGGCGTTCATGGGCAAGTCTACCAGCCTGTTGATCTAGCCCTCCCGTCGCGACCAGCCCTTCAAGCCGAGCTCGTTGTCGCTCAGTCTCGCCGTCGCGCCACGATGGCTGCGTTTTCGCTCCGCGATGTCGGCTCGAATGGCGTCGCCTCGCTCGGGCACAGTCAACAGACTGCGAGCGCCCTCTGAGCTCATCGCACGGCCAGCCATCAGCGTATCGGTTGTTGAAGGGCGAGGGATGTGCGGAGGCAGAGGGGAGGCGCATGGGGCGACGAGCGAGCCCGCCGCCTCTGCTCTTACGAAGAATCTAGCGCAGGATGCTCTGGGGCAGCGGGTTCATCTGGAAGAACTGCACCTTGGTCGAGCATTTCTTCACGTTCGCGGCGGTCGAGCAGGTGCTCGAGTAGCCCGTGATGCGGCAGCCCTTCTTCTGGCAGGACTTGCGGGTGCCGAAGCAGCGGTAGCCCTTGCTGCAAGGCGCCTTGCTGCCGCCGCCGCAGTAGTAGCACTTTGGCTTCTCGGCGCTCGCTGTGCCGGAGAAGCCGGCAAAGACCAGGGTCAGGGCGAAGATCATGCTCAGACCAACCAGGATGCGCTTCATCAAGTGTTTCCTCCCGTTTCGGTGGTGTGGCCTTGCTCCACAGCATGCAGCGCGCGGCGACGACCACCAGCGTTTTAAGCTCACCATCTGACGTCGTTGAAGACCTGTGCATTCTACGTTTCGATCAGGCCTTTGAATAGCCTTTGGTTTTCAGGGTATTTCTTTGTTTCGCGTGGGACCCTCGCCGCTCGCGACCGCCTCTGCTAAACTCGGTCGGCCTAGGAACACCCCCTACACATGCCTCCCGTCGCTGGGCACAGCGCTGCCGTACCGTTTCTAGGGCTCGTTTCTTCGGCGACGAGAGCGGCTCGGCAGCTCAGCACCCGGCGCGGTCCCGGGTCTGTGGGGAAGCTCTTAAGGGACCTGAAGACCGTGCGGGTCAGCAACGTCGATCGGGTGGGTAAGGTCTCCAAGCCAAGCCACACCGTGACCGGGCGCGCTGGGCGCTGAGCCGGTCCCGTCAACCTCGTTGGAGGAAAGGAAGCGACCATGACGACTCACCCCAGAGCGAGGCCTCCCCGGCTCGCTCCGACCTTGACTGCTGCGCTCGCCTTGCTGGCCCTCGCCTTCCCCGCGGCCCGATCGGCCCACGCTCGCTGTATGTCGCGGAGCCTGCAGATCGCGCCACCCCACGGCACCCGCAACCTGCCGCAAAACCTCCAGATCGTGATCGTGGCCTATGGGCATCAGCGCGACAAGGTGGTCGAGCTGCTCGACGGTGCGGCGCTGATGGGCGGCGGCAAGCGGGTGCCGATGACGCTGCGGCGCTTGGCGCAGCAGAACAAGGCGAGCTATCACACCTCGACCTTCGTGCTGCGGCCCAAGACCCCGCTGGCGTCGATGAGGCGCTACCGCTTCGTGTTGGCCCGAGGCCAGAAACCACCGGCATCGTTGGCCTACTGGACCAAGAAGCTGCGCGCCTACGAGATCGCGACCGGGCGGTCGAGCGATTCGGTCAAGCCGAAGGCGCCAAAGCTGAGCACCAAGGGCTACGCGTATCAGGCGTTCGGCTGCGGTCCAGCGAGCCGCATCGCCCTGAAGCTCGACGGGCTGAGCGACGATCGCAGCTCGTCCGCTCATCTCGGCGTCGTGTTGCACGTCGTCGAGCGCAGCGCCTCGGGCAGGCGCACGTTCAACGTGACGCTGCTCGGCCACGGCGCCGGGCAGGTCTTCTTCGGCCACGGGATGTGCTCGGGGAACTTTCGTCAGCTGAAAGAGGGGGGGCGCTACACGATCCGCGCGAGCGTGGTCGACCAAGCGGGCAACGTCTCGGCGCCGAGCAACCCGGTGTCCGTCCGCATCAAGCGCTGACTCCGCGCACCCCACCTCGTTTTCCACCTCCCGGCCTTGCAAAGCGGCTGACTCCCCCCCATGCAAAATTTGCCGCACTGTGTCATTCCCGCTTGTGCTGGCGGCGTTGCCTGTCCACAATCACGGTAGAGAATACGCGATGCCTCTCTTTGGCCCCACTTGGGGCGAGCAACCCGAAGGTCTGCGAGATCGTCTGGCGCTCGGCCTCTCCCGCGTCGGTCGCTTCATCCGCGACCTCGGCGTGCCCCTGCGTCCCCCGGCGCGTCTCGTCTACCATCCGAGCTACCTCGATTTCCCCAAAGAATCCGGGGGCCGACATAGCTTCGACGTGCGCCGACCGGCGCGGATCCTCGAACAGCTCTCTCGTCTCCGTATCCTCGCCAAGGGGCAGGTGCTGACCCCAACCAAGATCGCCCGGCGCGATCTGCTCGCCGTCCATACAGCGCGCTACCTCGACCGCCTCTGCGATCGGGATCAGCTCGCCGAGCTGCTGCACCTCGATCAGGAGGCGCTGGTTTCCCAGCAGGGGCAAGACGACGACTGTCCCGCGCTGCTCGCGCCCTTCCTCTGGCAGACCGGCGGGACGCTCCTCGCCGCCGAACGAGCGATCTCGGAGGGGATCCCCGTCGTCAACCTAGGGGGGGGCTTTCACCACGCGCAGCGTGATCGCGCCGACGGGTTCTGCCCCATCAACGATCTCGCGGTGGCGGTGGCGGCGCTTCGTGATCGCGGGCTGGTTCAGCGAGCGCTGATCATCGACCTCGACTACCACCAAGGCGACGGCACGGCTCAGATCTTCGCCGACGACGAGGACGTCTTCACGCTCTCTTTGCACGGCCAGAGCTGGGTCGATTTCGGCGCGAAGGAGAACCACATCGACGTACAGCTGCCACGTCCGATCGACGATCGAACGTACCTGCGGCTGGTGCGCCGCGCCCTTGGTGAAGCGCTCGATCGCTTCCGCCCCGACCTGGTCCTCTACATCGCCGGGGCCGATCCCGCGCGTGGCGATCGCTTCGGCAACCTCGGCGTCTCCGAGCAGGCTCTCTTGACTCGAGACATGCACGTCGCGCGGACGGTCGAGGTCAGCCGTATACCGCTGGCGGTCGTGCTAGGAGGCGGTTACGGCGCGCTCTCCTGGAGCATCCCTTTCAACTTCATCTACACCCTGCTCACTGGCAGCCCGCCGAGCGAGCGGCTGCGACCCTCGAACATCGCCGCGCGATACCAGCACGTCCACCAGAGCCTCTCGGCGACCGAGCTCGGCCACGAGGACGGGGATCTCGACGACGGCGACCTGATGGCGCAGCTGACGGGACGAGACACCGTCGGTGGCCGAGTGCTCGGGTTCTACACGCGAGACGGGCTCGCCCTCGCCCTCGAGCGCTACGGCTTCTTGGATCTGCTGCGGGAGAAGGGCTTCGACGGCTTTCTCCTCTCGGTCGACACGAGCTCCTCCGCGAGGCATATCGTGCGTCTGCACTTCGGCCAGCGTGACCCCGAACATCTGCTGATCGAGCTCGTGCTCTGCATCCGTTCGCTTTACCTGCCTAGCGGAGAGGAGTGCCGGATGCTGCGCGTGGAGTGGCTGTTGATGCAAGATCCGACGGCGGGCTTCAGCCTCGAGCAGCCGCCGCTGCCCGGTCAAGATTACCCCGGACTTGGCCTCTTTCGCTGGTTTGGGGAGCTGCTGCGGTTGATGGCGATGCGCCTGGAGTGCGACGGGCTCAGCAACCAGCCGCAGCACTACCACAACGGGCATCTCTACGGGAAGGTGATGATGTTCTTTCACCCCGAGGATGAGGGGCAGCTCCGCGCCCTCGATCGCGACCTGCTTGGGCGTGACAACCTCAACCTCGCCGAGGCGACCCGCGCGGTCGAGTGCGGGCGCGTGATCGACGTCGAGACGGGCGAGCCGATCAAGTGGGAGGTTCGCGCCCAGGTGTTGCCGATTACCCTGCGGCTCTCTTCTTACTTCATGTCCGACGAGTATCGCCGAAGCGTGCTCGAGCATCGCCAGCGCCGGAGCTTTCGGTTGCGCGATGGGATGACGCTGGTCGGGGCGGAGGCCTGAGGCAGGCCGTCAGGTCTCGTGCCATCAGGCTTCGTTGGCTTGCGGGAGGGAGGTGCTCTCGGTGATGCTCGCGTCAGCGCAGATCGCCTGCGCCTGTTCCCTCGAGCTCTTGCCGTTGGCCAGCTCTGGCACCACGTCATGCATGAACGCGCACATCTGAGACATCTGCTCGCTGCCGAGTCTCTTGCCGGTCAACGCCAGCAGATAGGTTCCGAGGGTGAGCACACCGGCGATCGGCACCACCCAGAGCGCCCAGGGGCTGACGCCTAGGGTCAGCTGCGCCATGCCGTACATCGCTCCGGCTATCGCGCTGCAGCCAAGCACGGCGTAGACGGCCAGAAAGAGCGTCCAGATGTGGGGGTGGGGGCCGAACTTGCCGTGGATGCGAGAGCCGCGGGCTTGCCCTTCGACCTTGTCGACGTCGAGGCTGAGCCAAGGGGACCAGGTGTGGCGCTTGGTCGGAGCGACTAGCAGCTCGACGTGGCGCGAGAGAACCGTCCCCTGCACCTCGCTCTCTTGGGCCAGCCGCGTCTTTAGGCGGTTGAGCACGTCGTCTTGAGAGACGTCGACGCAGAGGTCGACCCGCGGTCGCATCTGGGGATCCATCACCACTCCTCCTCACCACCACTCCTGCGCAACCACGCATGGAGGCAACGCCAACACAGCACAGCACCCGGCTTGGTCCCGAATGTGTAGGGGTGCGCTTAAAATTTCGCAGATACGAAACTATGATTAGCGCATGCCCGAATCCGTGCAAGGAAAAGATCGGGGTTGGCTCAGATCTGGACCCTATAGCCCGCGGCGGCTGCTGCTGCTTGCGGAAAGCTCTCGAGGATCAGACGCTTATGGCGCGTGCAATGCGCGGGAATCAGCGGATCGAGGCCAGCCAGGAGATCCAGCTGGTCGTGATCGTGGAGGCCGCCGATTAACCCGACCACCTTCTCCTCGGAGGCGGCCAGCAAGGCCGCGACGCCAGGATGGGCGCAGCCCGTGAGCAGCACCGGGCCCTTTTCTCCGTCGATCAGCAGCGCCTGCTCGGCCGGTTGCCCACCTGGCGAGGGAAGAGTCCCGGTGGAGCGGATACCCTCTCCGATCGCCGCGCCGCGCGTCCCAAGCAGCACCTCGACCCCCCGGTTGGCGATCTCGAGCCGCTGCCGTGGCGAGAGGCTGGTCGGCACGACGACCCGCGCTGGTGGGCGCTCGATGGCTCGCAGCAGCCGCGGGAGCCCACCCGCGTGGTCCCAATGCCCGTGACTGAGCACCAGCGCATCGAGCCCCTCGAGGCAGATCCCGAGCGCCTTCGCGTTGTCGAGCAGCAGGTCCCCATCCCAGCCAACATCGAAGAGCACACGCGAAGCGCCCCCCCCTGAGGTGGGGCGCTCTATGATGGCCGAGAAGCCCCAGGCGGGGGTGAGCTCCGCCGAGCTGACCTCGTTGTCTACCAGTATGGTAATGGTGCTCATCGGCGCATTCTATCGCAGAGCGCCACGCAGTACTTAGGAGCTTCCCCACAACTTCGGGACGGCGAACGTCCTGAGGCCTCGAAAGCGGCCCGCAGCGCTCTGCCCGGCGACGGGAGGCCTTTGCAGGGGCTCTTAGAAGCAGGAGATCTGCGCTGCTGATGGCGGTTTTTTTGGAGCCGGAGGGCGCTGCCCCTAGCATCGGCGCATGGGACCTTCAAGAGAGCGCGTGGGGAGGCAGAAGCGCACGGCGAGTCGCCGCGGAGCGGTGTGTGTGGTGCTGGCGGGGGTCATGCTCGGCTCCGGGCTTGTCGAGCGCGGGGCGCACGCCGAGGGGCTGAGCCGCTCGGACAAGCTGCGCGTGCTCTACAGCAATCAGTTCGCCTTCGATCGCCGTGGAGTGCCGCTGATCACGATCGGCATCCTCGAGGGGGCTCGCGAGGTCACGCTCGAGGGCTCACGGGGGCTGCGTGTGCTACCCGACGGCGAGGACGGCTCCGAGGTTCGCGGTGGCTCCCGCTGGAAGATCTCGCTGCAGCGCTCGACGAAGGCCAAGATCGAGCACTATGTCGTGCTCGATCGCGCGCCGATGGCGGCGTTCACCCAGCTGACCAAGACGCGCGACGTCTGGAAGAGCCGCGGCGTGACCTCGAAGGTGATCGAGGTGGGGACGATCTTCGGTATCAAGGGGCGTGTCTTCGACAACCGCGCCTTCGCGTTGGTGCAGGGGCCCTTCACCACCCGTCGCCAGGCGCAGCGCCGCGCTGAGCGTCACCTCCAGCGCGGATGGGTCAGCAAGGTGCGCACCCTGCGGCAGCTGGCGAGGCGGCCCTCAGCGACGCTGATCGCGGTCGACCTCTCCACCAAGACGCGGATCCGGCTGCGGGACGCGGTGTGGTTCGCCCCAGGGAGCTTTAGGGGGGTGGTCTCGGTGCGCTCGGTCGAGGGCCGGAGCATGGGCAAGAAATACTGGGGTCAGCTGACGGTCACCGTCGATCGCCATGGTCGCTTGGCCGTGGTCAACGCCGTGCCCGCCGACAAGCTGCTCGCCGGTCTCGTCCCGGCGGAGATCTTCCCCTCTGCGCCGAGCGCGGCGCTCCAGGCCCAGTCGGTCGCGGCGCGCAGCGACCTGCTGGCGAAGATCGGAACGCGCCACTTCGTCGATCCTTATCTGATCTGTTCGTGGCAGCACTGCCAGGTCTACCGCGGCGCGGGGCACGAGCATCCGCGCACCACCGACGCCGTGGTCGCGACCCGCGGCTTGGTGCTCGCCCATAAGGGCGGCGGGCTCGTCGACGCGGTCTACCACGCGGTGAGCGGAGGCTTCACCGAGAACAACGAGCATGTCTGGCCTGGGGCCCCGGACCCGGTGCTCCGCGGTAAGCTCGATGGTGATGGCGCGAAGATGAACGCCTTCCGCGGCGGCATCACCGAGCAGAACATCCATCGCTGGCTCGCCTTTCGGCCACGGAGCTGGACGGCTCGCTCGGGGTTGAACTCGACGAAGGTGCGCTGGCGCGTCACGCGCTCGGCCGCGCTGATCAGCAGCAAGGTCAAGCACCTCGGCGTTGGCCCTGTCACGGCGATCAAGGTGCTCTCGCGGGGGCGCTCGGGGCGGGCCAACCTGGTCGAGGTCCGCGGCGCGTTGGGCCGAGGAAAGCTCCGCGGCGAGCTGACGATCCGTCGCGCCTTCGGCAACCTGCGCAGCTCGATGTTCATCGTCGAGACGGTGCGCGGGGCCAGCGGCGCCGTGACCTCGTTCCGCTTCACCGGAGGTGGTTGGGGGCATGGGGTCGGGATGTGCCAGACCGGCGCGATCGGGATGGCCAAGGCAGGGCGTCGCTTCGCGCAGATCCTGCGGCACTATTACTCGCTCGTCGATATCCGCCGCCTCTACTGAGCCCGCCTTTGGGTCCCTCTCTCGTTGCGCGAAGCCGGCGCCTTGCTTAAGGTGCGGCCCAGGTGATGAGCGAGCGCTCCCGACAGGGCCGACCCACCGGGCCGGCTCCCCCAGAGGAAGAGGTCACCGAGATCCCTTTGGTCCTCGACGATGGAGCGGTGCGACGTCGGAGACCGTACCTCGCCGAGGTGGCGGAGGCCCGGCGCAGCCCTGACGACGACGCCCACACACGCAAGATCGACACGAAGCCCCTGGTCTCGGCGGCCTTCGAGGAGGAGGACGATCCTAGCGAGGAGCTCGGCTTCGACAAGCCGCTCTTCATGGGGGAGGCCGAGGAGGCGCCCACCCCCCAGGCCATGACACCGCTCGCGGCCGCGGCTTCGACGACAGAGAGCTCGGTGGTCGTCGACCTGGACTTCGACGACGCCGACGAGCTCACGCCAAAGAGCCTGTGGGCGGCGCGTCGGGCCGACGACCTCGCCGACGGCCTCGCCGACGTTGCGGCGAGCCAGGTGACGTCGACCTCGGTGACGATCACGCCGGTGACGATCACGCCGGTGTCGGTCACCCCGGTGTCGGTCACCCCGGTGTCGGTCACCCCGGTGTCGGTCACCCCGGTGTCGGTCACCCCGGCGTCGCCGGTGGCGCGGCGCGAACGACCCCGACCCTCGACGGGGCCCCATCTCCCACGTCAGCAGCGGCCGAGCGGCGAGTTCGTGCCGCCGGGGATGGGGAGCGCGCGAAAAAAAGACCGCACGACCGGGCGACTCCGGCAGCAGGCTCGCCCAACGATGAGAGGGCGCGGGCGAGCGCTGACCTATGTCATCGTCGGTGCGCTGGCGGGCCTCGGTGCGGGGCTCTTTTTGGGTCTCTATCGCTCGGGGGGAGACGCGCAGCCCAAGGCCAGCCGGCTCTCCTCCACGAGCAACGCCGCGATCGCCCACCTCGCGGCGCGGCGCTCGCTGGCCATAACAGAGCGAAAGGCGCTCTCCAAGCTGCGTCGAGCGATGGATGATGGGCGCTGGGGAGCGGCCCAGCGCACACTCGATGCGCTGCCGAAGCGGCTCCGCGATGACATCGTGCTGCGAGGCTGGCTGGGCCGGATCCAACGCGGGACGGGGCAGCTGCAGGCGTCGATCGCGACGCTGAAGCCCTTGCCCTCTCACGCGCCAGCGGCGGCGCTGCGGGTCGAGCTCGAGGTCGAGCTGGCGGAGAGCTATCTGGCCGTTGGAGACAAGACGCGGGCTTGCGCCGCGGCCCAGCGGGCCAAACAGGACCTCGGCGCCGACGCCAGTGAAGCGTTGGCGTCACGGGTGATCCGGCTGCTCAAGCGCTGTTCGCCTTGAGAGCACCCCCTCGGGGGCGCTCAGCGCAGACTCGAACGAAGAGGATCCGAACGATTCGAATGAAGACGATTCGAACGACGACAAGAGGATTTGACGATGACCGCAAAACAGACGTCCAACGGCAGCGTTCACGAGGAGGTCAGCCAGGCCTACACCGAGGCGCTCGAGCGCTCTCGGACGCAGGGCGGTGGCTGCTGTAGCGGTGCGACACCGCCGGTGGCGCAGCCGTCGAGCTCTTGCGCTCCGCCAGCAGCGGCGGCGCATCCCGCCGGGGTCGCGGCGCAGGCGGCGGGCTACACGGAAGATGAGCTCGCGCGCCACGCGGGGGCGGCTCAGTCGTCCTTCGGCTGCGGCAACCCGCTGGCCTTCGCGGGCGTCGAGCCTGGCCAGGTCGTGCTCGATCTCGGCTCGGGGGCAGGCTTCGATCTGTTGATCGCCGCCGAGAAGGTCGGCCCCGAGGGCAAAGTGATCGGCGTCGACATGACCGACGCGATGATCGAGGCCGCCCGCGACAACGCGGCCCGTGCAGGGATGGCAGAGCGCATCGAGGTGCGCAGGGGGCAGATCGAAGCGTTGCCCGTCGAGGACGCCTCTGTCGACTGGGTGATCTCGAACTGCGTGATCAACCTCTCGCCGAATAAGGCAGCGGTCTTCGCCGAGCTGGCCCGAGTGCTCAAGCCTGGAGGGCGCTTCTCGGTCTCCGACATCGTCGCGACGGAGCTGCCAGACGTCGTGCGAGAGAGCGCCGCCGCCTACTCCGCCTGCATCGGGGGGGCGATCAGCGAAGACGACTACGTGGCCGGGCTGCGCGAAGCTGGGCTGAGCACGGTGGAGGTCACCGAGCGTTTCGTCTATGACGAGACGCAGCTGCGCGGCCTCGTCGGCAGCGATCGAGAGCACGACGTCGACCGGGAGACGCTTGACAAGCACCTCCGCCAGGTCGTTGGCAAGGTCTGGAGCGCCAAGATCGTCGGCCAGCGCTGAGCCCCCGAGGGCTCTTAACGCGGCCAGCGCCATCACCTTGGCGATGGCGCTGGCTTCTCTTCAGATGCTGCGCTTCTTGCGCCGTAGTCCGCGACGGCTGCCCTTGGGCTTGTTGCCGCTGCGGGGCTTACGGTCGGCAGAGCGGTAGTGTCGCTCACGATGCTCGCCACCACCGTCATAGCCCCCGCCGCCCCCGCCAACGCCCCCGCCGCCCCCGCCACGAGGGCCGCGACTGTCTTGGGGGCGGGCTTCGGCTTCGTTGACGCGCAACGTGCGTCCCTCGAGCTCGAAGCCGTCGAAGCGCTCGATCGCTGCCGCCGCCTCTTCGGCGTTGGCGTAGGTTAGAAACGCGAAGCCGCGTGGCTGACCTGTGATGCGATCCATCGGGAGATAGGCGTCAACGATGGCGCCTACCGAGGAGAAGATCTCCACGAGTTGGTCTTGCGTTGTGCGGTAGTTCAGGCTTCCGACGAAGATCTTGGTGGTGATGGCGTACCCCTTTCTTTCATAGGCCTAACGCGAATCGCGCGCTGACGACACCAAAAAACGACGTCGCGCGCTCAGCGTCGCACCCACGCCCGAGCCCGTAGGCGATGCGAGAGTCGGCGGCGCCGAGGAGCACGCGGTCGCCGGCGCCGCTGGGCGCTCTGGCGCAAGCTACTCGTCGCGCTCGGCGAAGCGCGCGCCGAGGAGCCGGGGCAGCACCAGCGAGGTCGGGTCATCCGGATCGACCAACGCGGTCAGCGCCAGCGCGCCCCGCCCAGCGCCGGCGTCGAAGCGCAGCAGGCGCCCGGCGAGACCGCTGTCGACCTCGAAGCCCCCCGCTGGGCTCGGGCGTAGCGGCCGCGGCGTCAGCTTGATGGTGGATCGCTCGCCACCCTCGAGGCGCAGCCCGAGCTCCGAGAGACCTCCGACGCGGCGCACCCGCTCGACCGTGGCAGCCCGCGGCTCGCCCTCCCGAAGCAGCCTGCGCTCGCGCCGCAGCCGGCGGAGGGTGAGCGCCAGCGCCAGCGTCCCGCCGGCGACGAAGGGCAGCGCGCCCAATGCCGCGTAGAGCGGCGTGGCCTGCTTCAGGGTGAAGGGCAGGGCGATCCCCCCGCCGATCGCGACCAGCGCCGTGAGCAGCCGCGGCGGCGTGACGATCAGCATCAGGTGGGTGATCCCGGTTGGCTCGATCAGCGCTCGGGGGCGCGGCGGCAGGGCCTGGCTCATGGCCAGCGACGCTACACCGAGCCCGCGCTCTGGACCAGCTCGACCCATGAGGAGCGAGCCGCGGCACCGCACGCGAGGACCCTGGTGCCGCGGTAGATCCAGGGCGTCCTGGTGGGCTGGAGGCGTGAAGCGGCCCTCCGGAGGCGTGAAGCGGCCCTCCGTGGTACGGTCAGCGCGAGCCAATCGGGAGGTCTCATGACGGCGATGGCAGGGAAGGTTTGTGTCGTAACGGGGGCGAGCAGCGGCATCGGTGAGGCCACCGCGAAGGCCGCCGCGCGCGCTGGCGCTCGGGTCGCCCTGATCGCGCGGCGCAAAGAGCAGCTCGAGCGCATCGTCTCGGAGATTGTCGCGGCCGGGGGCGAGTCCGCGGCCTTCCCCGCGGACCTCACCGACCGCGAGGCTGTGCGGGCGATCGCCGTCGAGCTTTGCGAGCGCCTCGGCGCGCCGGAGATCCTGATCAACAACGCGGGGGCCGGCGCCTGGAAGTACGTCGACGAGACCGCCCCGGGGGAGGCCGAAGAGATGATGGCGGCGCCCTACTTCGCCGCGTTTTACCTGACCCGCGAGCTGCTGCCGGCGATGCTCTCGGCGCGCGCTGGCCACATCGTCAACGTCACCTCCGTCGCGGCGCATTTCGCGTTCAGCGGCGCCACCGGCTATGCGTCGGCGCGCTGGGCGATGCGAGGGTTCTCGGAGGCGCTGAGCCAAGACCTCCACGAAAGCGGGGTGAAGGTCGCGCTGGCCACCTTCGCCAAGGTCGACAGCGACTACTTCACCACCAACCCCAACGCCGCCGACCGGCTCCCCGGGGCGCAGGCGTTGGTCCGCGTGCTCACACCCGAGCAGGCCGCCGCGGCGATCGTCGGTGGCATCGCGCGCGACAGCCGCGAGATCGTCGCGCCGATCGAGCTGCGCGCCTTGATGCTGGCCGGCCGCTTCGCGCCAGGGACGATCCGCTGGATCCTGCGCGCCACGGGTCATCGGCGCGGCTGAGGGCGCGTGGGCTCGCCTCGCGCCGCCAATTCCACCCGCCGCCGGGCGCGGCTCGCTTGGTGAAAAAGCGTGCCTTGGTTATCGTCGCGCCGCTGCCAACACGAACAAGGAGGAGATAGGATGCCTGACAAAGAGCAATACGAGGCGAAGCTGAAGACGTACGCTGCCGAGGACATCAAGCCGCCGCTGCGGCGGGTCAGCGCGCGCGTCCTCGAGGGGCAACGCATGGCCACAGTGGCCCAGCGCGACCGGGACGCGTTGGTCGCGTGCACGTGCTGGGACGCGTCGATGATCGACTGGCTGCCCATCGCGGCCGAGGGGCTCTCCGAGAAGGAGGCCGCTTGGCAGGTCGCGGCGCGGCCCAGCGGCGACCCGACGATCATCGACGGTGCGACCCGCCTCGAACAGCTGCGAGCCAAGATCCTCGCGGACCTCGACTACGTCGCGAGGCGCTTTCAGCCGGCTGGGTTGGCCGCGAGCGTCTCTCATGTGCGGGAGGGGAGCGGTCGCCCCGACCTGCTTCAAGACATCGTCGAAGTGAAGGAACTCTGGGACACGAACGCGGACTTGCTAAAGGAGGTCAACGCCGAGCGAGGTCTCCTCGACGAAGCGGTGAAGCTGGCCGCCGAGATCCGCGCAGCCATCGCCGCCCAAGGGGGGAAGCGCGCTGACGCGAAGCGAGAGCGAGATGCGGCCAGCACCTTCTTCGAGTCCGTCTATCGTGAGGTGCGGCTCACCGGAGCCTTTGTCTTTCGCCATGACGCCGAGCGTCTCGCCGATTATCGCGACCAGCAAGGCTGAGCCTCTCGCCCGCGGCGCCCCCAGGGGGCCCAACACCCTGGGAGGCTGGAACCGCACCCTTTTGGCCGGTGAAAGAGCCCTGAAGACTCTGGTCGACATGCTGCAAGCCTCCCAGGAAACCTGGAGCCTCGAGCCGACGAGGCGCAAGCCGTCAAGGAGGCCTGGGAGGGCTAGAGCGCTGACCACCTTACCTCCCGTCGCCGCGCTGGTCTGCGACATCACAGCGGTTGTTGCTCGTCGGTTGCTTGCTACCAGCAGGCGCCCTTCTAGGCCTCAGAGCGTTCGCCGCACCGCCCGTAGGGCTCATGTCTTCGGCGACGAAGGCGCCTCGGCTGCTCAGCACCCGGCTCGGTCCTGAGTGTGTGGGAAGCTCTTAACGTAACGGTGTCTGGGTGTACAATCTGGGTGTACAAAAAGAGTGGGGGGCTTGGCCTCTACCGTGCGTCGGAGACCTATGGCGCGTCACGGGGGCGGTGGGCTCGTGACTGGAGGATGGGCCGCCCCATCGCGCCTCGATTCGCGCAGTGTCCTGGACTGAAGACCTGCAGGACTGAACACCTGCAGGTGGCGTGAGGGCGCTGATTGGGCCATCCTCTGCAGATGCTGGCGAGCGTGCTCAGAAACAGCGAGCTGGCCCATATGGCCGACCTCGTGTCGCCGGCGCTCTGGCGCGTCGTGCCGCTGCGTCGGCTCTTCTCGGTGACTCGGCAGCTCGTGCGGAACTATCGAGACCGCGAGCGCTTCGAGGAGGTCGCGGCGGCCTTCGAGCCGCGGCTCTCGCGGCTCGGCGCTCGACGTTGTTATCACGCGGACCTCGCGACCCCGCTGAGCGCGCTGCACCAAGAGCGCTCGCTGGCCGAGCCGAGCGGGTCGCCCGAGCCGAGCGGGTCGCCCGATCCACAGCTGCGCCGACGACTGGGGCAGCGGGTGCTCGAGCTCTACTTCGCCCAGCTGATGCAGCCGCGCTCACTTGAGGGCGGGGCGATCCTGCTCGATCTCCGTCCCGGGCGCTTGGGCCTCGCCACCGACGACGCGCAGACCTTGCTCTGGGCGCCCAAGCGCTTCTACTGGCGCTTCTCCGACGAGTTCGGAGGCGCGGTGCAGGGGCTCTACCTTGGCCTCTATCGCGACGATCGACGGCGCTTCGCCGAGGCGCTCGAGCTCCTCGCGCTGAGCGGCGCCGAGCGGCTCTTTCGTCGGCATTTTGGCGATGGGAGAGCTCCTCAGCGCTTCTCTCTCGCGCAGCTGCTCGAGACGCTGCACGAGGTCTTCGTCTGCTGCGATCGAGAGCGGGTGCGTCTCTCGGGGGAGTTCCTCGCCCTCGGCTTTTACCTCACCTCGCTCTACCAGACCCTCGAGCTGCTCGATATATCCCTCGACGTGAGGGCGGCGTTCGAGGCTGGCAGCGAGCGGTAGAGACGCCGCCCCATGGCACCCTACTCAGAGGCGTAGCGCGAGCTGCGTCAAGACGTCGGTGATGTCTTCCGTAGGCGAAGCGTCGCACGCTGAGGCGGGTGTCGAGGCGGGTGTCGAGGCGGGTGTCGAGGCGGGTGTCGAGGCGTCTTTGGGGTCGAGGCGGGTGTCAAGGCGGGTGTCGAGGCGTCTTTGGGGTCGGGGCGGCGAAGAGCCCGGCGACGAAGAGGGTCGCCGCTGGCCGCCCGTGCGAGGTCGTCCCGCTCTTCGTCTTGCCCTCGGGAGAGCTTCGCGGTAACCAGGCAGGGTCTTCGTCGATGAAGCCCAAAGGCACCGCGCGAGTTGACGCCGCGCGATCCGAAGACCAGCTGAGGCTACGTCTGCGTCAGCTGCTTGGAGCGCGACTTGCGTTTCGTTCGCGTCGAACGGTGGGCCATCGTGAGCACTGAGTTGGAAAAGACGTCTCCCGCCAAGACGAGGAAGGC
>PDWJ01001765.1_pt1 | contig 25234 bp, 28 predicted proteins | sample 1430881 | NCBI WGS metagenome assembly PDWJ01 (sample SAMN01162460, study PRJNA174530) | Oral metagenome, whole genome shotgun sequencing project. | biome: Marine environment; feature: Marine mammal; material: Swab sample of the gingival sulcus; isolation source: swab sample of gingival sulcus...
ACACCATCGCTCTGAAATAATGTACCAGTTTCGTGGTCAAATCAGAACACCTCCGAATGCTTCATTAGCTGATAATCCATCGAGAATTCTTCGGGGGTAGTTATTCATCCAATCCTGTATTTCTTTGACTTTCTGTTTTGTTACTTTATTGATTGCTGAGCCTTTAGGAATAAAGCGCCTGATAATCCCATTGGCGTTTTCATTGCTTCCCCTTTCGCAAGCAGAAAAAGGGTGAGCATAGAAAATCTCTGTTCTATTTATTTGTGTAAAACATGATCTCTGCATACCAGGAAAATTCATGAACTCACTGCCGTTATCACAAGTTATAGTTCTGAAGGTCTCTCTGAAACGGCGAGAACCCAGAGCCTTTTCAAGCTTGTCTAGCTCATTTATAACTGAAGATGAACTTTGATTGGGTATCTTACGTATTAATTGATACCGCTTTGCCCGTTCTGTAAGAGTTAAAAGAGCAGCTGAGCCTTGCTCCTTACCACTAACTACACAATCCATTTCCCAATGCCCCACGACTTTCCTCTGTTCAACCTCTTTTGGGCGGTTTGTAATGCTTTTTTGTGCTGAAGCAGCTCTTGAGTGCCTTTTAGAGCCTTTTTGTCGAGGTTTTGACCTTTTGCCCTTGTGTAGAAGGTCTTTTTCCGATACCTCAGGAATCAACCCTTCGGCAATATATCGATATAGAGTTCTTACACATATGCGAATTTCTGTAGGCCAGCCACTTTTCTCATAATGCATTATGACGGCATCGGGGCTGTAGTGATGCTTCTTAATCAATTGGGCTATATTTTCTACAAGAATAAAATCGCTTCCCAATTTTAAATCAGCTCCCTTTGCCTGAAGATTTTCCGAGGCTTTTCTTTGAGCTATATCAGGGCTGTACTTTTCAAAAGTACTTAAATCTGATGCAGTAAAAGTGTCCCAGCCACGTTTAATCTCTCTTTGGATGGTGCGTATGCTTTTTCCAAGGATATCTGCAAGTTCTGTGGGAGAGGATATTTTCATGTGATTTAACAATTTATCCAATACTAACCGTTCCTCCCACTTGAAATGTTTACCTTTATTCTCTTCCCTGATAATCTGTAACTGTCCCATGCTTCCTCCTGTTTTGTATTTGCTGGTACAAACACAATAACAGAGATTCATGGGACTTTCTTTTCCCTTTTTTCAGGGTGTCACTTAATATTAACATTCGGGTATCTTAAACTTTTTTAATTTTTTGTTGACTATTTTAAAATACTGCTGGTATGATTAAGCGTAATATTAAGTGTATTACTATCTATAAGGTTAGTTGTTTGCATGAATTCCAATTCCTTGAAAGATAAGATATATCAGGAGCTGTTCAGCCGAATTCTAAAAAAAGAATTTTTGCCTGATTCATTTCTTGTTGAAAAGCAGCTATGTGAAATTTTTAATGTTAGCCGTTCTCCGGTCAGAGAGGCCTTGATAGAGCTTTGCAGTGACGGGATTTTAAAAAATATTCCCCGCTCAGGATACCGTGTATTGCCTGTGTCCGAGAAGCAGATGCGTGAGGCATTCAGAATGAGACTGCTTTTAGAGGAAGAAGGATTCCATAGAGCCTTTCCCAAGTTAAACGGAGAAAAAATCACAAACCTTCGAAATATAACAGTAAAATCGGTTGCAACTCTCAGGGATGAGGCTGATATTTCGTTAATGCGCAGACTGGATCTAAATGAAACATTTCATCTAAAGCTTGCAGGATACTCAGGTGATGAGCTTTTGACAAAATTTCTCGGCGAAACCCTAAAGCTGCTTTATAGAGGTATGGCTCAGTTTATGCTTGATGAGTCCATTTACCCTGAACAGGCAAATTCAAAACATTTTTCCATTATTGATGCTATTGAAGAGGGGGATAAGGATAAGGCTCTTGAGGTTCTCAAGGAGGATATTTGTTCTATGGAGAAGAAATTGATGGAGGTAATCTTTTGAGTCAAAAAAACTGGGGAAAATATATCGACCTTATCCGCCGTGAAGTTGTACCAGCCCTTGGCTGTACTGAGCCTATTGCTGTAGCCCTGGCCGCCGCAAAGGCTGCTGAGCAAATAAACAGTATCCCGGAAAAAATAGAGGTCTTCCTTAGTAAAAATGTTTTAAAGAACGGTATGAGCGTGGGAATCCCCGGTACTGGCCTATATGGACTGGAGATTGCCGCAGCGGCAGGTGCTGTTGGCGGAAAATCTTCTCAAATGCTGGAAGTCCTGAAAGGTTTAAGTTCTGAAAGTCTTGATAAGGCAAAAACTTTAATTGCAGAAGGCCGGGTGAGAATTCAAAAGAAGGCTGTGCCGGAGGTTTTGTATATTGAAGTTCTCGTTAGTGCGGGTGATGAAAATGCCCGTGTAATTATCAGAAACCGCCATGATAATATATGTTTAATTGAAAATAACGGTAAAACAATATTTAAAGAAGAAGAGTCCGGATTAGAAACCGGCAATAAGAAAGACGAAGCCTTTAAAATGAGTGAATTGGATATATGGGAATTTGCCACTAAAGCGCCGATTGAGGACCTTGTTTTTATTATGGAGTCGGTTGATCTTAATAAAAAGATTTCTGACGAAGGCCTAAAAGGAGAATACGGCCATAAGGTGGGCCGTTCTTTCGATGAGGGTATTAAAAACGGACTGCTTCAGGAAGACCTCTGCAATAATGCTGTCAAACGTACTGCAAGCGGAACTGATGCAAGGATGGCTGGTTCAGAGCTTCCTGTAATGAGTAATTCCGGAAGCGGAAATCAAGGTATAACTGCCACTATGCCGGTTGTAGCTGTGGCAGAAAAACTGGGAGCCTCTGAAGAACAGCTTATTCGGAGCCTTATTCTAAGTCATCTGACATCAATACACATAAAATCAGGAATGGATAGATTATCAGCTCTCTGCGGAGCTTCTGTAGCTGCTGCCGGAGCAAGCTGCGGTATTGTCTTTCTTTTGGGCGGAACTTATAAGCATGTGGAATATGCGATCAAAAATATGGTTGGCACTGTTGCGGGAATCGTTTGTGATGGGGCCAAATATTCCTGTTCGCTGAAGGTTGCCTCCTGTGTCAGTGCAGCTGTTCATGGGGCCCTGCTTGCTCTTAAGGATATAAGTGTAAGTGAAATTGAGGGAATAGTTGATGATGATATTGAACGGACTATTGTAAATCTGGGGCGTTTAGGTTCTGTAGGGATGAAAGAAACAGATGAAATTATTCTGGATATTATGATGAGCAAGGGAGTTGAATCTTGATAAATAAAGAATATAGAATAGCGCTCATGCTATTTTATTATACAGTTTAAGAATTTTTTTAAACTGCATACATTAAACCCGCATCCATGTGGGGAATTTTACAAGGAGATAGATATGAAAAAGATTTGGATGGTTGTTTTTATTGCTGCCATGGTTCCATTCTTTGTCTCGGCAAACGGAGACAGTGAGGACCGGGCTGAAGGTGCGCCTGTTACCGAAGTTACTCTGGCTTCTTTCGGACCTCAGACAACCTTCGGTTCCGCAAGTATTGCAATTGGGAATGCTGTTAAAGAAACTTCCGGAATTCGTACAAATGTAACCCCTGCAGGAAATGACACTACCAGAATTATGCAGGTAAGAGAAAAAGAGGCGGAGTTTACTGTATTTGCAGTATCAACAGGCTGGATGGCAACACATGGTACAGGCCAGTTTGCCGCCAAAGAATGGGGCCCAATGAAGCTTCGTGTAGCATGGCGCGGCGGCTCTTATGACACCGGGTTTTTTACAAGGGGCAACAGCGGAATTAATTCTGTTAAGGATCTGAAGGGAAAAACTATATCAATGCTTACAGGCGGACTTGCTCAGAATCAATTGATGATGGGGCTTGTTGCTTCTGCCGGTTATACAATGGACGATGTAGAGACCCTTTACAGCAGCAGCTATTCTCAGGCTTTTAAGGCGGTTACAGAAGGCGCCGCTGATGCTTTTGTAGGCTCACCTTCCAGTAGTCTTTCTATAGAGCTTGCAGCTTCCAAGGCCGGAATAAAATGGTTTGATTTAAACGAGCTTGATGACAAGGCTTGGCGCCGGTTCCTTAATTTTGCACCCTGGGGCGTAAGAGGAATACCTGAGAAATATGCGGGTAAGGATAAAGGACATCCTGAATTTGGAGCATTAGCATATAACTTTGGTTTCTGGACATGGGAAGATCAGGATCCTCAGGTTGTATATGAGTATGCAAAGGCCATCTGGGATAGCTATGATGTTTATAAGGAAAACCATCCTCTTCTGAATAGATGGACACATGAAACAGCTGCAAATATTGATCAGCAGTACTGGCCCTTCCACGAAGGCTACATTAAACTTCTCAAAGAAAAAGGTCTCTGGACCGAAAAACACGAAGCCTTTCAGCAGAAACAGCTCGAAAACGAAAAGAAACGGCTTGAGCTGTGGGAAAGCGCTTTAAAAGAAGCTAAGGAAAAAGGTATAAAGGTCGGCAGCGATGAATTCCAGCATTGGTGGTGGTGGGATAAATTGGAAGCCAACGGTTTGTTGCAATAATATTATTTATATGTTCCGAAGGGTTATAAACCCTTCGGAATTATGAAAAAGGATCATAAATGAAAAATAAACAGAAGGAGCAGGTTGCCAAACACCGCTCTTTAAAAGGATTTGTCAGGGTATATTTTATTACAGCATCTGCCTTGGCATTGCTTTGTGCAATTTATTCTAACTTTCATCTTTCAATAGGCGGATTGACCTTTGTTAACAATGGTTATTTATATGCCTTGTTAGGGCTTTTCCTTCCTCTGGTATTTTTGATATTTCCGCCTGTAAAAACGGCGAAAGCTCTGGAGAAGGTGCCATGGTATGATTATATAATTGCCTTTGCGATATTAGCCTCTTGTATATTTTTGATTTATAATTCTTCCAGAATGGTTCTTATGGGTTGGGAGTACCGGGCTCCCTTGATGGGTATGATTGCTGCTGTAATAATATTTCTTGGAGTACTGGAGGCTGCCAGAAGAACCAGCGGTCACCTGTTCTTTTTTGTGGTTCTTTTCTTCGGCTGTTATGCCTTATTTGCAAATAAGATGCCGGGATTTCTCTATGGTAAGTCTTATTCCCTGTTAAAAACTATTTCATTTCACGCATTGGGATCTGATAGTATAATCGGTATCCCCATGCGTACAACAGGTTCTATTCTTGTAGGATTCATGATTTTTGCCGTAGCACTGATGCATACCGGCGCCGGAAGTTTTTTTATAGATTTGGCTAAAGCCCTGCTTGGGCCTGTCCGCGGCGGCTCTGCCAAGGTAAGTATTTTTTCCAGTGCGCTTATGGGCAGTATCAGCGGTAGTGTTATTTCAAATGTTCTATCAACCGGTTCGTTTACAATCCCTGCAATGAAAAAATCAGGATATCCCTCGCATTATGCAGGCGCTGTTGAAGCCTGTGCCTCCACCGGCGGAACAATAATGCCGCCTGTAATGGGTGCTACTGCCTTTATTATGGCTGAAATGCTTGAGGTTTCATATTCGAGCATTATTGCGGCAGCACTTATTCCATCGCTTCTGTATTTTGCGTGCCTGTTCTTTCAAGCCGACGCGTATGCCGTAATCCATGGGATCAAGGGTGAACCGAGAGAAAATTGTCCAAAACTAAGTGAAGTAATGAAAGACGGCTGGTTTTATCTGATTGGAATTTTTCTTCTGATATTTCTTGTAATCTTCTTCAATAGAGAGGCTCAGGCTGCCTGGATCTCAACCCTGGTTTTACTTTTATTATCCTTCAGTAAGAAGGAACATAGGTTCAGCATAAAGAAATTTATTGGTTTTATTGAGGGTGCAGGCAAGTTTATGGCGGAGATAACCTCTATTTTAGCAGCCTGCGGTCTTGTAATCGGATCAATGGTTTTTACAGGTATTGCTAATTCTTTTGCAACAGAGGTTGTTGCAATTGCAGGGGATAATGTCTTGCTTCTGCTTCTTTCCGGTGCTCTGGCATGTTTTATTCTTGGAATGGGTATGACCATTTCGGCCTGCTATATCTTCCTGGCTCTTGTGTTTGCCCCCGCGCTTACCTCGATGGGGTTTGACAGGATGGCAGTACATTTTTTCATTCTCTATTGGGGAATGGCCTCCTATATCACTCCTCCTGTTGCAATGGGATCATTTGCCGCGTCAACTATTGCAAAATCAACACCCATGAAAACAGGTATTACATCAATGCGGCTGGGACTGGTTGCTTATATTCTGCCATTTTTCTTTGTAATAAACCCCGCACTGGTTGCCCAGGGAGCTCTGTCTGATATTCTGCTTTGTACACTGACATGTCTGGTTGGTATAGCTCTGATTGGAATGTCAATAGAAGGCTATTTATTGGGTATAGGAAGGCTTCCGCTATGGTCACGGCCTGTTTTGGTAATTGGCGGCGGTTTACTTTGTCATCCGTTTTATAATACAGATATTTATGGAGCGGTCATTGTTGCCATTGTGGTTCTTATTTTAGTGTTTCTGAATAAAAATAATATAGGTAAGAAGCAAGCTGTTTATTGAGTTTTTTTCAACAGAATATAAGGGAGGTTTTCTTGAACAGACGGTTAAAAATGGAAGGGCTGCTTGATAAGAGCGGCCAATGGGATTATACCCCCGCAGGCTTCTTTATTCATTTTGATGATGAGCATAGAGCCGGAAGAAAGGCTGTTGATAAGCATATTGAGTATCTGAATTATACCGGAATGGATTTTTTAAAAATTCAGTTTGAACAGCCTTTTCCCCTTCTTGATAACATTAAAAACGTAAATCAATGGGATTCTTTTCCAATGTACGGGATTGATTATTATGAAGAATCTCTTGAGGTCGTCAGGGCTCTGGTTAAGGAGATGAAGAAAGAGGTTCTTATCATTGTTACTGTTTATTCTCCATTTATGAATACAAGAAACTCTGTTACAGATGAAGTTCTTACCGCCCATCTGAATGAGGCCCCGGAAAAGGTTGTTAAGGGTTTTGAGCGGGCTACTGAAAGTACGCTTCTTTTTATCAAGGAGTGTAAAAAAATCGGTGTGGACGGTTTTTATTCATCAACTCAGGGCGGTGAAGGCCGGAGGTTTGCTTCAGCTGATATTTTTGAGAAATATATAAAACCCTGCGATCTTGAAACCATGGAAGAAATGCATAGAGGAACCTGTTTTAATATTCTGCATATATGCGATTTCAGAAAACCATATGAAGAGATAGAAAGTTTTCATGATTATCCCGGGCAGATAGTTTCTTACCCGGCAGTTCTTGCTGATGGTTCCCGGATAAGCCCCCGGGAGGCCTACAGGATTTTTGAGCGCCCTGTTATGGGAGGTCTTGACAGGCTGGGACCAATCTCAAAGGCTCCCGGAGAGGCTCTGAAGAACGAAATTGAATCAGTTTTTTCAGAGGCCCCTGAGCGTTTTGTCCTTGGCGCGGACTGTACTATTCCTGATGCAAATTGGGAAAGCATAAGGTTTTCCATTGATATGGCTCATAACCGCTGAGGCCTTTGTAATTAAGCACTAGCGGGAAAGAATCTTCCTGTTAATAGAAATTACAATACGTACAATTGAGCCTACAAGAATAAGTGCTATTGCAATTACTCCGGCCAGAAAAAGGGTCTCTGTCCCAAGCGCGCCTGCTGCAGTATAGTTTCCCCTGATTAGTTCAAGCATTGTGCGGTAGATATGTGCTCCGGGAACCAGCGGGATAATTCCGGGGATAATAAATACAGTGGAGGCCTCTTTTACCCACCGCGCCGACAGCTCACTAAGCAGGCCTACAATAGCAGCCGCAAGAAAACAGGCCGTAAATAAATGATTTCCGTAAGAGGCAAATAATTGGTAGGCCGCCCACGCAATACCCCCTATTATTGCTGCTATGAAAATCTTTTGTTTCGGTACATGAAAGATTATGGAAAATCCTAATGTAGGCAGAAAACCTATGAAGGCCGCGAACAAGAGGTTTGCTTCTAAATGTGAGCTTGCCACAGGTTCCGCATTTATAATAGACCATAATTTAATAAGGATACCAGCTCCGGCTGCCAGAGATGTTGCAATTATTATTGACTCTACCATGCGTGATACTCCTGAAAGAATATCACCCGATAAAAAGTCACGTATTGAGTTTGTAATGGCTGCTCCCGGAACAAATAGCATGATCACTCCAATGATGATCGATCCGAAGTTTTTAGAAAAATCAAGTTCAAGAATTATCAGCGCCAGCGCGGCAGCTATGATACAGCTTGAAAACCCACGTATAAAATAATTAATATCATATTTGCCCAGGAATAAGTAAAATAAATAACTTATGATCCCGATTGGGTATGCAAAGCACGCGGAGATCAGAGAGCCGGAGAAAATCAGACAGAATGTTGAAGCTATCAATCCTGCGGATAAAAGCCTCAATAAAAGAGGGTATGGTTTTTCAGATTCGATCTCTTCAAGAATTTCAAGGCCGCGGTTTACGGACATATTTGTTGTTGTGAACTCTCTTGAAAAACGGTTGATATCCGATATCTTTTTTAAATCGGTTGTTGAGCCCCGTAACCTGCTTACATAGGTCAGCACTTCCGATTCATCATCTCCTGAATCAATTGAAACAAACATTCCTGTAGGGGTTGCAAAAACCTCCACAGACGGCATATGGCAGGCTTTGCAGATCCTTGTGATGGTGTCTTCAACCCTGTTAATCTCTGCTCCGTTTTTCATCATTATTTTTCCGGCTCTTACCGCAAGCTTCAGGACGTTTTTATGAACTGATGATATCATGCAAGTATTATAGCATAGGGGTATTAAATTTGACATATCAGGTAAGCTGCCATATTATTGTTTCATTAAGTGTAAAGGTTAAATATGGAAATAGAAAAATTTAATGCATTTGTAGTTGAAGAGATAGACGGAAGGTTTGTTGGTGAAATTAAATCCAGGCTAGTAAGTGATTTGCCTGAAGGAGATCTCCTTGTTAGGGTTCATTATTCATCACTAAATTATAAGGATGCGCTTTCTGCAAGCGGAAATAAGGGTGTAACCCGCCAATATCCTCATACACCGGGAATTGATGCTGCAGGAACGGTTGTTTACTCAAAAACAGATAAGTTTAAGGTAAATGATGAGGTAATTGTAACAAGTTATGATCTTGGAATGAATACTTCCGGAGGGTTTGGTCAGTTTATAAGGGTTCCTGAGGGCTGGGCTGTAAAGCTTCCACCCAATCTCTCTATGAAGGAATCCATGATATTAGGAACAGCAGGCTTAACGGCAGGCATGTCCGTCCTGAGGCTTACTGAAAAGATAAAACCTGAGGATGGCGTGATTGCTGTCTCAGGTGCGACAGGAGGGGTTGGTTCTTTAAGTGTTTCAATCCTGAGTAAATCAGGATATAAGGTTGCTGCAATTACAGGAAAAGTTTCTGAGAGTGAATTCTTAAAAGCTTTTGGTGCGGATAATATTATTTTGCGTGAAGACTTTGAAGCAATGAAGGATAAACCCCTCTTAAAAACAGTCTTTGCCGGAGGTATAGATACCCTGGGCGGTGTTGTACTTGAGAATATGATAAAATCCGCAAATCCTATGGGTGTTGTAACCTGCTGCGGTAATGCTGCTTCAATTAATCTTGAGCTTACAGTATTTCCCTTCATCCTGAGAGGAGTCAGCCTGATAGGGATTGATTCTCAGAACTATCCGATGACTTATAGAGAGAAGGTTTGGGATAAACTGGCAAACGATTGGAAGCCTGAAAAACTGTCTGATATATATACTGAAATAACCTTAAAAGAGCTGCCTGAGAAGGTTGATTTAATGTTAAAGGGAAGGCTGAAAGGCAGAACTGTCTTAAATTTGGAGGCTTAATCTCTTTAGTCCGTCATCTAATTACCTCGATATCTCTGTCTGAAATTAACTCAGTATTGATAAAATTTAGATAACTATAATATAATTACCTTAAACTAACTAATGGGAGAATGATAAAAGGCTTCCATAGCAGGTATTATATAAGGAGACGTCAAATGAATTTTGATATGTCAATGATTTTACTGGGTATAGTTTATGCCTTTATTTTTATTGTAATATTCAACAGAATTTTAGTTAAACACGCATGGATTGCTTATCTTCTCACTATCATAGTTGAGTTAGGTATAATTGTTCTTCTTGTTGTAAACCGTATGATGGGGGTGGAATTCCCGGGCTGGGTACTAATTGCTGTCGGACCCTTATACCGCGGTTCATACGTTACAGTCTTATTTGCAATTGTGGCATATCTTGGAGTTTTAAAACCAAACACGAAAAAAGAGTTTTATAATAAAGCGGTTCGTTATCTTATGAGCGTCAGAGGCGAAATTTCTATCGTTGCAGCCATAATGACCTTTCTCCATAATTTGGCGTTTGGTCTTTTTTATTTTCCGGCCTTATTTAATCCGCCAAAAGAACACTATGGTCCCGCAATGATGGCTGCAACATTTATTACGATTGTATTAATTTTATTACTGATCCCTCTAACCATTACGAGCTTCAGGTTTGTCAGAAAAAGGATGAAACCGCTCTCATGGAAGCGTCTCCAGAGATTAGCCTATCCGTTCTATGTACTGCTCTATGCTCATATTATGGTGGTTTTGATTGGGGGAGAGAGGGTCAGCATATTGTCAGCTATTGCTTATACTCTGATATTTGTTCCCTACTTTATATGGCGGATTAATGCAGCTGTACGTTCAAAGAGCAAGCAAGCTGTTTAATAAAGTAAGGAGAAAACCATGACTCTTAATTTCACCTTAAATATAGGATTATGGAATGCATGGATTCCGCTATTAGTCTTTAATGCATTTACATACATTTATTCATATATCCTGGACAAGGAAGATTTTAAACGGGGCGGTGATTATGTCAAGGCCCCCAAAGATAAAGTAATTACACAGGGCATATACAGATTTTCGCGTAATCCTATATATTTAGTTACTTACCTGGTAAGCATATCTACCATTTTTATGACACTTTCATGGATTTTAGCTATATCGCTTATATTATCTGTAATAAGTACGCATTTTATGATTCTTTTAGAAGAAGATTACCTTGCGAAAAAATATGGTAATGACTATATAGAATACAAGCAGGAAGTACCAAGATATATCTTATTCTTTTGAGCTGACTTATCAATTTGGATGGCACCTTTTACAACACTGGCCGAATGTTAATTCTTTTTTCCAGACTCCAATAGGGTTAGGGTTACACTTAATATTAACATTCAGGCTGTTCAAGATTTTAAAAATTTTTTGTTGACAAAATAGCAACATTACAAATATCATTAAATATAATAATAAGAAAAGGAGATTCAAAATGAAAAATCGCAAAAGACTAAAAGGTTTTGGAACTCTGTCATCACTACTACTTGTTAGCCTTGTGGGAGCATTACCAAATTTAAGTTTGTTAATGCCAACAGCAGCAGCAGCTACTGTTTGGGGCGTTAGCTCTGCTTATGGTGCATTAGCATTGGCCTGTGGTGCTTCAGGTCCTGTTGGTTGGGCTATTTTTGGTCTGACTGTAGGTTGGGGCGCATAATACTCAGGATACTGAGATCAATATCAAATTGATCTCAGTATTTATAAAATGCAACAGAAATATAAACATTTATATTATTCTTTCCTTTTAACTATTCTCATATGGGTTGCTATTTTTTTTATAGCAAGACATAGTGATTGGTCTTTTATAAATTCTATTGATGGTGGGATGGAAGAAAAAAGTGTAATATCTATTTTTATAAATAACTTATTAGTTATGTTCTTACTATTAAGTGGTGTTTTCACTATGGGCTTTACAACTTTGTTAGTGATGGCTGTAAATGTTTTTTTAATATCAAGTGTTGTTTTAGAGAGAATTTTATTCATATATTCATATGAGTATCCAAGCTTTTTTATATTTATTGTTATGGAAATTATAGTCTATTTTTTATCTAGTGTTTTTGGGATGACAGGTCTGATTTTGATTAAAAGTGAAAAAACAAGTTTCTTATTAAGAAAAGACATTTTTATTCCTTTGATAAGTTTATTATGTTTGTTATTATTTTTTTCTGCATTTTTAGAACATAATTATATTATTAAATTAAATCAGGTTTTAAAATGAAAAAACTACTATGTCATACCATCTTTATTATTAATGCTATACTTCAAGTAATTGTAATCAGATACAATATTTTAGTTTTCTTTGAAAATGAGAATCTAATTACTAATTTATTTAACTTAAAAATATTTCTATTTACAATATTTATCTTCATGTATTTTATGTATTTTTTACTATCTGTGTTATATGAAAAAGCCTATTTTGCTATTACACTAGATGAAGAAGAAAATCTACATGAAACTTTATTATATTATATAAAAACTTCCTTTATCTTCTTTATTGCACTTGATATTTTTTATTTAATCTTTTTAAAGTTAGATGTTCAGCTTTATAAACAATTGCTTTATGGATATTCGTATGATGGCAAAGGAGCAATTATTCCAATCTTCCCTTTAATTATAAGTTTTATTCAAGCTTTATTTGTTCATTATCTTTACTATAGAAAAAAGGAATTCTCAGAAAACAAGACTAAGAGCTTTTTTATATTTGTTATTATTTTTTCTATAGTACATTTACCTGGAGTTTTAAAAATAATATGAGATTAGAAGTTAATAATTTATCAAAAACAATTGACGATAAAATTATTTTTCAAGATATTTCTTTTGTTTTAGATTATGGTCAAATTAAAGCTATATTAGGAGCAAATGGATCTGGTAAAACTTCTATTTTAAGAGCAATATTTTTAAATTATTCACTTGATAGTGGTGAGATTATATTTGATAGTAAAATCCAAAATAGAAAAGGAAAAACTTTTAATTTGATAGGTATTTCGACTCAAGAATCAAGAATGTATTCTGGGCTTTCTGTTTTAGAGAATATAAATTATTTTAAAAGCTTTTATGATATTAAAATAAATAAAAAATTTAACGATGAGTATTATATATCAAAGTTGCAATTAGAACCTTTTCTTAATATGCATTACGGAAAATTATCTACTGGTAATAGGCAGAAAGCTGATTTATTAAGATCCCTTATAATTAATCCTGAGCTTATAATTTGGGACGAACCTTTTGCAAATGTCGATTTAGAAGGCAGGATAAGTATCAAAAATTTAATGGTTGAAATGAAAAATGAGTTAAATACTTCATTTCTTATATCCACACATGAATTTAAAAGGGTCTCATCAATTATTGATTCGGTAATTGTTTTAAGTGATGGTAAAATAAAATTTATAGGAACTATTGAAGAATTTAAAATTTTCAATAAAGTTAATAAATCAAAGATTAGTTTTAATTATTTATCTGGAGATTTTGATGATTCTAAAAATATTTAGGCATGAATTAAATAATCTGAAAAATAATAAAAAAACTATTTTTATCCTTATTTTTTTATCATTATGTATACTTTTAACACATATATTATTCTATTTCATTTCCAATTACTCAATAAATATTGAAAATTTAGTTAAGAACAGTAAGTATTGGTCTAATCAGTTTGAATTATTAGATATAGAGAATATCAAAAACCCCATTTATTATGTAGGTATAATGAAAATAATACCATTGGTATTAATACTTATATCTTCTGCATTTCCAATTATATTGGGAATAAGCTCAATAATAGAAGAAAAAGAACAAAAAACACTAGAAACATTATTTTTCTTGCCTTATCCACACAACAAAATTTTAATTTCAAAATTATTATCTTTTTATATTATAGCAATTATTTTGATGATAATTAATACAGGAATCCAAATTTTATTAATATTTGCTTTTCAAGCTTGTCTTAAGGTAATATTATTTTGGATCTTTTTGGGTTTGTTTTTTTTACCAATATGGTTGTTTTTTATATCTAGTATTATTTTAGTTTTATCTAGTCTCTATGAAACATCAAAAGAAGTAAATCAAACATCTTTAGTTGTTTCTACAATATTATATTTTTTATTTATGATATCTTATTTTATTGGTATTGATATGTTAAGTATAAATATATTAGTTCTAATTTTATTATTAAGCTTATCATGCGATATAATTATTTGGTTTATTTATTTTAAAAAAAATAGATTTATAGAGAGTATTATTTATAATGTAAATAATAAACATTTAAAATAAGTATAATGGTATCGCTTAAAATCTTTTGTAAATTTAAAAATTAATGGAAAAGATCTGAGGTATAATCAAAAGCTGTGGTTCGGATAAAAAAAGAACAAACACTTCTGTATAATGTTTGTTGACTAAACCAATATAAAGATAGTGTCAAATGTTTTGAGCAAATTCATTCTTCCTCAATCTAAAAATACATTTGTGATACTTGAGTTTCAAGTTATCAATCTATAAGCAGTTCCATATTTAAATATTTTTTTCACTCCATGTCGAACCAGCAATATGAGTACATTTATAGCGAGATAAATTAAACCGGGAAAATTTTCCCTGTAAATTTAACATACCATGCTGCTGACTGTACCTGAATTATATAGGCTATAGCTATTATAAGCGCAATTTCTGAGCCGGCCTTTCCAAATGCTGTCATGGCAATTGCAAGCGCAATTGAAAGGTTTCTCATAACCGTTCCGTAAACAAGAGCAATGCCATCCTCTCTGTTAAAAAACAGCTTTGCGGTGGCTGTGCTTATTATAAAATTAAGAAGGTAGAGGACCAAAAGCGGAATAAGCAGATAAAGTAGTGAAAGCGGGTTTTTAATAATAAGGTCTGCCTTGAGTGCCATTGCGGTAAAAACAATACCCAAAACTCCTATAGTTGATATTGGAGGGAATTTTTGTTTTATTTCCTTTTGATACTTTTCCTGCCCTCTGGTTTTGATTATTAATATCTGCGTAAATTGCCCTGCTATCATTGGCAGGAAAACGATCAGAATAATCTGTTTAAAGATTGAAGCCATGGGAATTTCGATAACTGTTCCCATCAGCCAGTTAATATAAAGAGGTGTTGCAATAGAGCCCAGTATAAGCCCTATAACAGTCATCTTGATTGCCGCATTGATATTCCCTTTAGCAAACCCTGTCCATGAAATTGTCATACCGCTGGTCGGCAAAAGAGCCGCAAGCAAAAGGCCAAGGGCTGAAAGAGGACTTTCCGTAAATGCAAACCTGCCCATAATAAAAGCCGCTATGGGAATTATCGTAAAATTAATTATCTGCGTGGCAATCTGAAGCTTTAAATCACCCCCGGCAATTACCTTTTTAACCTGTAGATTAACCATCATCGGGTATACCATAAGAAAGGTAAGCGGGAGAATAAGAATCTTAAGATTAGACGCGTCAACAAATGCCCCGTATATGATCCCGAGAATCATGGTCAGGGGTATGCTCCAAACAAGGTTTTTCTGTATAAATGATAATAATTTCCACATTGTACAACTCCGTAATTAAAAAAGCTATTAATTCAATGTAGAAATTATATATATAAAAGTCAATATGTTTATTGAATCATCTCATGCTTGAAGCTTGCTGAAAATAAAAATTCGTTCTCATCAATACCGATAATTTCGTTGAACTTAAGCTTAACAGTTTCACCAGTCTCTAATCTAAAAACAAATGTTTCTTCCGGGGTTTGGTACTCAAACCGTTTCCCTCCGGGAAAGACATAATCAGTAAGTGCCGGAACATCAAAGACATCTATCTCTGTCAAAGAATCATATTCTGCAGCTATGGGGTAAAATACAACACCTGCTTGTTCATTACTTTGAATTTTGAAATACGGTACAGGATTTTTACCCATAGGCCCCATAGAAACCTCTCTGACCTCATATGTGAACTTAAGATCCCATTCTGCCGGTGGAGCACTGCCGAATTCCTGATACACCACGTTATTCTCGGATAAGTCTATATATGCATCAAGCCCCTCATCATCCATACCTTTGGGGATACCGATAAAATTGGTTTTTACTGTTGCATTTAGTGCTATTTCAACATTATATGAGTATAACGCTGCCGATGATACGATAAAAAATACCAGTATCAGAATTAGAAAAAATATATTTCGATTGTTTTTATTAATCATTAGTCACCTCTAATATAATTTAATAGAGTATCCATTAGATGTCAACGCGTGTTTAATCAGTACCGGCTGTAACTGATTAGTGAAACTGATTTTATTAGCATGATATAAGCAAAATTATATATAGAAAAAACTTAAATAAATGCTTGAATAATATTTGAGTTGGGTTTACACTTAATCTGTAGTTGAAAATTGGAAGGAAATATTTTGCTTAAAATACAACATTCAATAAAGGGCCGAACCAGATTTAAGTATTCTCTTATAAAAAATAATCCGCCGCTTGCGGCGGGAATAGAGAGGAATCTCTCCGATCAGGAGGGTGTTCTTTCGGTAAGGTGTAATATTTCCGGCAGCAGTATAATAATAAAATATAATCCTGATGCTCTGAATAATAATGCTCTTTTGAAACTCATAAGACATGCTGAACCATATGATGTAGAGATTGTAAATTCCGCCTGTGACTCATGCTTCCATAAAAACGTAACAGACAACCATCTTCAGGAAAAAAGTCTCGAATTTGTAGGTTTGTCGATTGTAACGGCAGGCGTATTCATACGCTCTAAAATTATGAAGGCTGTTATAGGCCAAAGCCTCTTCAGTCCTCTTGGTATTATCGGAGCCCTGTTTTCGATTCCGCTGATCAAAAGAGCGGTTGATGATATAAAACAGAATAAAAAGATTACACTTAATACCTTCCTTGCCGGCGGAATTGCCGCGGCACTGCTTGGCGGCGAGGCCGAAACTGCACTTGAAATTCTCTGGGTTGAAAGCGGCTCTGATGTTCTTTCCGCATGGGTTTCCGAACGTTCAAGAAGGGCTATCAGGGGAATACTTGAGGTATCTGAAAAAACAGCATTTATAGTCAGGGATGATATTGAGCAGGAAATTCCTGTTGAGAAAATCCGGCCCGGTGATATAGTTACCGCCCATACCGGAGAGAAAATAGCTGTTGACGGAATAATTGTAAGCGGCGAGGGTATGATAAATGAGGCTCCTATCAATGGAAGAAGTGAGCTTATACATAAAACTTCCGGTGATGGTGTTTATGCCGGAACATTTGTAAGTGACGGGGTTATCTATATAAAGGCGGAACACGTAGGAGACTCAACCTATCTTGCAAGAATCCTTTTTATGGTTGAAGAATCCCTTGCAAATAAGGCAGATATTGAACTTGAGGCAGACAGACTTGCCCACAGACTTGTTAATATAGGTTTGGTTACAACTATTGGAACATTCCTCATAACAAGAAGCTTTTACCGTGCGTTTTCCGTCCTTCTTGTGATGTCATGTCCATGTGCCACGGTTCTTGCCGCCTCTTCAGCAGTAAGTTCAGCTCTCAGCAATGCCGCTTCAAAGGGAATTTTAATCAAGGGCGGAAGATACCTTGAAGAGGCCGGTTCTCAGTCTTCTTTCTGCTTTGATAAGACCGGAACACTCACCGATGATCACCCTGTTCTTACGGATATTTATCCGCTGGATGGTTATGACGAAGATACAGTTCTTCATACTGCCCATGTTGCCGAGATGCATAACCGTCATCCGCTTGCAATGGCAATCAGGGGTCTTGCAGAAGAACATAACCTTGAGCATCCTCATCATACTGTTTGCGACTCAATACTTGGTATGGGTGCAAGGGCAGAATCGGATGGATCGGAATACCTTGTAGGCAATAGTAAATTGATGAAGAAGTATTCAATTTCTGTCGGAAGCCTTTCAAATATAAAAAAGAAGTATATGCAGCAGGGAAAAACTGTGATGTATGTTGCAAAGGATAGAAAGATAATCGGATTAATTTGTGCTTCCAACAGGCTTAAACCGGAGGTTCCTGCATTAATCTCGGCATTGAGAACTGAAGGTGTCAAAGAATTGATACTTCTTACCGGTGATGAAAAAGACTCGGCAAGAGCGCTAGCTGAAGAACTCGGGTTTGACAGTTTCTACGCCTCCGTTCTGCCAAAAGAAAAATCTAATATTGTAGAAGAAATCCAGAAAAAACATAAGGTAGCCATGGTTGGCGATGGTATAAATGATGTCCTTGCGCTCAGTTCATCAGATCTTGGTATCGCCATGGGAGCCATGGGCTCGGATGTCGCAATTGAAACAGCAGATATAGCCCTTGTTGATGATGATCTTGCAAAGATTATTTATCTTAGACGGCTGAGCACAAGAACAAAAGAAATAATAAATCAGAATTTCACACTTGCAACCGCAACAAATATTCTTGGTGCAGGCCTGGGGGTTTTCGGTTTGCTTAGTCCAATTATGGCCGGAGGAATTCATATAGCGCACACCCTTGGTATTGTTGCAAATTCATCCAGGCTTCTGCTATACGACACAAAAATTAAAGAGGATACAGAAAATGAATGTGATTGATGAAGTGTTAACGATTTTGAAATATATAAGTATTGCTCATCATGTTAAAGGGCGTATAAGACTTAAGGCCAACCTTTCTATTATTAATGAACCCCTATTTAAAAAGGCCGGTAAGGGGAGTCTTTCTGAAAAGAAAATAGATGAAATCGGGGCAAGCCTTCCGGGGGTAATAGACAGCAGGGTAAACCTTGGTGCCAGATCGATAGTTATCCGCTATGACCCTGCGGTTATTTCTCCGGATGAGTTTGAGAAACTTATTGAATCAAATGATGAAAGTATAAAGAAAAATATTCTTAAAAAATACAAGATAGATCAGTTACATGAGGAGGTAGCCGATGTGTAATGAAGAAGAAAATAATGTTGATAACAAGGCCGAGGGCTCAATGGCGGATTATTCCGGGATGAGTGACGGTAAGAGTTACCAGCATGGACAGACAATGCCCGGTCACGGTGAGGCTCCGCAGCAGGCTCCGGCATACGGTGATCAGCAGCGGTATGGCTCAGCCGAAGCCGCAACTGGATACGGCGCCCAACCGATGGGCGGTCCCCAGCCTATGTACGGCGCTCAGCCGGTGGGCGGTCCCCAGCCTATGTACGGCGCTCAGCCGGTGGGCGGTCCCCAGCCTATGTACGGCGCCCAGCCGATGGGCGGTCCCCAGCCTATGTACGGCGCCCAGCCGATGGGCGGTCCCCAGCCTATGTACGGCGCTCAGCCGATGGGCGGTCCCCAGCCTATGTATGGCGCCCAGCCGATGGGCGGTCCCCAGCCTATGTACGGTGCCCAGCCGATGGGCGGTCCCCAGCCTATGTACGGCCCTCAGCCTATGGGCGGTCCCCAGCCTATGGGCGGTAATCATGCAACGGGTGATCATCATGCAAAGGGTGATCATGGAGAAAATGAGGGAATGTTCGGTATGCTTGAGGGAATGATAAACAATAACCCCCATCTGGCTTCACTGCATAATATGGTTGGTTCAACAAACAGTGAGTTTTTAAAGGGTGTTCTGCTTGGAGCAGGCATAGCGTTGTTTTTTTCCAACGGTTCGGTCAAGGATATAATGAACGGAATGTTGGGCGGAATTTTTTCAAACGAAGACGAGGAGAATGAATAATGAGTAGTCATGTAAGTACTCCCGCAACACATGTTGTTTCGGGAACAAGATTTGCAGTTACCGGAGGAGTTGCCGGAGCTGTTTTGGGCGGAGCTTTATCTGCCGCAAAGAATATAAAAGACTTGAAGGCTGAGAATATAACAAGAGATGAGGCAATCAAGAATACAACAAAGGATGCCGCAGGTTCAGGTCTTGCTACTGCAGCAGGATTGATGGTTGCGGGTACGCTTGGTTTGGGAGGTCTCGGAGGACTGTTAGTTGCTGCAGCAGCAACCACAGGAGCTAAATATCTATGGGACAACACAACCTCAAAAAAGGTAAAGACAGCGCCTGCTGCTAAAACAGCAAAGGCTAAAGCCTGATTATAAAACGGCTTCCTTGCTGTTTTTAATTTTGGAGTTTGAAGTAAAACTTCAAACTTCAGGTTTGAATAACCGCATCCATGCGGTTTTATAGGAGGAAATATCATGCATGAACATGATCCACAGAACATAAATTATCAATACGCGAATCCGCAGAATTACTATCAGCAGTCTGCGGTTCATCAGAGTCAGTATTATCAGTACCCTGCTGTTCCTGACGGCTATCACCTGCGGGGATGGGTTGATTACAAAAACCCCGCATGGATAAAGGGTGCTGTTGTAGGTGCTGCTGCCGCATTTGTTGTAGCAAATCCTGCTGTTAGAAGAACCATAGTTAAGGGCGTTGTCGGACTATGGGGCTCTCTTCAGGGCGGTGTTGAAGAGCTTAAAGAGCAGATCCGCGATATTCAGGCTGAAAAAGGCGAAGATGATGGCTGAAAAAGCGGTTAAAAAACGTGACGGCCTTACAATGAAGCAGAAGAGATCAATTGCCAAGGCCGGTATGACTGTCTCTTTGGCCGTTCTGGTTGTTACAGGACTTAACCGAACCCGGAATTCCAGAAAAATTCACCTTGCGGCAGGAATTTCCATGATTGGATTTTCCGCTTATCATGCGGCCCTTTATCCAAAGGGATATAAGGACTGACAGGGAGTTTCTTTGAATAAAATTGCTACTGGACTGGAAAATATAAGTATTGCCCATGAACTTAAAGGCAGGATAAGGCTAAAGGCCGCGGTCTTCGGCAATCCTGCCCTTGATACATCAATTGTTGAGGCCGGCATCAGTAATATCAAGGGTGTTAAATCCGTGCGTATAAACCAGCCGGCCGCGTCACTTGTTGTTGAGTATGATCCAGAATCAGACGCGCGTGACAGTATTCTTGATTCAATGACCACCTTCACACATACGGTATTCTATGCCGATGAAGAGCTTGCCAGTACCCCTGATTTGATTAATGTTTACTGGGCCGGAACAATGTGGGCTGCTAAGATGCTGATACCCGGTATGCTTAAGCCGGCAGTGTCGGTTCTGGGTTCTGCACCAATTATCCTTGAGGGGCTTGATACCTTGGTTACCAAGGGGCTTAAGGTAGAGGTGCTTGATGCTGCCGTAATAGGAATGCTTCTTTTCAGGCGGGACTTTTTTACAGCCGGCTCTGTTTCATTCATGATTAATCTGGGCCATTACCTGGAGCAATCCACACATTACAGATCCGATAAGCTTCTGCAGAGCCTGATGAAACCCCAAATTGAAGAAGTCTGGATTCTTGACAAGAAAACCGAGAAAAAGATTCCGCTTGATGAGGTTGAGATCGGAGATCTTGTTATTATCGGCTCCGGAGAGATGGTTCCCGTTGATGGTGTAATGCATAGCGGGGCAGGTCAGATAAACCAGGCCTCTCTAACCGGTGAAAGCCTCCCGGTAACGCCTGAAAAGGATGATCCGGTTTATTCCGGAACAACAGTAGTTGAAGGACGTCTTGTTATAAGGGCTGAAAAAATAGGTTCGGAGACAACTACAGCCCGTATCGCAAAATTCCTTCAGAACGCATTAAAAATAAACTCAAAGACTGAAATAGAGGCCTTCCGTATGGCGGACCGCATGGTTCCTGTTACCTTTGCTGCCGGACTTGCCGTACTAATGCTTACAGGTGATATGAGACGTGCCTCAGCTGTTTTATCGGTTGATTATTCCTGTACACTGAAGCTTGTGACACCAACAGCCATAAAGGCTAGTATGTTCAAGGCCGCTAATGAAGGGATCTTTATTAAGGGCGCGCAGGCTCTTGAAAGGTTTTCAGAGGTAGATACCATTGTCTTTGACAAAACAGGAACCCTTACTCAAGGTGCTTTAAAGGTTATGGAGATAATAAGCTACACCGGCTGTTCAGAAGATGAGTTACTAAGAATTGCCGCTTCAGCCGAAGAGCATTATTCCCATCCCATTGCCGCGGCGGTAGTTAATGAGGCTGACAGGAGAAACCTTGAGCTTTATGAGACAGGTGAGGTTGACTTCATTATTGCCCACGGTGTTTCGGCCTATGTAGGTGAAGATAAGGTAATGGTCGGCAGCCATCATTTTCTTGCTGAAGATGAGGGTATTGACTGTTCAATGTCTGATGATGACGCCTCAGCCTTCAGAGGAACCGGACACTCTGTTCTTTATGTTTCAATAAACGATGAGCTGGGTGGTATCATTGCAATGAGGGATGATCTGAGACCTGAGTCAAAGAGTACAATAGAAGAGCTTAAAAAATATGGAATAAACCATGTTGTAATGCTCTCCGGAGATCATAAAGATGCTGCAAATCAGATCGCCGGTGAATTGGGAATTGATTCTGTATATTCAGATTTGAAGCCTGAAGATAAGGCTGTAATAGTTAACAAGTTGAAGGATGAGGGACGGGTTTGCGCCTTTGTCGGAGACGGTGTAAACGATGCGCCGGCACTTCTGAGTGCGGATGTCGGTATAAGTATGCCTGAAGGTGCTGATCTTGCACGCGAGGCGGCTCAGATTCTGCTTCTTCGTGAAGATTTAACAGGACTTTGCCGTGCCAAGATTATAGCTGATGAAACCATGAAGGTTATCGATCGTGTATTTAAAGCCAATATAGGTATTAACTCAGTTACTGTAGGGCTTGCAGCTTTTGGATTGCTTTCACCTCTAATGTCGTCTATAATCCACAATGGAACAACCTTGGCAACACTTTTGTATGCATTGGGTTTGTCAGGTAAAACATTTGGAGAGGATGAATAGTGGACACCATATTAAGTGCTGATATTTTAAGAAATCTCAGGATCGTAAAAATTCTTGATGATGAGCTTGCGGTTAAATTGAGTTCTTTTGGTGTCAATGTTAACGGTTATATTGTGAAAACCGATTCAGATAATAACAAGTTGGCAGCACTTAAGATATTCTGCAGGCAGAAAAATATAATCATACCCGGTAGATATGCCAGATTTATCAAAATAAAGAAGGACAAAAATTCAGAAGAGCAGGAACTTTATGATCTTGAAGAAGGCCAGAGTGCCGTAATAGGTTCAATTGATAATCTGAATGATCTAAAAGATCGGCTTTCGCTGTTAGGTATAAAAACCGGTATGAGCTTTAAACTGATAAGAAAACTTCCCCATATGGAGTATAATATTCTTGTCTCAAATAAAAGAAGGGTAAGACTTACAGAGGCACTGGCAGCTACCATAATAGGTAAAACAGAAGGCAAAAAAAAGCAATTGTCCTTTGCCAGAAGAAATAAACTTTTCAAGGTAGAGACCGTTCTCTATAGCGGGATTGCAAAAAACTTTTTGTCTGAATCGGGTATTGTTGAGGGTGCCGAGATCCTGCTTGAAGGAATAGAGGCCGGCAAGGATATATGTGTAGATGACTTTGGTGATAACTACATATACACATCTGAAGGTTTTCGCCTTTCATTGTCAGATGAAAATGCTGATAAAGTTATTGTAATTCAGGAATAGGCTCTTATGAATAACCCGGATAATAGTGAGGAACTAGAAGAAATTTCTTCAAAAGACTTTTCACTTTCCCTGTTCAAGAAATATCTTGATAAAGAAAATTTTCATCTGACATATGAAAGAAAGATCCTTTTTGATGAGATATCAAACTTTAACGGACCTTTTTGTGTTGAAGATCTTATTGAAAAATGCAGCCCTGACGGGATTTATATATCAAGGGGAACTATCTATAAAACTGTAAAGCTTATGGAGGATTCAGGAGTAATACAGAGAATTCCCAAGCATGGTAAAAAAAGATTCTTTGTGCTGCTTAATCAGGGTACAAATAAAGGACACCTTATATGTCTTCTTTGCGGCAAAATGGAAACTATTGATATAGGTGAAAATTTAAATATAGAAGGATTAAAAAACAGCAAGGCTGATTTCGATATTATCAGCACAACCTTTATTATAAACGGAATTTGTTCCGATTGCGGATGATTTTTAAATAACTAAACCGTCCGAACCCTGATTTGCCTTTGAGGGGCAGTCAAGGCCGGACGATTTTTTTCTCAGCCGGCTGAGATTGCTTCAACGGGGCATACTTCAGCACATGCTCCGCAGCTGGTGCAGGATTCTGCATCAATTTTATAGATATCTCCTTCAGAAATAGCTTCAACCGGACATTCGGATATGCAGGCGCCGCAGGCTGCACAATCCTCAGAAATTACATAGGCCATAATTGTTCTCCTTGGTGTTTTGTTTTCGGGTAAAGTATAAATATATTACAAAGTGATGTCAATTTTCATGGCCGCTATAAAGGCGATCTATACAGATTCCATATTGTTTCAAAATTAGAATAAAATTAGGAATAGCAAAGGTTTACATTTTTTAGACTTATAGTATACTTAGTCTGTAAATACCTTTTAAAGGCGGAGAAATGCCGGAAACTGATTACAGTAAAGAAGAATATATATTAACCCTTGAGCTTATAGGCAGAGTTATTGAACCTGCAATAAGGCAGGCAATCTGTACTCTTGCTGTTGATCATGGCCGTGGACTGGATGTTCCATGCGGGATAGGTTCTCATTCTGTATGGATGATTGATGAATACCCTGATCTAAGGGTTGAAGGTGTCGATTGTGAGTCAGCTCATATAGAGTACGCAAATAAACTGGCAGCTGAAAATGGCATGACTGATCGGCTTAGCTTTCTTGAAGGTGACATGAACAGACTGTAGTATTCTGATGACAGCTTTGATTTTATATGGTGCTGTAATGGTTTGTGGCCCGGTTCCGCTGAGTTCGGCTGTATAATTGAGCAGCCCTATGACATACTTAATGATTTCAAGCGGATTGTTAAACCGGGAGGAAAGATTGCAATACTGTATTGGACAGGTCAAAAAATTCTTCCGGGATATCCTCTGGTAGAGTCTGCCCTTAATGCATGTCTGTCCGCAAATATTCCAATGACCTTTGATACTCCCCCGGAACTCCATATCATGAACACTGTATCGTGGCTCCGTAAAACAGGTTTTTCCAATATCAAAAGTAAAACCTTTGCCGTTGATATAATAGGTCCAATCGGCCCTGAAATTAGAAAGGCTTTTCACGGTTTAAGTAATAAACTATGGGCAACTGCTGAAGAAGAGCTCAGTCCGGAGCTCTTACAAACCTATAGAGAGATAACAGACCCATCATCAAGCCTGTATATTTTTAATGAGCCTGATTATACAGGGTTTTTAACCTACACAATGTTTAGTGCGGTTGTTCCGGTTTCCCGTTCTGTCAAGTTAACTGTCACCTTTCCTCTGAAAATATGTTCCTGGCTGCATTTCATGTCAACAAAGCTTGGAATGATTCATTTGCAGATAATC
>PDWJ01004287.1_pt1 | contig 25207 bp, 27 predicted proteins | sample 1430881 | NCBI WGS metagenome assembly PDWJ01 (sample SAMN01162460, study PRJNA174530) | Oral metagenome, whole genome shotgun sequencing project. | biome: Marine environment; feature: Marine mammal; material: Swab sample of the gingival sulcus; isolation source: swab sample of gingival sulcus...
GACGCCCATCGGATCGGGACGCTGGCAGCGAAGATCGGCTCGAGGGTCTCCACGACCCAGGTGTCCAGGGGGTGGTCGGCCGCGCGCAGGTCTGGGCGGGCCGCGACCGCGGCGACGAAGCGGGGCCAGAGCGCCCGGGTGTTTCCGAGGACGACGACCAGGCGATCGGGGCCGCCCAGATCCGGCAGGCGGTACTCGGTCGGCACCTGGGCGTCGTACCAGCCGGCGCGACCGGCGGCCGCCAGGGTGAAGCCGGCCTCGGCCGCCCGGGCGCGGACCGCCTCGAAGACGTCGCGCCAGGCCACGCTCACCTTCCCGCCGGCGCGGCGGTCCTTGCACCCGGCCGCGTCAGGGCCGCCGCGAGGCGCTCGCAGGGCGCTCGCAGGATCGCGCCGGGCGATGGCGCCCGATCGACCGCCATGAAGCGCACCCACTCGACGTGTCCGACCACCGCGACCCGCTGCCCCAAAGCGCCCTCCCGAGCTCGTTCGAAGCGGACCTTAGTCCCGCGGGCACCGGCGGCACCAGCAGATCCGGCGGCAGCCGCGGCGAGGATCCAGCAGCCGCCGAGCGGGGCGCGCCCGTCGTGGCCCTGGTCGCCGCGCGGCGCGACCCCGAGGTTTGGTCGCAGGTCGCCCTTGCGGAAGGCAGCCGAGCCCGATGATACTGCCGCCCGATGACCAGCGAGGGGGCCGACGGTCATGGGCGTGAAAGGACCTCAACAGCTGCGCGACCTGTTCCGAGCCGTGATGCCGCGCGACGCCGAGGAGCGCGCGATGGGCGGCAGCCCCGCGGCGATGGTCAACGGCAACGTCTTCATGCGGATCCGGCGCGACCAGTTCGTGCTGCGCCTCGACGATCGGCACCGGGCCGAGCTGCTGCGCCTGCCCGGCGCGGCCGCCTTCGAGGCGATCCCGGGCCGCCCGATGCGCGAGTATGTGGTGCTGCCGCCCAGCGTCTTGCGCGACCGCGGGGCGCTGGCCCGGTGGGTCCGCGCCTCCCACGACTATGCCCAGCGCCTCGCGCCCCAGGAGCGCAGCGGCATCCCCCAAGCCCAGCCCCGCAAGCAGTCGGCCAAGACCATCCAGATGCCGAAGTTCGAGGGCGACTGACAGGGCCCAACATGGACTGAGAGGGTCCACCATGGAAGGAAACATCTTTGACTTCTGCCTCCAGGTGCTCGAGGACGACGGCTGGGAGTTTGAGATCCACGGCGCGGGCGACAGCCGGCGCGTCCGCTTCGGCTTCCTCGGCGAGCACGCGCGCATCGAGTGCATGCTCATCACCTACGAGGAGACCGATCGCATCTGCTTTCTGTCGTCGGCCCAGGCGGTCGTCCCCGAGGTCAAGCGCCTGGCGGTCGCCGAGTACCTCACGAGGGCCAACTACGGGATCATCCTGGGCAACTTCGAGATGGACTTCCGCGACGGAGAGACGCGCTTCAAGACCAGCGCGGACGTCGAGGGGATCGAGCTGACGGCCAGGTTCGTCAAGAACCTGATCGTGTCGAACCTGGGGACGGCGGACAAGTACTACCCAGGCCTGATGAAGGTCATCTACGCCAACATGGATCCGGCGGACGCCATCGCCGTGGTGCGCGAGTCCCACTGACTTGGCCCACTGCTGTCATCACCTGTCGGCGGCGACCGTCGGATACGCAGGCGTTACGGGCGCGTAGTCTCCGCCGACCTGTGACGAGTCAGGGCGACCCGGTCGACGACGGCGAGCGGCAGGGCCTCGTCGACGACCCGGGTGACGACGAGCTCGACGGCGCCGTCCTCGGCGGCGTGGAGGGCGCAGTAGTTCAAGAAGCGCAAGGGCCAGGGCCAGGCGAAGCGATCGGCGAAGCGGCGCCGCTGGGGGCGGTGCTCGACGCGCTGGAGGGGGCCGCCGCCGCCGCCGCTGACGACGAAGGCGACGCCCTCGTGCTCAAAGCGCTCGTAGGCGTGGCAGTGACCGCTGAAGACGGCGAGGGCCTTGCCCGAGGCCATCAGCGGCGCGGCCAGCCGGTCGCGCGCCGCGGCGCTCGGGCGGACGACGCGGCTGTTCGTGAACGGCGGGTGGTGCCACAGGCCGACGACGCCGCGGACGTCGGGGTCGACGGCGAGCGCGGCGGCGGTCTCGCCCAGCCAGCGGTCCTGGGCGGCGGCGGCGCGGGCACCCAGCGCGCGAAAGTTGCTGTCCAGGGCGACGAAGGCCAGGCCGCGCCAGCGAAAGGTGTACCAGCGGCGCCCCTGGAGCCAGGGGAAACGGCGGGCCAGGTGGCGGCGAGCCCCGCCGCGCGTGGGCAGATAGTCGTGGTTGCCCATCACGGGCATGACAGGCACGGCGGCGGCGCGGAGCGCGCCGTGGAGCCGGTCGAAGTGACGCCAAGCGCGGCGGGAGCCGCCCCACGTGACGAGGTCGCCGAGGTTGACGAGCCCGTCGAGGCGGCGCCGAGCGAGGTCGGCGAAGAGCGCGCGCTGCTCGGGGTCATGGTGCCGCCACAGCAACTCTAGGAGGCTGGTCCGCTGGGTGTCGCCGACCAGGGCGAGGACCCCGGCGCCCGCTGGGCGCGCCGGCAGAGCCTCGGGGCCGGCGTAGACCGCCGGCGGGTGGGCGCCGTGCGAGCTGGTGATGACGTCCTCCAGGGTGGCGTGGGTCGGTTTGACCACCGTCGGGCGACGAGGATAATGGTCCGGGCTCGCAAACGCACTCCGCGCGGCCCACCGAGCTGCTGCCTCCCCTAGCGCATCAGGAGCCAACACCATGCTGACGACCCTCACCCGCCTTGGGCTCGCCTCTCTCCTCGCCGCGTCCCTGCTGTTCGCCAGCGGCTGCGGCAGGAGCGTCGAGAGCGAAACTCGCAACTGGAGCAACAACAAGCTCGAGCTCGAGAAGTACGCGAGCAAGTATCCCGGCCTCAAGGCCGCCATCCACAGCCACATCGCGACCGCGCAGAAGCTGCACGACGAGGCGAATGGCATCTCGGATCCGGACGCCAAGGCCAATGCCCTCGGCGTCGCCAACCAGAAGCTCCAGCAGGTCATCAAGCCCTTCAAGGCCCTCGACGACGTCATGGTCGACGTCGCGGCCCTCAAGACGGACCCGCTGCTGCTCAAGCAGAGCGCCGCCAAGGTCAACCCCGCCATCAAGCTGGCCGACGCCGGGATCGCCAAGGCCAAGAGCCTGCTCGACGGCCGGGGTGTCGACACCAGCGGCGCGCTGGTCGGCAGGGTCGAGGAGGCCACCCGGGCCGCCACCTCCGGCGCCGCCGAGCTGCTCGCCCTCAAGGCCAGGATCGAGGCCAAGGCCGCCAAGAAGCAGGCCAAGAAGGCGAAGAAGAGGGCCAAGGAGGCCGAGGAGGCCGCCAAGGCCGCCAAGGCCGCGCCGGCGCCCGCTGACGGATCGCCGACCCCCACGCCCGCGCCCTCCGACAAGGCCACCGCGCCCGCGGGGACGCCGAAGAACTAAGGCGAGTTCGGACCTCGACGACGAGTCGGAGCGGAGGCCGGTCGGTCAGGCCCCCGCGGCGGCGCGCTTGTCGAAGTGGCGGATGACGTAGGTGTAGCCAACCATCAAGACGATCGAGGCCAGGCCGATGCCTGCGATGAGCAACCAGATGCTGCCTGGGTCGTAGGTCTGCTGTAGGGTCTGCTGGGCCTGGGACACGGTGACGTCGAGCTTGGCCGCGAGGGTGGACATCATGTCCGACTCGGCGATGTCCTCGACGGCGCTTTGAGCCATGTCGAGCTTTTCGGTCAGGAAGCGGCGGGCGAGGCTGATCTTGTCGCCGTTGGCTTCATAGAGGCTGCCGGCCAGCACCGATCCGGTGATCCAGCCGACGGCGACGGGCATGTTGGCGTAGCCCATGAAGAGGCCCTGCTGGCCGGGCTTCGCGATGGAGGCGAGGTACTCCATCTTCTTGGGTGATGAGAGCATCTCGCCGACGGAGAAGACGAAGATGCCCGCGAGGCAGGACCAACCGAGGAGCGCCGTGCCTGCCAGGTAGCACCCGGCCGTGGCGATCACCATGCCGATGAGGATGGAGGTCAGCGGGGTGATGAAGGAGCTGAGGTAGGCGAAGAACACCATCGTGAACATGATCAGGCCGGGGTTGAGGTTGATCATCCACTCGGGGTTGATCTGGCCGCCCTCTGCGCCCAGCTGGACCAGCTCGGGGGCCGCGGCGAGCAGGCCATCACGCACGACGAGCACGGCGAAGAGGGTGCCGACGACGGCGGCGCCGATCGCGAGGTGCTTGGACTTCCAGCGCATGCCGAGCGCGGCGGCGGTCAGCGCCACGCCGACGCCGATGGACACCGGCTCCCAGACGTCGCCGAAGTAGTGGCCCCCGATCCAGGTGGCCGCGCCGACGCCCATCAACACGACCAAGTAGGCGGGGACGGGGACGTCCTTGGCCTCCCGATGGTCCGGACGCATGGCCAGCAGGATGATGATGGCGGCCACGGCGCCGAAGCCGAGGCCGAGGAAGACGGCCAGGAGCGTGGGCACGAGCGACGACGAGAAGGTGTCACCCAGGGCGACGAGGACCTGCGAGGTGTCCATCCAGTCATCGATGACGTTCGGCAGCAGATCGAAGACCTGGTTGAACATGAGCCAAAAGCCCGAGAAGGCCATGACGAACCAGAAGACGCGGTGTTGAAAGATGCCGACGATCGACAGAATGAAGACGCTGAAGGGGTCGCTGGCGCCCGCGGCGTACTTGTCACGCTTGAGCGTCAGCATCAGGAAGGCGCCGGCGAAGAGCGCGGCGCTCATGAGGATCATGACCGCGAGCATCATGTCGGCCAGGGCCTGCTCGGCGAGGTCGGCGGGGGCGTCGAGGTAGGCGCTGAGGGTCGAGTCGAAGTACCTGGCCGACAACACCAGGGCGACGGTGTGCACGACGAGCCAGGCCTTGCTGGCCAGGGGCGAGACGATCTCGGCGATGGCCGCCATGGCCTTGCCGCTGTCGGTGTCGGCGGCGTAGTCGGGCTCCTTGGTGGGCTCCTTGTAGAAGGGCAGCCAGAGGTAGTTGACCGCGACGATGATGGCGCAGGAGATGAAGACCCACCGCCACTCCCAGCCGCGCAGGAAGCCGGCGAGGATGGGGCCGACGAAGCCGCCGATGTTGACCAGCTGGTAGAAGATGCCCCAGCCGACGGAGGCGTTCCCCTTCTTGAGGGTGAAAGCCAGGGTGCCCTGAACGCCCGGCTTGAAGATGGCGGTGCCGGCGGCGAGCAGCATCGCGCCCAGGAAGAAGCCGCTGAAGTCCCTGAAGGAGGCCATCGCCAGGTAGCCGGCGATCTTGATGGCGATGGCGACGGCGACGGTGTTCTTGTGGCCGTAGCGGTCGGCGAAGCCGCCGGTGAAGACCGGGAGCATCGACTGGACATAGGCCCACCAGGCGAAGATGACGCCCTTCTGCACGTGGGTGAATTGGAGCCCGCCCTTGTCCGGAGGCCACACGATGTAGAGCGCCACGACCGCCCGCACGCCGTAGTAGGCGAGGCGCTCGAGCATCTCCATGATGTTGACGATCCAATAGCGCGTGTCGAGGTTCGCGAGCTGCTCTGCGAACCCGATCTTGTGTTCCTGGCCCCCCGCGGGCGTGTTCATCCGGTCCTCCTGATGGCCGTTGGCGGTGACGCCGAAGACCGCTGTTATACGGACAGAGTCCGAGGCATGCCAACAGGGGCGGCGGGCGAGGTCGTCGAGTCGCCGCTGGCGGCGGCGGCGAGGGCGCGCGAGGCCGGCGCCTCCATCGCGGACCGGGCGGCGTTCACCAGCCCGGAGCGACGAGGATCGCGCCGATCCAGCAGCGAGATCAGCGTTGCGTCGGTGCGCCGACCGCCCCTACCATGCGCGCCTCGACCAGGAGCCACCCCTATGCTGCGTCTCGCCCTGTCCGCCCCGCTGCTGCTGCTGATGATGACGAGCTGCGACACCGGCGGCGGCACCTCCCACCTGGGGGACACCACGACCACGGCCGACACCAGCGAGGCGGACACCGCGACGACCCAGGCTGACACCACCACGGCGCCGGTCGATGCGGCCATCCCCGACGAGCCGCGCGACTTCGTCAACGGCGCGGTCGGGCGCGTCCTCCACGTCGTCGACGGCGACACCGTCATCGTCAACGTGGGCCAGGTCGCCCCCCTCCGCTACAAGGTGCGCCTGCAGGGCATCAACGCGCCCGAGTGTCTCAAGAAGGACATCAGGACCCGCGAAGGCGACTGGCTCAAGGGCTGCTCCCAGGACGAGGAGTACTACGGCCTTGCCTCCTATGAGGGCATGGTCGCGCTGGCCGAGGGCAAGCAGGTCGTCATCTCCTGCGACAACCCGCAGCCCGGCGGGTGGTGCCCCCAAGACGACTATGGTCGCTACCTCGCCTACCTCGAGGTCAACGGGCAGGATCTGTCTACCCAGATGGCCTGGAAGGGCAACGCGCTGTCCTACACCATCTTCTACTCGTCCAAGCGCGCCGCCATCTGCGCCGCCGAGTACGACGCCCGCGACAAGGACCGCGGCATGTGGGCCGCCGGCACCGTGTCCGAGGTCATCGCCAGGATGAGCGACCACACCCAGAGCTGGTACCAGACCCACGACACGCGCTGCGACCAAGCCATCGACTAGCGGCCGCCGACCAGCGGCCGCCGACGCCCAGGGACGGCGGGCGCCGCCCCCAACTGGCGTGCTGCCAGGCTGCCGCGGTGGCAGGCCGACAAGACCTGGGCGTCGACGGGGGCCCGTTTCGAGCTCCTCAGACGGTAAGGACCAGCTTGCCGACGGTCTTGCGGGCCTTGAGGGCGGCGAGGGCCTCGGCGGCCTCGGCCAGGGGGCGCGCGCTCGAGATGAGGGGCGGTACGGCGCCCCGCTCGAAGAGCTCGAAGAGGGCCGCCATGGCCTGGTCGACCTTGGCCGGGTCGTGCTCGCGGTAGGCACCCCAGTGAAGCCCCACGATCGCGATGTTCTTGAGCAGGACGCGGTTGAGGCGGACCTGGGGGATGCGACCCGAGGCGAAGCCGATGACCAAGATGCGTCCGGCGAAGGCGACGCACTTCGTCGAGCCGTGGAAGATGTCGCCGCCGACCGGGTCGTAGATCACGTCGGCGCCGCGGCCCCCCGTGGCCTCCTTCACCGCGGCGAGCCAGTCGACCTGGCGGTAGTTGAAGGCCTCGTCAGCGCCGTGGGCGCGGGCCAGGTCGCACTTGGCCTCGGACCCGGCGGTGCCGTAGACGGTCGCCCCCAGCGCGTGTCCGATCTGCACCGCCGCCAACCCCACGCCGCCCGCGGCCGCGTGGACGAGCAGGGTCTCGCCGGGCTGCAGGTCGGCGCGATAGCGCAGGCCGAAGTAGGACGTCTGGTAGACGGTGGGGAAGGCCGCGGCCTGGACGAACGACATCGCCTCGGGGATGCGGAAGACCGCCCCCTCGGCAAGGACCACGTGGGAGGACCAGCCCCCATAGGCCAGCACCCCCATCACCCGATCGTCGACCGCCACGCGGGTGACGCCCTCGCCCACCGCCACGACCACGCCCCCGACCTCTGCGCCCGGGGCGAACGGCGGCTCGGGCTTGACCTGGTACTCGCCGGCGATGATGAGGGTGTCGAACCAGTTCACGCCGGCCGCGCGGACCTCGACGAGCACCTCGCCCGGACCGGGCGTGGGCGTCGGCTCCTCGACCAGGTGGAGCTGCTCGGGCCCGCCGAGTCGGCTGACTATCATACGCTTCATCTTCGGCCTCCCTTGGCCTGGTTGGATCTGACGCGCTCGAGGGGCGGCCGCTTGGCGTCGAAGCCGCCCAGCCGGGACCGCCTCGACGGCCCCTCTGCGTACAGGGCGTCGCCCCCGTGCCCAAGGTCACCGCCCGCACGAGGCGTCACGACCGGCGCGGGCTCGGCGGCCTGCGCCAGCGCAGGGGTAGACGCCCACAGGGCGGCGAGAGCGAGGGTCTTGGTCAGCATGCGGCCGATGACGAACGAGGACCCGATAGGATTGCCACAGTCGCGGGTTCGGGCCAAGGTCGGCCGATGGCAAGCACGGGCAGGTTGTCGGAGCAGGTGCGCGATGGGATGGTCAGGCCGCCCGTCGCCGTGGCGAGGCTGTCGGCGCGCGGGTGGCGCCTCGCGGGGCTGTACCTGCTGCTCGCCGTCGCGGTCCTCGGCGGGGTCGCGGCGCTGCTGGCGGCGACCGAGCAGAGCCTCAGGCGGTTTGTCTTCAGCTCGGTCTTGCCCCTCGAGCTCGAGGTCGTCGCCGACTTCCTGGTGCAGCACATCTTCCGCTCCCAAGCCCGCGAGGTGCTCGCCAGCGCCTCGGTGAGCGGCAGCCTCGTCGTCGTCTCCCTGACCTTGTTCCGGGTCAAGGAGCGCCTGTCCCAGAGCGTCGAGCGGGACGCGGATCTGCTCGCCGGCGAGCCCTTCGACGAGCTGCCGATGCGCGTCGAGGCCTTCGAGGAGCTCAAGCTCCTGCTGCTGTACATCGCGAGCTTCTTCGCCATCTTCGCCCTCGGCCACGGCCCCGAGCCCTGGCGGGATGTCCTCGCCAGCGTCGCGTCGACCCTGTTCGTCTTCTTCACCTACGCCGTCGACTTCGGGGCGCCGCTGATGATCCGCCACGGTGTGCGCTATTCGCAGATCATCGCGGCGGTCTTCCGGCGGCCCGTCGCGGCCTTCGGCTTCGGCGCGGTCTTCAGCGCCCCGGCGCTGCTGACGGCGCGGCTCGTCGCCGCCTCGCCCGATCTCGACCCCGGCGTCGCGCTCGGGATCGTCTTTGGGGTCAACGTCCTGACCATCGTCTGGGCGGCGGCCGGCGGCGCGTGGCTGGGCGCGCGGCTGTTGCCCGTGGCGCGTGCGGCCCGGCCGGCGCGGGCGTGGCTGGTGGCGGTGACCTGGGCGGCGCTGCTCGCGATCCTGGCCGCCGGGGTCTGGATCAGCCTGGCGGTTGCGGGCTCTTTGCAGGCCAAGAGCCAAATCCTCAAGTGCGTCTACGACGTGGACTGGGCCAGCGTGCGCGTCGACAAGCCCGACCTCGGTGGCCTGCTCGGCGGCGAGGTTGCGGTCGGCATCGGCTTTGACGTCACCATCGACAACCCCACCTCCGTCGCCGTGGAGATCGAGGACAACCGCCTCGAGCTGTCCGACAGCGACGGCCTCGTCCTGGCCCGGGGCGCGCTGACGCCCTTGACGGTCGCGGCGGGCGAGCGGGTGACGCCCCACGTGGCGCTGACCGCGCGGCTCGAGGCCACGTCGCTGCTCCGCGGCGCCAGCCTCGACCCGCGCCGCTGGCGGATCACCCTCTACCTCCAGGTCGCCGAGGACTTCGAGCTTCCGGTCTACCTCAAACGGGCGCCGTGACGGCGAGGCTCATGAGGATCCCGTCGACGGCGCCGTCGTCGTAGTAGCCGGTGCGCACCCCGACCTCGACGAAGGCGTGGGCGGCGTACAGGGCGCGGGCGGCGACGTTGTCGCGACGCACGTCGAGGTGGATGCGCGCGGCTCCGCCGGCGGCGGCCCACGCGACCAGCTCCCCCATGAGCGCGTGGCCCACGCCTCGCCGGCGGGACGTGGGGGCCACGGCGGTGCTGAGGATCTCGGCCTCGCCGGCGACGCACCACGCCAACAGGTGCCCGACGACGCGGTCGTCGACGGTGGCCACGGTCAAGCGCGTGCGCGGCTCGGACAGCTCGGCGCGCAGGTCGGCGGCGGCCCAGGGGGTAGGGAAGGCGATCGCCTCCAGCGCTGCGATCGCGTCGAGATCGGCGCCGGTCGCCAGGCGGACCGTCGCGGCGGCGCTCACGCCTGGTCGCCGCGGCCCTGGTCGCCGCGGCCCTCGGCGCCCTCGGGCTCGGGCAGGGGCAGGCCGGCGACGGTGTAGACGTCGATGGTGCCCTTGCGGCCCCGGATCTCCTTGGCGCCCAGGGGCTCGAGCTGGATCGCGTGGTCGGGCACCCGCGAGGCGACCTCATGGCTCATGAGGAGCGTCGTCTTGAGGGCCTTGTTCATCGCCTCCAGGCGGGCGGCGATGTTGACCGTGTCGCCGATGACGGCGTACTTGGCGCGGGTCTCGGAGCCGACGTTGCCGACGACCACCTTGCCGGTGTGCAGGCCGAGGCGGACGCGGAAGTCGGACAGGCCCGCGGCGCGCCAGTGCTCGGCGGTCCCGTCGCCCTCCCACTTGAGGTTGAGGGCCTTGACGACGTCGAGCATGTCCAGGGCGCAGCTGACGGCCCGGCAGGCGTGGTCCGGCTGGTCGAGGGGCGCGTTGAAGACGGCCAGGATGGCGTCGCCCTCGAACTCGATGATGGTGCCGCGGTGGTGGTTGAGGACCTCGGTCATCCACTCGAAGTACTGGTTGAGGATCCCGATGGTCTGCTCGGGGCTCATGTGCTCGGAGAGGGTCGAGTAGCCGCGGATGTCGCTGAACAGGACCGTCACCTCGCGGAGCTCGCCGCCCAGGCGTAGGCGGCTGACGTCGCTGAGGATGTCATCGACCACGTCCGGGGCGACGTAGCGGGAGAAGACCTGCTTGACGTGCTCGTACTGGGCGCGCGCGGTGAGCATCATCTGCTTGGCAGTGCGCAGCTCGCGGGTCAGATCGACGATCTCGAACGTTTTGCGGTGCACAAGGCCGTCCTCCAGGGCGCCACCGTGCCGCCGGAACTGCCAGGAGATATAGGCGGCCGCGGGAATCGCGGCGACGGTCCCGGTGAGGGTCTTCCCGATCAGCTGATCGGCGAACCGCGCTGCATCGAAGAGGCCGGAGACGGCGCCGAAGACCAGGGCGTCCGCGAGCATGCCCGCGACCAGCGCGAACGCAAAGGCGAACAGGATCGAGACCCTTGTCCAGGCGTTGATGAGGGCCTGATAGACGACGATGATCACGAGGCCGTCGACGAACAGGGCGAAGGCGGCCACCAGGCTCGTGTAGACCGGGGGATCGGTCCAGCCGGCGCGGCCGTGAACGCTTAGATCGACGCCTTCGGCGGACAGGTGCAGCGCCAGAGTACCCCGCAGGAGCAGCAGAAAGAGCAGGGAGACGGCGACGCCGGCGATGAGCCGGCGCGCGCGGCCTGTGCCCTCGAGGGCGTAGACGAGGACGACGCCGACCATGATGAGGGCCAGGTGCATCGTCGACGAGTAGGGGGCCGTGTGGCCGCCGGGGATCGGCACCTCGACGTCGAGGCGTCCGCCGATGGTGAGAAAGACCATCAGCACCCCGATGGTCACATGCAGGGGCGCGCGGCCGAGCCACCGGCGCAGGCCGAAGATCCCAACCAGCAACGCGCTCGAGCCCAGCACCTCGAGGTTGAACAGCAACACGTTCAAGGGTCTCCCTGTGCCGCGGAAGGGAGCGAGCGCCGAAAAGCTCACCTCGACGCTGCTCGACGCTGGCCTCCGGTTGAGCTATCATACTGCGGTTCGTGATTCGAGGTGACCGAGGAAGGCACTGTGTTCATCGCGAGAGCCGGCGACCGGCGTCGACGAGACGCCCCTGATGAGACCGCGACCGCCGGCGCGACACCCCTCGGGCGCGACCCAAGAAACGCTGGCGCCGGCCAGCATGACAACGAAGTCAATCGAGCGAGGCGCTGATGGAAGCCGAGTCGTTGGGTAACCTGGCACTGTATGAGCACGTGAAGCGTCCCCAGTGGGGGCTGGCGATCCACGTGGCCGACGAGGGCAACAAGCAGCACTTCCAGTTCCAGGATGGCCAGATGCGGGCGTTCCACGAGCGCTTTGCCCGCTTGCTCCAGGTCGTCGACCGCGACGACGACGAGGCCAACCGGATCAAGGCCGACCTGGTGGGGCGCGCGCAGATCAGCGTCGCCCGCGCCGAGCGGGCGGCCGCGGGCAAGGCGCCGTCGAACCTCATGTCCTTCAACGACCAGCGCAAGGTCTTCCGCCACCTCTACCCGGGCGGGTTCCAGGACGAGACCTACTCGAAGAAGGTGCGCGGTGACGATGACAGCGTGACCCGGCGCAAGGGTCACCGCCAGCCGATCATCGAGATGGCCCAGGACAAGCTGGGCCCCGGCGTCCTCGCGGCCCTCGTCGCCGACGGCGAGTTCGAGGCCGTGCGCGACGCCTTCTTGGAGATCGGCAAGAGCACCGACCTCGTAAGCGCCGCCAAGGATCTCGCCCCCATCGCCGATCTCCCCGAGGCGCGCTGCGAGGCCTTCGCCAAGGCCCTGCTGCAGCTGCTCGACGGCGACAAGGGCGACGTGGGCAAGGCGATGGACGCCTTCATCGCGTCCATCAAGACGCCGGGCGTCAAGGGCCCGAGCTGGGCCGCCGTCACGGCGATCCCGGCGGTCTGCCGCCCGAACCAGCTCGTGCCCGTCCGCCCGACGACCTTCCGGTCCCAGGCCCAGTGGTTCGCGCCCGACCTGACGATGTCGAACACGCCCAGCGGCGTCCTCTATGCGCGCCTGCTCGACATGGGCAAGCAGGTCAAGCGTCGCCTGGCCCAGGCCGGGCTCGAGGCCCGCGACCTGGTCGACGTCTACGACTTCATCTGGTTGACCCTGCGCCCGAAGGCCCGCGCGCTCCTTGCGGAGCTCTAGTAGTACGGCAGCCCGTCGGGGTAGTAGTACCAGCGGCCGTCGTCGTCGTCGTAGTACTCCCAGCGCCCATCGTAGAGGTAGACGGGGTGGCCCTCGTAGTAGACGTAGCGGTGCCCGCAGTAGTGGCTGTGATAGTGGGCGTCGTGGACGGCCATCACAGCCAGGGCCGATGGCGAACAGCGACAAGAGCAGGGCGATGACGGTGAGGCGGAGCTTCTTGTTCATGGTCGGAGCCTCCTCGCGAGGAACGGCGGTTCGACCCCGCGACCCCGCAGGCTATTCAACACCGATTCGCCCGCGGTGGTAGGGTGCCCCCATGACCAACGCGCTCGACCCCCATGGCGGCCACGATGGAACCCTCGACTACCACCGCAGGATGCTCGCTGACGTCCACCGGGTCAGCGCCTATGAGCGGGCCCTGCGCGCCCTGGTCCGGCCGGGCGACGTCGTCTTGGATCTGGGCGCCGGCACAGGCCTACTGAGCATGCTGGCCGCCCGCCGCGGCGCGCGGGTCCACGCCGTCGAGTCGATGCCCATCGCCGCCGCCGCCCGCCGGCTGGCCGCCGACAACGGCCTGTCAGACCGGGTCACCGTCCACCAGGCCGACGTGCGCGAGCTCACGCCCGTCGAGCCCGTCGACCTGGTCGTCAGCGAGTTCATGGGCCGCTTCGTCACCGACGACTTCATGCTCGACGCCATGGCCGCCGCCACCCGCTGGCTCAAGCCGGGCGGCCGCGTCTGCCCCGCGCAGGTCGACCTACGCCTCGCCCCCGTCACCATCGGCCACCTCAGCGAGCTCGACGCCTTCGCCACGCCCATCGCGGGTCTGGACTTCCGCGCCCTCGGCGCCACCGCTGAGCACTACGCCTACCCGGTGTCCCTTGGGCGCGAGGCCCTGCTCGCCGAGCCCGCGACCTACCACACCCTCACCCCGCCCGACGCCGGCGGGGACTTCGACGCCGCGCTGGCCTTCGAGGTCCGCACCCCGGGGCGCCTCCGCGGCCTGGCCGGCTGGTTCGAGGCGGCTCTGGCGCCAGGGGTGGCCCTGTCCAATGAGCCCGGCACCGAGACGCACTGGGGGCAGCTCCTGTTCCCGCTGCCCGCCCTCGCCGCGGCCGAGGGGGATCGGATCGAGGTCCGCCTGCGGATGGACGAGGACTACGTCTGGTTCTGGGACGGCCTGGTGACACCGCGGCGCGGCGAGCCCGTCGTCTTCAGCTACTCGAGCGTCGGCCGCCTGGGTCCGACCCCGCCGCTGGCCACGCCGCCCCTGTCGACGGAGACCATCGAGGGGCTCAACGCCGCCGGCCGCGTCGCCATCGAGCGCAGCGATTACGACGCCGCCATCGGCGCCTTTGAGGAGGCGGTGCGCGGCTTGGGTCCTGAGCACGACGTCCTGGCGCCCCCCCTGTACGAGAACCTCGGCGTCGCCTACGTCCTGGCCGAGCGCTGGGTCCCGGCCATCGGCGCCTTCCTGCGCGCGCTCGACGGTGACCGCGGCGCCCGCCCCCAGTCGGCGCGCCTGCTCGTGGACGCCTGCCGCCGCGGCGGCCACCCCCAGGACGCGGCCCGCTACCTCAGGGCCTACGAGAAGCGTTTCGGCCTGCATCCGAGCAGCCGCGAGGCCGAGCAGCGGCGCCGCTGAGGTGACGCCGCGGCGCGATCGCGGGTGCTACGCGGGCGCGGTGGCCGCCGGCACCTGCCGGCGCGGCTCGATGCTGGGCGGCAGGGCAAGGGCGCTGTTGAGCAGGACCGGCATGGCCAGCCCGACGAAGTCGATGTCGGGGTCGAGCTGCTTGCCCAGGCCCTCGGCGACCAGGATCGCGATGTTCACCACGGTGAAGGAAGGGTCGATGGTCACCCGGTAGCGGCGCAGGATGTTCATGACGCCGCCGACCACCTCGGCGATCTCGACTTGGCCCAAGGGCTTGCCGTGGAAGCGGTCGAAGTGGGCCACGAGCTCCGCCTCGTAGCGCGCGTAGTCGAGCTCGCCCACCTGGGGTGAGTAGATGTAGAGCTGCCGCGCCACCTCGGCCCCGTCCTGCTGCCCTAGCGCCGTGAAGGTGACGACCCAGGGGCGCTTCAGCTCGGGCGGGATCTCGGCGACCATCCCGAGGTCGATGAAGACCACCCGCCCCTCGTCGGTGAGGATGATGTTGCCCGGGTGCAGGTCGGCGTGCACGAAGCCCTCTTCGAAGACCATCCGCAGGACCGCCTTTGTCCCGAGCTCGGCCAGGCGGACCCGATCGCCGCCCACCCTGTCGGGCTCGCTGCCCTTGACGCCCTCGACCAGCTCCATGGTCAGCACCCGCTCGGTGCATAGCTCCTCGTGCAGGCGCGGCACGTCCAGGCCCTCGGTGTCGGCGAACATCTCGGCGAAGCGCCGGTTGTTGGCGGCCTCCTGCCGAAAGTCCAGCTGCCCCGCCAGGGACACGCCGAAGCGCTCCACCGAGCCGGGCAGCGACAGGGGTCGCATGCTCGGGATGAGGCTCACCGCCCGCGCCCACAAGCCCAGGATCGACAGGTCCCCGTGGATGAGTCGGCGCACGCCCGGGCGCTGGATCTTCAGCGCCACGGCCTCGCCCGTGTCCAGCACGCCCCGGTGCACCTGGGCCACCGAGGCCGCCGCGATCGGCGCTGGATCGACCTCGACCAGCCGCGCCCGCGCCGCCGGCGGCAGCTCCCGGTCGAGCACGCCCAAGATGGCCTCGCTCTTCACCGGCGACACCTGGTCCTGGAGCTTGGACAGGGCCTCGATGTAGCCCGGGCCTAGCAGATCGGGCCGCGTCGACAGGATCTGGCCGAACTTGATGAAGGTCGCGCCGAGCCGCTCGAAGGTCGTCGCCATCACCTGGCCGCGCAGGCGCTCCTTCGCCTCGGGGGTCAGGCGCCAGCGCACCGCGCGACGCGCGCCGTAGCTCACGAAGGCCCACCCCAGCACGAGCGAGATCCACACCGCGCGAACGACCAATAGGACGGCCCGCACGCGCTAGCCCTCGCGGTACTCCGCCGACCGGGCGTGCCCCTCGAGCCCCTCGTGGCGCGCCAGGGCCGCCGCGTCCTCGATGAGCTCGGCGGACTCGGGCCCGTCGGTCACCGACAGCCAGGTCCGCACCCGCAGGAAGTCCAACACGCTCAGCCCGCCCTTGAAGCGCGCCGTCCCGCCCGTCGGGAGCACGTGGTTGGGCCCCGCGCCGTAGTCACCGAAGACCTCGGCCGAGCGGTGCCCGATGAACAGCCCGCCGTAGTGCTTGAGCTGTCGCGCGACGGCGCCCGAGGCTCGGGTCATCACCTCGAGGTGCTCGGGGGCGAGGCGGTCGCAGACGGCGACGCCCTGCTCGAGGGTGGCGACCTTGACCGCGAAGCCGTTGTCCAGGGCGGCGCGCGCCGTCTCGGCCGTCGGCAGGGTCTCGAGCTGGGCCCCAAGCTCCAGCTCCACGGCGGCGATGAGGGCGGCGTCGGTGCTCACCAGGATCGGCACGGCGTCGACGTCGTGCTCGGCCTGGCCCAGCAGATCGGCGGCGACGGTCGCCGGGTCGGCGGTGTCGTCGGCCAGGACCACCAGCTCGCTGGGGCCGGCCAGCATGTCGATGCGCACCGGCCGCTGACGAGCTGCTTGGCGGCGGTCACCCAGCGGTTGCCCGGCCCGACGATCACGTCGCAGGCGGGCACCTCGCCCGCCCCATAGGCCATCGCCGCGATGGCGTGGGCCCCGCCGACCGCCAGCAGCGCGTCGGCGCCGGCGACCGCCGCGGCCGCCAGCGTCATGGGCGTCGGCCTCGGCGAGGCCACCCAGACCTCCTCGACCCCGGCGGTGCGGGCCGTGACCGCGGTCATCAGGACCGACGATGGCAGCGGGAAGCGCCCGCCCGGGGCGTAGCAGCCGGCGCGCTCGACGGGGACGACGGTGTGGCCCGCGCGCCCGCCGGGCACCGAGATCGACATGTCCTGGATGCCGGCGCGCTGGGTCTGGGCGAACTGGCGGATCCGCAGGGCCGTCCGCTCCAGCAGCGACCGATCCTTGGTCGGCAGCGCGTCGCGGGCGTCCCACAGCTCGGCCTTCGAGATGACCAGCGGCGCGCCGGCGGGCAGGTCGCCGAAGCGCTCGGCGTGAGCCCGGACGGCCCGCTCGCCCCCGTCGCGGACCGCGTCCACGATGGCCCGCGCGCCGGCGAGGGTCTCGCGGTCGACGGGGTCGCGCCGCAGGTCCGGCAGCTCCGCCATCGTCAGGCGTCGCCAGGTCATCGGGTGCCCCCTCGCCCGCCGCCGCGCTCGAGCGCGCCGGGCTTGGCGTCGCCCTTGCGGCGCGAGATCTTCAGCTCGCGTCGGTCGAGCTCGGCCTCGATGGCCGCCAGGGGCACGTCCGCGCGCGCGGCGGCGACCATGGCGAAGTAGATGACGTCGGCCGCCTCCCAGGCGATCTCGTCGGTGGTGCGGGCGTCGGCGAGCTCCTTGGCCTCCTCGACGAGCTTGGCCCGCAGCAGGTCGGGGTCGTCGAGGAGCCGCTTGGTGTAGGAGCCCTCGGGGGCCTGGTGCACGCGCTGGGCCAGGCGCCGCGCCAGCCGGCCGAGGCCGCGGTCGTGACCCCAGCAGGTCCAGGTGTCGAGGTGGCAGAAGCCGGGGGCGTCCTGGCGCACCGTGAAGCGCAGCGCGTCCCGGTCGCAGTCGAGATCGACGGCCAACAGCTCCTGAACCGCGCCCGAGGTGGCGCCCTTGATCCAGAGGCTGCCGCGCGAGCGAGACCAGTAGACGCCGCGGCGGGTCCTGACGGCCTCGCGCAGGCTCTGGGCGTTCGAGTAGGCCAGCCCCAGGGCGCGGCCCTGCTCGTCGCAGATGACCGTCGGCCACAGGCCGTCGGGGCGGTCGCTGCGCAGCGGCGCCGCGATCGCGTCGCCGAGGTCCATCAGCCCGCTGTAGATGGCCATGCCGACTTGGGCGTCGCCGCCGAGGCGGTCGATCTGGGCGATCTCCTGGGGCGTCGTGACGCCACCGGCGATGGTGACCCGCGCAGGGGCCGCGGCCTTCACGAGGGCCTGCACCTGGCTCATGTCCGTGCCGCCGAGGCGCCCCTCGCGCTCGACGAAGGTGATGAGGTAGCCGCCGACGAGGCCGTGCAGCTCCCGCATGCGCTCGAAGATGCCGCGGCCGGTCTTGCGCTGCCAGCCGTCGACGACCACCTCACCGTCGACGGCGTCGAGGGCCGCGATGACGCGGTCGCGGGGCAGCTCGCGCAGCAGCTCGGGGCGGGCGGCCGTGCCGAGGATCACCTTGGCGGCGCCGGCGTTCAGCCAGCGACGGGCCGTGTCGACGTCGCGGATGCCGCCGCCGACGCGGCAGCGCGCGACCTTGAGCAGCGCCTCGATGGCGTTGCGGTTGTGCCCGCCGCCAAGGGCCGCGTCGAGGTCGATGACCGCGATCTCGCCAGCGAGGCGAAAGCGCTTGGCGATGGGGGTGGGGTCGCCGGCGTTGATCTCGAGGGCCTCAGCCTTGCCGCCGACGAGCTGCACCGCGCAGGCGCCCATGAGGTCGATGGAGGGGATGATCATCGACGTACCTCCACCCCGTGGTCGGCGAGGGCGGCCTTGACGTCCGCCACGGTATATTCGCCGTAGTGGAAGATCGACGCGGCGAGGACCGCGCTGGCGCCTGCCTCGAGGGCCTCGACCATGTGAAGGGGCCCGTCGGCCCCGCCCGAGGCGATGACGGGGATGTTGACGGCGCCCGTGATCGCGCGCAGCAGCGCCAGGTCGTAGCCGCTCTTGGTGCCGTCGCGGTCCCAGCTGGTCTGGAGCAGCTCGCCGGCGCCGCGCGCCTGGCACTGGCGGGCCCAGGCGATGGCGTCGGTGCCGGTGCGCTCGCGGCCCGAGGCGACGACGACCTCCCAGCCGTCGGCGCCGTCGAGGCGCAGGGCCGCGTCGAGGGCGACCACGGCGCACTGGCTGCCGAAGCGGGTCGCGAGGCGATCGATGAAGCTCGGATCGCGCACCGCGGCGGTGTTGACGCTGACCTTGTCGGCCCCGGCGTCGAGCAGGCGCCCGGCGTCCTCGAGGGTGCGGACGCCGCCGCCCACCGTCAGCGGGATCGACAGCACCGCGCGCACGGCGCGCACGGTGTCGACGGCGTGGCGGCGCCCCTCGGGGGTGGCCGAGACGTCGAGCAGGACGAGCTCGTCGGCGCCCTGGAGCTCGTAGGCGTGGGCGCGCTCGGCGGGGTCGCCCGCCTCGACGAGGCCCTGGAATTTGATGCCCTTGACGACGCGGCCGTCGCGCACATCGAGGCAGGGGATGATGCGGTGAGTCAGCATCGCGTCAGTCCTGGTCGGCCCGGTGGAGCCAGCGCTTCAGCAGGTCGAGGCCCCAGGGGCCCGACAGCTCGGGGTGGAACTGGCAGGCCAGCATCGGGCCGCGCTCGATGGCGGCGACGAGCTCACCGCCGTGGGTCGCGGTGGCGCCCTGCCAACCCGGCGGGATGGCGTCGAGCTTGTAGGAGTTGGCGAAGTAAGCGTAGCCCGGCTCGAGCAGGGCGCAGCCGTCGGTGGGCCTGATCTTGTTCCAGCCGAGCTGGGGCACGATGACGTCGTCGCCGAAGCGCGTGACCCGGCCGTCGATGACGCCGAGGCCGGCGACCCCGGGGCTCTCGGCGCTGGCCTTGGCGAGGACCTGCAGGCCCAAGCACACGCACAGCAGCGGCCGCTCCTCGAGGACCCGGCGGGCGATCACCTCGTCGAGACCTGAGTCGCGCAGGGACTCCATCGCCGCGCCGAAGGCGCCGACGCCCGGCAGGACCACCCGGCGCGCGGTGGCGATGACCTCGGCGTCGGTGGTGACCTCGGCCTCGGCCCCGCTCCGGCGCAGGCCGGCGAGCACCGAGGCCAGGTTCGCAACGCCCGTTCGAACGACATGGACCAGCATGTTGCTACAGGACCCCCTTGGTGCTCGCGACGTCGCCGTGGCCGCTGGGGGCGACGGCGTGGCGGAGCGAGAGCGCCAGCGCCTTGAAGGCGGCCTCGGCGCGGTGGTGGTCGTTGTCGCCCCTGAGCACGTCCACGTGCAGGGACATGCGGCCGGCGATGGCCAGGGAGCGCAGGACGTGGGTGATGTTCTCGCAGGCCAGGCCGCACAAGGCCTCGCGGGTCAGGCCCAGGTCGATGGCGGGCCAGGGGCGGCCCGATAGGTCCACGACGGCCCGGGCGAGGGCCTCGTCGAGGGGCGCATAGGCGTGGCCGAAGCGGTGGATCCCGGCGCGGTCGCCGAGGGCCTGGTCGAGGGCCTGGCCGAGGGCGAGGGCGCAGTCCTCGGCGGTGTGGTGGTCGTCTACCTCGAGGTCGCCGGCGCAGGTCAGCTCGAGGTCGAAGCGGGCGTGTTTGGCGAGCGCCGTCAGCATGTGGTCGAGGAAGCCGATGCCCGTGCGGACATCAGCGGCGCCGCCGCCGTCGAGGCTCAGCGTCAGGGCGACGTCGGTCTCGCGGGTCTTGCGAGCGACCGAGGCGCGGCGGGGGGCGGTCACGGCGGGGCTCCCTCGAGGTCGTCGGGGCCGCGCACGACGCGGGCGGCGCCGGCGCGGGCCAAGGCGTCGGGCGGATCGGCGTCGGCCGCGGACAGGCCGATGGGGACGACGCCCCGGTCGCGGGCCTCGCGCAGCTCCGCGGCGCGGCGGCCGAAGTACCAAGCGGGGCGGCCATGAGGGAGGGCGCGCAGGGCGTCGAGGTCCTCGACGACGCGGTCGTCGGGGGACAGCGCCGCCACGATCCCGTGGCACAGGCGCTGGAAGTCGCCCTCGTCGCCTGGGCAGGTGATGCGCACGGCCTGTTCCAGGGTGGGGCGCCCAGGGAAGGCGCGGACGCCGATGCCAAGGCCGGCGAGCGCGTCGCGCAGCCAGCGGGCGCGGTGGGCGTCGGGAAAGCGGGCGAGGACGAAGTTGGCGTGGCTGTCCTCGACCTGGACGCCGAGCTTGCGCAGCAGGGCGGCGAGGCGGCAGCGCTCGCCGCGGACGGTGCCGACGTGGCGGCCGACGCCGTCAGCGCCGGTGGCGAGGCGGCGCAGGCCGAGCAGGACCGAGGGGCCGGAGACCGCGTAGGGCAGCCCCGCGGCGCGCAGAAAGGCCAGCAGGTGGGCGGGCCCCATGGCGTAGCCGACGCGGGCGCCGGCCAGGCCCCAGGCCTTGGACAGGGTGCGGAAGACGATGGCGTTGGGCAGCGTCAGGGCCGTCGCGGTCAGGTCACGCTCAGCGTACTCACCATAGGCCAGGTCCACGAGGAGGGCGGCGTGGGGGGCGGCCTCGGACAGGCGGCGCAGGTCGTCGTCGGTGGCGACGGCGCCGGTGGGGTTGTTGGGGCTGACGACCGCGACGACGCCGGTGTCGTGGCCGATGGCGCCGATGGCCTGGTGGACGGGGAAGGCGCCACCGTCCCAGGCGACCTCGCGCACCGTGGCGCCGGCCAGGCGCGCGAAGCGCTCGAGCATGACGAAGGTCGGCGCCGGGAGGACGACCTCGCGGCCGGGCCAGAGGAAGGTCCGGAACGCGCGGTCGAGGGCGTCGTCGGCGCCCGCGGTCACCAACACCTGATCGGGCTCGAGGTGGTAGCGCTGGGCGAGGGCGGCCTCGAGGGGGGCGGCGCTGGGGTAGCGCCGGACGGCGGCGATGTCCGCCTTGGTGAGGGCCTCGAGGAGGTCCACTTCGGGCGTGGCGCCCTCGTTGCCGTGGAGCGGCAGGTCGACGGGGGCGGCGTGGGCGGGGACGCGATAGGCCGTCTCGCCGCGCAGGCCCGGGGAGACGAGGATGTTGGGCTTGGTCATGGCACGATCTGGCTGAGGTCGCCGACGATGATGTCGGCGCCTCCGCGGGCCTTGAGTTCAGGGACGAGGGTGGGCAGGGCCGAGCGGGGCACGGCCGCCTTGACGGCGTAGCCTACGTCGCCGTGGAGGGTGGCCACGGTGGGGCGCCGCATACACGGCAGGACCTCGATGACGCGGTCGAGGTCGGCGGCGCCGACGTTGACCTCGATGAGGACGCGCTTGCGGGCCTCGACCACCGACTTGAGCAAGAGCACGAGGTCGTCGAGGCGCTGCCGCTTGGCGGGGTCGGCCAGGGCCTTGTTGGAGGCGTATAGGCGGGTCGAGGAGCGCATGAGCTCGTCGAAGATCTCCAGCCCGTTGGCGCGCAGGGTCGAGCCCGTCGAGGTGTTGTCGACGATGATGTCGGCGTCCTCTGGGGGGAAGACCTCGGTGGCGCCGTAGGTGCGGACGACGGTGGCGTCCAGGCCGCGGTTGGCGATCCACTGGCGGGTGAGGCGCTCGTACTCCGAGGCCACAAGGAGGTGGCGGTCGGGGAGCTTGCCGTCCGCCAGCAGGCCGATGGGCGCGGCGGCGACGATGCGGACGGGCGCCAGGCGCGTGTCGAGGAGCTCGACCAGGTCGGCCTGGAGCTCGGCCACCCAGTCGGCCCCGGCAAAGCCCACGTCACGCGAGGCGTAGTGGAGCATCTCGACGATGTTTTGGGGCTTGAGCATCTTCGCGTCGACGCCCTCGAGGGACAGCGTCGGTCGGTAGCCCCGGTCGCTCATGGACATCGAGATCCCGGCGCCGGCCAGCAGCTCGCTGACGCCCTGCTGCATGCGGCCCTTCGGCAAGGCCATCTTCAACGTGGGTAGATCGCCCATGACTCTCCAGCTCAGGTCGCGAAGGCTCATGGGTAGCGCACAAATCAGCCGATTCCAAGCCCAGCGACGCCCCCGGCCTCCGCTTTGCAAACGCCCACTGGGCTCTTAGACTCCAAGCCACCCGACCCGCATGTGAAGGAGAGCGCTCAATGGGTATGCTAATGGCCATCATCCTCGGAGGCTGCGTCGCCTCGGCGGTGTTCGCGATCGTCAAGGGACAGAACCCGCTCCTGTGGGCGCTGTCGAGCATCCCGGGCGTGGCGCTGCTCACCCTGTTGCCCGGCGCCAAGGGCCGCGGCCTGGCCGAGCGCAGGCGCGCCCGCCGCGAGGTGGGCGACAAGCTGGGGCTGATGACGAGCGGGGCGATGGTGATCGTGGTGATCGTGCTGTCGATCGTGGGCGTGCTCTGACGGCCGCGCAGACCGAGCGCGATCGGGCGGCCGGGATGCTGGCCGACCGGCTCAAGAAGCGCGCGCGGCACCTCAAGAAGTGGGCGCGGCGCCGGGGCGTGAGCTGCTATCGGCTCTACGATCGAGACATCCCCGAGATCCCGCTGGCCATCGATTGGTACGAGGGGCGGCTGCACGTCGCCGAGTACCTGCGGCGCGGCGTGGAGCGGCCGGCGAGCTGGGCCGAGGCGATGGCCGCCGCCGCCGCCCAGGCCCTGGGCGTGCCGAGCCAGGCCGTGTGGCTCAAGCGGCGCGTGCGCCAGCGAGGCCGCGCCCAATACGACAAGGTCGCCGCCCTCGGCCAGCGGTTCACGGTCTGCGAGGGGGGGCTTCGCTTCCTCGTGAACCTAGGGGATTACCTCGACACGGGGCTCTTCCTCGACCACCGCGAGCTGCGCGCGATGGTGGCGGCCGAGGCGCACGGCAAGGACGTGTTGAACCTGTTCGCCTACACTGGCGCCTTCAGCGTGTACGCGGCCGCGGCCGGGGCGCGCTCGACGACGACGGTGGATCTGTCGAATACCTACCTCGGGTGGGCGGCCGACAACCTCGCCCTCAACGGCTTCCCGGTGGGCGATCGCCACCGCCTGCTACGCGCTGACGTCCTGCAGTGGCTGGGCGAGGCGCCCGCGGGGCGGTGGGACCACGTGGTCGTGGACCCGCCGACGTTCTCAACCTCGAAAAAGATGGCGGGGACCCTGGACGTTCAGCGCGACCACGTCGGGCTGCTGCAGGGCGCGCGCCGCCTGCTCCGCCCTGGCGGGATCTTGTGGTTTTCGACCAACCAACGGACCTTCAAGCCGGTCCCCGAGGCCTTCGCGGGCTTGCGCCCCGAGGAGATAAGCGCCCGCACGGTCCCTGAGGACTTCCGCAACAAGCGGATCCACCGGGCGTGGCGGCTGGCGCGGGCGTAGGGGCCGCGATCCGACGCGGCGCGCCGGGTGGGCCCTCAGCGGGCGGCGACGGTGCGGAAGCGGCGGGCGAGGAGCCAGGCGAGGAGCAGCGAGTAGCCGACGCCGACCGCCCAGTAGAGCAGCCACAGGTCGGAGCCGCCGGCGAGCTCCCACCAGGCCTTGAGGCCCCAGTAGGCGGGGACGAGGCCGCCGAAGAGCTGGGCGGGGCCGTCGACGAAGTAGACCGCGATGGGGACGAAGCCGACGGCGCTGAGGATCTTGAGGACGGCAAAGGCCTGGACCTTGTTGTCGGCGAAGGAGGCGACGAAGAGCGCCGACAGGCAGCCGTAGAGCCCGGAGGAGACGGCGATGAGGAGCATCGGGCCGAGCGGGATGAGGCCGACGCCGATGATGACCGCCTGGAGCGGCAAGAGGACGAAGCCGATGACGCCGACCAGCAGCGCGCGGTAGCGGACGTAGCCGTCGATGGACAGGGGCGAGACCATGAGCGCGTGGAGGGTCTTGGTCTCGCGGGCCTCGAGCATGATGAAGCCGATGATCATGCCGGCGATGGACGTGCCCATGGCGAAGGCGATGGACGACGACAGCCAGGCGTAGTGGTCCGATAGGGCGACGCCCTCGGCGGCCAGGGCGCCCTCGAGGGGCCCGATCACCACGCGCAGGAGCGCCGACACGAGCAGGATGATGACGGTGACGCCGACCAGGAAGCGGTCGCGCAGCACCAGGCGCGCGTCGGTGAGCAGCATGTGGCGCCACAAGGCGACGCGGTCCATCAGGCGCCCCCCGCGTCGTCGAAGTAGAGGTGGCGGCGGAGCTGGCCGCGGCAGACCCGATAGAAGATGACCACCCACAGCAGCGAGTAAGCGACGCCGTAGACGAGGCGCCACGTCTCCGCGGGGCCGAAGGCGGCGCGCAGCAGCTCCATCGGCGCCTGGCTGGGGACCAACAAGAGCAGCGGGTGCTCGTCGATGGCGCCGAGGGCGACGAGCAGCGGCGTGGTCTGGAGCGCGGCCTGGGCGACGGCGGCGTCGGGGATGATGAAGTCGGTGACGGTGGTGCGCCGGGTGGCCTGGGCCAGGCCGACGAGGCCGTACATGGCGCCGAGGGCGACGACGCCGGCGAGGAGCGGCAGCGGGCGGTAGCCCGACAGGCCCAGACTCATGAAGAGCACGATCAGGCTCTCGACGAGCGCGAAGGCGGTGAGGGTGGCGACCTTGGAGGCGACGTAGGTGCGCGGGGATAGGGGCGACACGCGCAGGGCCTCGATGATGCGCTCGCCCTTTTCGAGCATCACGAGGCTGGCGATGAACATGTAGGTCGTCGAGGCCAGGGCGCCGAGGTAGAAGACCGGCAAGAGCAGGCGCAGGGTGGCCTCGTCGAGGGCGCAGTGGGCGGCGAGGCCCATCCCGACGGCGATGACGAGGCCGATGGGGTAGAGCTTGTGGCGGGCCTGGAGCTGGATGTCGAGGCGCAGGGTGGCCACCAGGGTGCTCACGTCAGCGCCCTGCCGGTGACCTCGATGAAGACCTGCTCGAGGGTGGTCTCCTGCGAGTGGATGGCCTCGACGTCACGGGTGCGCAACAGGTCGCGGAAGGCGTCGTCCTCGCCCAGGCCGTCGAGGGCGAACTCGGTGGTCGC
>PDWJ01001767.1_pt1 | contig 25190 bp, 10 predicted proteins | sample 1430881 | NCBI WGS metagenome assembly PDWJ01 (sample SAMN01162460, study PRJNA174530) | Oral metagenome, whole genome shotgun sequencing project. | biome: Marine environment; feature: Marine mammal; material: Swab sample of the gingival sulcus; isolation source: swab sample of gingival sulcus...
GCTTCGGCTTCGGCTTCGGCTTCGGCTTCGGCTTCGTGCGTCCGATGCGACGGGGCTTGGTGGCTTTGGCGGCGGGAGGTGTGGTTTTCGACGCCTCGCTGGTCGCCACCTTGCTGTCTTGCGGCTTTGTCAGTCCGGCGTCGGTCGCTGGCGGTAGCGGCCTATCGCCGGCCGCGCGCAGGGTCGGGCGTCGCTGCCCGCGCTCGTAGAAGTGATAGGCCGCGCCTGCTGCGCCGCCGAAGAGCACGGAAAGCAGGGCGAACACCACGTGCCTCAGGACCCGTCGACGCCGATGCATTTGCCGAGCGAGGTCGTTCGTGTCCGTCAGCGAGAGCGGCCCCAAGCCCGCTCCGACGAGCGCCGACTCTTCGCTGATCCGTCGGCGCAGCGTCTCGTCGACGGCGGCGTGGACGGCGAGCGACGAGATTGGTGTCTCCGCGGGGCGAGTAGCGCTGGCTTCGATGGGGGGGAGGGGATCGATGGGATCGGTCTCTCGTTTCTCCAGCGCCTCGTCGCCGGGGCTCTCGGGGGCGGGGCGCTCCACCAGCCCAGCCGAGGCGCCGCGGGCGCGACGCGTAGGGGGCGTGTAGGGCTTTGCTGCCGGTCGCGCCTCGGCCTCCGGGAGCGCCGAGAGCTGCGCGGCGCTCCCTCCAAAGATCTCCAGCGAGACCGCCTCGAGCGCCCGGAGCAGCTCGTCGGCGCTCGACCAACGCTCGTCCCGATCTTTTTCGAGCGCCCGTAGCACCAGGCGCTCGATCGCCGGAGGGATGCTCGAGACGAGGTCTCGAGGCCGTGGCGGGGGCTGCTTCAGATGCTGGATCAGCACCTCCATCCCGCTCGTGCTCTCGAAGGGGATGCGCCCCGTCAACAGGCGAAAGAGGATCACACCAAGCGAGTAGATATCGCAGCGGGGATCTAGATCGGCGCCGGCCGCTTGCTCTGGCGATAGATAGTAGGGCGTGCCAAAGATCGCGCCGGTCTGGGTCAGCTGTGTCTCGTCCTCGTCGCAGAGGATCTTCGCGATACCGAAGTCGACGACCTTGACCACGTCGGGGCTGGTGCGCTTATGAGTCAGGAGGATATTGGCGGGCTTCAGATCGCGATGGATGATGTCGTGGCCATGGGCCTCACAGAGCGCCGACGCGATCTGGCGGACGATGTGCAGCGCGCGCACCGGGGGCAGCACGCCCTCCCTGCGCGCGAGGTCGTCGAGGCTCTCGCCCTCGACATACTCCATCACGATGAAGGGGCGCTCGTCGTCCATCTGCCCCACGAGATACACGGCGATGATGTTGGGATGCGAGAGCCGCGCGGCGGCGCGTGCCTCCCGGAGGAAACGCTTGGCGATCTGCGTCTCGTCCTGCAGGTCGCGACGCAGGACCTTGATCGCGACGTAGCGCTCCATCGTCGCCTGCCAGGCCTTGTACACCGTGCCCATCGAGCCTTTGCCGCAGACCTTCTGTAGCTCGAACTGACCGAGGAGCTGGGTGCCCAGCAGCGGATCCCGATCCTCGAGGGGAGACCCATCCTCAGGGCAGTAGTTGATGCCCGGAGGGTATTGTCGCTTGCAGGTAGGACAGGCCTGCATGGTCGAGAGACGCGCTCCTTTGCTCTACTCTACAGACTCTGACCCGGGCTGCGGAGAGAAGCTTTGCGCAGGGTCACGCTTCGAGGGCTCGTCGTGACGCAGGGGTCAGGGCGTCGACGCCGTGACGGGCCAGCAGACGCAGAGCCACGCGGGGCTGCTCGTCGAGGCCGAGCTTCTCTCGGATCAGGGCGTCAGCCACGGTCAGACCGGCCGTCGCGAGGGAGGCGTTCATCGTGGCGTCAGCCGGGTAGCCTTCGCCGTTGACGCCGCGAAAGTTCAACTCGCAGATCGCCACCTCGTGATCCTGACGGATCGGCAGACCGTGGCTACGACAGACCAGAGGGCGCCCGGCGTAGACGCGGCAGCGCCCTTCGTCGTCGAGGAACGCGCAGGGTGGGGCGCTTGGGTTTCCTCCATCCTCGGCGATCGCGGCCTGCGTCTCGGCGGGCAGCGCTGTCTGAACCGTAAGCACAGCCAGGGCCTCGATAAAGAGCACCGTGAGGTCTTGCTGACAGCACGCCGCGCAGCCTGCGGCGCAGCTCATCCGCTCGACATAGGATCGCTCCACGCGCTTGAAGAAGCCATCGACCTTCGCCGCGACCTGACGCCAGGGCGCGAGAAGCTCGGCGAGGTCCTCCCTCATCGCTCGACAACCAGGGGCAGTTCGACAACCAGCTTCCGCGCGGGATCGCGCAGCCGCAGGCGTAGGCCGCTGGCCGTGGGGGGCGTGTCGAAGACGAAGCGCAGCCTGCCGTCGGCGAGCGCTTGCCAATAGCGAGGGCGATGTACGCCCCCCCCGCTGTCGTGCACCACACACTGCGAGGCGAGGGTCGCCGTGCTCTTGACGATCGTGAGCTCAACGACGAGGCGCTCGCCGCTGATCCCGACGCGATGCAAGGTCACGTTGATCCCGTGCCCCAAAGACAGCGCGACGCCGAGGGTCGGGGTGAGCGTCTTGGGCGGAGGCTCCCGCGAGCTGGAGGGGAGGGCCATCGCAGCCGCGACGCCAGCGCCCCCGCCGAGGAGCAGCGCGAGCAGGGCCACGACGGCGAAGCGGCGCCCTTTGCCCGGCTCTGGCTCGTTGAGGGGAGCTGTTAGATCGCCGGGGCCCTCGCGCCCGATCAGGGGCGGGAGCCTGGGGTGAAGCAGGAGCTCGACGTCGTCGGGGCCCTCCACGGTTGGAGCAGGGCTCTCCTCGCCGCTGGCGTCATCGAGAGAGTCGCTGGTCTCTGCAGAAGGCTGCAGGCTCGACGCCGAGGGCTCTTCGCTAGCCCCTTCGGACGCTGGGACGAGGTTCTGATCGACCCGCGCGTTGGCCTCCGTCGCGCGGAGCCGTGACGGGAGGGGCGCGCTCTCGCTCCCGCTGCCTCGGGTGATCGTATGAACGGCGTTCGCCGCTGGCCCGAGCTCTGCGGCGAGCGCCTCTTGGTAGACGTCCATGTTGGGCTGGACCTCGTCGGCGCTCTCGGGGATCTCCGTCGGCGCGTAGGAGATGTCCGCGCCCTCTGCGCTGGCCAGCGTCGCCGTTCGCCTGGCGCTGAGCGCGGGGTCGCTCTGGATGGCGCTGTCTTCGGCGAAGGCCGTCTCGCCGAACGCCATCCCGTGCTCGTAGGTCGTGGTAGGGCGGGCCGCGAGCGCCTCTCTCGGCTCGAGCGGGCGCGTCGGGCGTTGGTGGACCGTGGGCTGCTGCGGCAAGAGTTCCTCGATGAGCGCCGCGAGATCGTCGCGGGAGTACCCTGGGGCGATCACGTGGAGCAACCGCTCGAGGTCGCGCGCCAAGGCCGCTCCATCGATGTAACGCAGCTCGTGATCGCGCTCGAGCGCTCGCTCGAGGATCGCGTCGAGCCCCACCGGGGTGTTCGAGACGACCTCGGAGATCCGCGGGATCGGCTGCTGCATGACGTTCACCAGCACCGCTTCGGGGCTCTCCCCATCGAAGAGCGGGCGCCCGGCGAGCATCTCGAAGAGCACGCTGCCGGCCGCGAAGACATCGGCGCGCGAATCCACAGTCTCGGCGCGGGCCTGCTCCGGGGCCATGTAGCGGACCTTGCCCATCAGCATCCCGGTCTGGGTGCGCAGGGCCTTGTCGGCGGCCTTGGCGATGCCGAAGTCGGTGACCTTCACGCCGCCGTCGCGGGCGAGCATCACGTTCTGTGGGCTGACGTCGCGGTGCACCACCGGCGCTGGGGCGCCGTTGGCGTCGAGGCGATGGTGGGCGGCGGCGAGGCCGCGACAGAACTCGCTGGCGATGTAGAGCGCGGCAGGAGCTGGGATCTGCCGCTGTTGCTCGTGGGCAGCGGCGATCAGGGTCCCCAGGTCGGGGCCATCGACGAGCTCCATCGCAAGGTAGTACTCGCCATCGAGCTCACCGAAATCGAAGACCTGCACGATGTTGCCGTGGGAGAGCGTGCTGGCGATACGCGCCTCGTCGGCGAAGCGGCCGACGAACTCTTCGTCTTCACCGAACTCGCGGAGGACTCGCTTGAGCGCCACTTGCTTTTCGAAGCCCGGGCCACCGCGCAGCACGGCACGGTACACCCGCCCCATGCCTCCAGCGGCGAGCTCCTCGACCAGCAGATAGCGACCAAAGGTCCCCAGGCGTTCTTTGCCCGACACGAGAGCATTATAGGGTCGAGCCGGACCTGGGGAAAAGTTCCAGTCCGATATATCGCACGTTCCAGTCCGATATATCGCACCTTGAATCGCGCCGCTGCCCCCGCCGGACGCTCACAGATGACGCGGTGCGCCTTGAGTCTCGCGGAGTACTCGGCGATCCTGCCCTCCTCTCGGCTGGTTGCGCGGGCTTCTTTGCCAGCGCGTGATGGGTCACCTTCAGGTGCGGGGGGTGGTCTCACAGGCGCTTGGGCGTCGGCTTTCGTGGCGGGTGGTTTCGATGTTATTACGAGCTATTGAGTTTGAGAGCCTTACGTATTACCTGAGGGCAGGCGCGCTGCTCGGGGTGGTCGCTCTCCTTGCCACCGCCTGCAGTGGCCCCGAGAACCTCGGCCGGCCACCTACGCAAGATGGCGACACCTTTGGCGCCAAGTTCTTCACCATGGCTTGCCAACGGGTGGCCTACACCTCGTCGCTTGCCGCCCACGAGCGCGATCGAAGCCGTCCAGTCGACGTCTCCGGGAGCCGCTACCGGATGGCCTGTCGCTATGGACCACAGTTTCTTCCCCTGAAGAAGGCTCAGATCGAAGATCCGAAGGTCGCTGCGCTCTTCGCTCGACGCTCGGACTTCATCGAGTCGATCGATCTGATCTTCCCAGGCAGCGAGCTCCGCGACCTGCAGCGCTACATGACCGCCATCCTCGACCTCACCGACGATGGCAGCTTCCCGGCGGTGATCGAGAAGACGGCGGCGGTGCTCGAGCTCAGCAAGACGGAGCCGGGGCTGAACCAAGCGTTGGCTCGCCTGGGAGGTCGGCTCGGCTATCGTCCCCGCTCTGTCTGCTTGGGGATCCTTCGGGAGGCGCTCTCCTATCCGAAGCTGAAGCCGCTGCTCGACGACTTCTTCGAGCTGGTCGGCAAGGGCGGCAAGGGCGAGGCGGCCTTCGACAAGCTCGTCGCCGCGCTGGCCTTCGAGCTGCGCTCTACGCAACGAGTCGATGATCCGCTTCGCTCCGATCCCATCCATCCGGGCTCATCCCTCCGCTCGCTACGCCTCGGGCTCGATCTGCTCTTTGCCCAGGATCCTGCGTTCGCCTCGGGGAGCCCGCGCTGGCTCGTCAAGCGCGAGTGGCGCGGCCTGGCCAGCGTGCGGCGCGAGGGCGCCAGCCCCGTGGCGCCCTTTGTCGACAAGGACCAAGACGGACTCCCGGACATCGATCCTCTAGGCTACTTCGTCACCGCCAGCGGTCAGCGCCCCCCCGAGCCCTTCCACCACGATCCCACGCAGCCCGACAGCGCCGCGGCGCGAGACCGCCACGGTCGCGCCCTCGACGCCACGGGGACGCCGATCTACGACTACCTCGACCTCGACCGGACGCTGCTCGGCGCCTTCGCGCGAGACGCGATCCAGCTGCTCGACCCCGACAGAGACACCCTGCTCAAGACGCTGCAGGGGCTGACGGCGCTGCTCGGGCCTCGGAAGCAGCTCAGCCGCGTTGGGATCGGAGGCGACCAGCTGGCCTACAGAGGCTTCGACACCGGGAGGTCGCCGCTGCTCGACCTGGCCCACGCGGTGCTAACGATGCTGCGAGACCCGGCGATCGTGCAGACCCTCGAGGGGTTGCGCCAGCTCTTCGTCGACCATGAGCCGATCCTGGCGCGCACTGTGGCGGCTGCCCGGCGGGCGGGGGACATCGCGAAGAAATACCCGTCGCGCAAGGTCGAGCCGACGTCAACGGTCTATGACGAGATCTTCACGCTGCTGCGGCAGCTGGTCGACACCCCGGGGCTGCTCGACGACGTGCTCAAGGCGATGACGGATCCAAAGACCAAGAACCTCGAGCGGATCTTCGCCAACTACTTCAAGTACCGAGACGTGCACGTGCTCGGCGGAAACGACACGGTGGTGAGTCAAGGAGGGGGCTCCAACCTCTTTACCCAGCTCGTCGATCGCAGCAAGCCCGACAGCGGCTCGAATCGCTCGATCCAGCAGCGGCTCTTTCACGTGATCCACGACACCAACGGGATGCGGATGTGCAACAAGGAGGGCGCAAAGATCGCGATCCCTGTCATCTGCAGCATCCCTGGGATCAAGAGCCTCTCGCTCTGCACCAAGACCTACAAGGCCTGCGATCTCTTCGAGGTGAACAACGGCGCCGTGTTTTACCTCAAGTCCTTCGTCTACACCCGAAACAGCCAAGGCAAGCTGACCAAGACCCGCAAGGCGCACTTCCGGCTCAAGACGGAGAACATGCCCTCGCTGATCGCAGCGGCCGTCGACATGCTCGGGCCGGACCTCATCCTGCGGACGATGACCGGTATCGACAGCATGGCCGAGCATCCGCCTCCGCAGGCGCTCAACCGGCTGATGTTCATGGACAAGCTTCCCTCGATGCTGGCTGCGGCGCAGGACTTCCCGAGGGATATCGATGGCGAGGAGGTCTACAAAGCGCACGTCGGCACGCTCTACAGCTGGGAGATCCCTCATCCGGGGATGTCCTGCTCGACGAATGATCCCTGCGTGTTCTACAAGGCCTTCGGGCCGGTGGCGCAGGCTTTCGCCGATCACGACGCCGAGAAGCTGCTGATCGATCTGATCTCGGTGATGCATCGGCATTGGTCGAGCAAGCACAGCTCGGACTATCAATACGCGACGCGGACGGCGCCGAACTTCAGCCACGGCTCGAACCTGGTCAGCTATGAGGCCGCGATCGTGGAGATCCTCGAGACCGGCGATCTGATCGGCGCGCTGCGCGAGCTGTCGAAGGTCGCGACGACGCTGAAGGTTTCGGGGGGCGAAACGTGGACCACCGAGCTGAGCAAGACGGCGCGCTTCCTCTTCGATCCGACCTTGACTCCAGAGCTGGCCTATCGCGACGGTCGGACGACGGCGCTGTGGTCCGATGGGGTGACGCAGGCGCCCGGCGGTGTCTCGCCGATCTACTTGCTAACCGACGCCTGGAAGGGCATCGACGCGGCGCTCGAGGGGGCCAGGAGCGAGGTCGCGACGGCGTGGCGCGAGGCGACGAAGCATATCGTCGACGTCTTCCTCGGCACCAGCAGCGGCGCCGGCCAGCTGACACGCTTCTCCAATCGACGGATCATGCCCGCGGCGCGGGTGCTCCTCGACTTCGCCCGCGCGCGGATCCTCGCCCACAGCCCAAGCTGCTCCCACACGCAACAATGCGTGGGCTCGGGAGTCTGTCTGCCCAGCGGCCGCTGCACGACACGCCACGTAAACGACGACACGGCGACCTGGGCTGGCCAGGAGCTGCCAGCCGAGCTCGATCGGATCCTCTCTGGGCCGCTGCCCGCGGCCGCGGCAGACTTCGTCACGGTGCTCCGCGACGATCCGAAAGCCAACCGTACGCTGAGCGAGCTGTTGCGCTACCTCGTCGACGAGATCAACTACGACCAGGTCTTCTCCGCCACGCTCACCGGCCTCGGAGACGCGCTGCAGATTCTGCTTGATGATGCGAGCCTCGTGCCGCTGGCCCGAGCGCTCGGGAAGACCCTGGCGCCGAAGTTCGGGCTGATCGAGGCGTTGAAAGTCTACCTGAAGCCGGCCCTGGCCCGCGACACCAAGGGCGCGCTGGCGCGGATCCTGCGCAACTCGGTCAAGGAGCAGGCTCCGGGGGTCTCGCCGATGGAGACGCTCTTTGAGATGTCCAAGGAGATGCATCGGGTCAAGCCTGGGATGACGACGCCCTACACGGCGGAGGACTATGGCAAGGCGCTCGACGAGATCCGCGACTTTTTGGGTAACCAGCAGACCGGGCTTCTGAACTTCTTCAACCTGATCGAGAACCGCTGCGGCGGACCCTGCACATGAGGACCAACGGTAGACGCTGGGGGATCGCGTTCGCCCTGGGGCTCTGTCTGCTGGTTGGGCTAGGCGATGTGGCTCGCGCTGGGGGGCTCTATTTGCCCTTCCATGGCGTGCGCGGGCTCGGACGAGCGGGGGCCTTGGTCGCCGGCGCGGATGACGCGGGGGGCATCTGGTACAACCCGGCGACCATCGACCGCGTCGGTGGCGTGGAGATCCTCCTCGACGGGGCGATGATCCTCTACGCCATGCGCTACACCCGGGTCGACTCCGGCGGCAACGTGCTACCGACGGTCGAAAACGAAAACACCCCGCTGCCCGTCCCGACGCTGGCGGTGGCGGTGCCGGTGTGGCGCAAGCACCTGTGGATCGGCGGCGCTCTCTCTGCAGGGTCTGGCGTGCTGCCCTCCTATCCGCGACCGAACTACGGCCCCTGCGACCCGCAACGGCCGGGCCACTGCATCGACACGGCCCACGTCGACGCGCCTCAGCGCTACACCCTGGTCTCCTTCGAGGGGACGTTCTTCCTGCGGGTCGACCTCTCGTTGGCCTGGCGCATCACCGACTGGATCACCGCCGGGGTCTCGCTGCAGAACACGATCGGGCGGCTGAGCCAGGTCAAGGCGATCACGAGCTACAACGGCACGCTCTCGAGCGGCCCGGAGGATCCAGACTTCGACTCGCTCACCGACGTGAAGATGACCTCATGGGTCAACCCTTCGGCGCAGCTCGGCGTGACCATCCGGCCCCATCCGACGGTGACCATCGGGGCGTCTTTTCAGCTGCCGATGCAGGTCTCGAGTGAGGCCGAGTTGGCGGTTCAGCTGCCGGTGAGCCCGCTCTATGCGGCGTCGACGGTGGAAGGGACGTCGGCCGAGGTCACCATCGACTTCCCGCTGATGGCGTCGTTCGGCGTCGAGTTTCGCCCGCCGTGGGTTGATGGCCTGCGGGTGGAGCTCGATCTCGTCTACGAGAACTGGGGCGCGGTGGATAGCATCAGCTTCAAGCCCCGAGACATCCGAATCCTCGACCTGCCGGGCGTCGGGACCTATGAGGTCCCCGAGATCTTTGAGGACTTCGGCTACCAAGACACAATCTCTTTGCGGCTCGGGGCTGAGTACACGCTCCCGATCCTCGACAAGGCGCTCGTCTTGCGCGCTGGCTACGGCTATGAGAGCGACGGCACACCGATCGAACGCACCTCCCTCGTCTCAGCGGACTTCAAGAAACACCTCGTCAGCGTCGGCGCGAGCTACACCTACAGCCGCTTCCGCGTCGACGCCGGCCTGGGCGTGATCTTCACGCCGCGCCGCTTCATCTCCCACGAGACGTCCAAGGCCCCTCAGATCAACCCGATCAACCCCGACAACGTCGGCGCCGTCGGCGCGGGCACCTACGAGGCCAGCTACATCGTCTTTGGTCTCGGCGTCAACGTTCGCCTTTAGGAGCCCCCCCTACTCGAAGAGATCGGGGCGGCCGTTGTCGTCGACGTCGGGGAGGCTCGTTAGCAGCTGAAGCGCGTCTAGGATGCCGTCGCCGTTGGCGTCCTCGTCGGAGACGTCGGCGAGGCCGTCATCGTCGTCGTCGGCGTCCGCCGAGTCGACCTGGCCGTCGCCGTCGGTATCGAGGATGTCGAGAGGGTTTCGGCTCTTTCCGCTGCCAAGGGTGATCGTGCTGCCCCTGATGTCGGAGCTCGGCGGCACCTGGAGCACGACCTGCTCGAGGTCGATGCTCTTGGCACTGCCACCGCAGAGGTCGCCGAGCTGCGGTGGGATCAAGGTGGTGCGTGTGCCATCGACGCCCTCAAACTCCATCGCGGCGACCAGCACCCCGGGGAGGTTCGAGGTGCCCGCGGTTGGCACCTGCACCAGGAGGTTCAAAGAGAGGCGGCAGGGTACTACGAGGGAGAAGGGGTAGTCGGCGCGTTGGCCGGCGCCCGCCGTGTAGGAGAAGACATGGCCGAAGAAGAGCCGCGGAGTGATGGTGGCGACGCCGCCCGCGTCGCGACTGGAGCCACCGTCGGCCTCGAAGCCGACCGCCGCGATCTGGAGCGGCTTCTGCTGCTGCAGCAGGCGATTCGAGAGCGGGAGCTGCAGTCGGCCGCGAAAGACGCGGCAAGGGGTGAAGGGGCGCCCCTCGTTATCGAGACAGTCTTGCGGCACGCCGCGGCTGTCGCCGCTGCCAACGCAGGCCGGGAGCGAGACGATCACGCAGAGCGTGAGGACGATCAGGGTTCGCAGGCGGATCATCGTGGTTTCCATCATGGGTCTCGCCTCAACGCGCCGAGCCGCGGCGGCGCAGCGTGATCAAGGCTAGCAGGCCAAGCAGGCAGAGCAGAACTATCACGCCCGAGGGCCGAGCGCTGCTGGAAGCGACCGCGCAACCGCCGCCGCCGCTGACGTTGTTGTTGGGCCCAGAGGCGTCGCCGCCGATCGCCTCGCAGCCGCTGGCGTCGACCGCAGCGCCCGGGGTGGTGCCAGGGCAGCTGTCGCAGAGATCGCCGACCTTGTCGCCGTCGAAGTCGGCCTGATCGGTGTTGGGCACGAAGGGGCAGTTGTCTTCACCGTTGAGGATCCCGTCGTTGTCGTCGTCGCCGGTGACGTCGATGTCGGGCCTGGGCACGCCGCCATCCGTAGGGGTGACGCCGCCGTCGGTGGGCGGGGGTGGGGTCTTCCCCTCGGTGGAGAAGGCGAAGAGCTCGCTGGCGTCGATGTTGCCGTCTTGGTCTTGGCTGGCGGGAGCCTGCGCGATCAACGTGGCACCACTCGCGGTACCGTAGCGCGCAGCCGCGATGTAGACCGTCTTTGGCAGGTTGTCACCGAAGATCTCGACCAGGTTGACGGTGCCCTCGACCACGCCCTGCGGCGAGGCGATCATCACCGCGCTCTTGGCCACGGCGGCGCCAGTGGCGCCATACCAGCGAGCGTCGTTGCTCTCGCCCTCGTCGGCCAAAAAGAGCCCGGTGAAGGCGACCTTCCCGGCCTTGCTCAAGGGCGCCGTCGATAGCGCCGGGTTCTTCTCGCCGCTTACCACGATCACCACGTCGGTGCCTGGCGTCGCGGCGCTCGCGGCGACGTAGAGCGTTTGGCCGTTGAAGCTGGCGTAGAGCTTCAGCCCCTTGTTATCGGCGAGTTGGTAGGCGCTGTCATCAACCTCTCCGTCGAGGACGTAGCGTCGGCGCGCCACACCGGAGGTCGCGTCGCAGCCGCTTTGGTCGACGGCCGCTCCCGCGGCGGTGGTCTTGCACTGATCGCAGTCGTCTCCGACGCCGTCATCATCCGCGTCCATCTGGCTGACGTTGCTCTTACCGACGCAGTTGTCGTAGCTGTCGAGGATCCCGTCTTTGTCGTTGTCGGGGATCCTGGTCACGGCGATCTGAAAGACCTTGGTCTCGTGACCGCGCACCGACATCGTGAAGCCGTTCTTCAGCGCGGCCTTATTCGTCACGCTGAGCTGCTCTTTGGGGTCGAGGTGATTGACCAGATAGAGCGGCGCTTGGTCGGGGAAGTCGGCCAGCTGGGAGACCGGCGGGTAGAACGTCACCGGCGTGCCGATGGGGGTCGACTTGAAGCGGTTCGAGAGCACGACGAAGTGCTGGCCCTCATCGTAGCGGGAGAAGGAGTAGATGTCGAAGGCGCCCTTGTCGCCGTCGTTGTTGATCCGCACGAAGCGGTTGCCCGCCTTGCCCAGCTCGGCGGTGTTCTGTCCCTGGAGCCCCGGGTTGTTGTTTCGCACGACGAGCAGCTTGCGGTAGTGCTCGAACATCGAGGTGTCATGGTTGAAGTCCATGGTGCCGCGCATCTGCGCCGCGCTCTGCTCGTCGCCGTAGTAGATCATCGGCGTGCCCGGGAGCATCAAGAGCGCGCCAGCGGCGGCCCGCTGGACGTCGACCTGATGGCCTGCCTGCAGGAGGAAGCGGTCTTCGTCCTGTGTGTCGAAGTAGCGCATATGCAGCACGCGCTCGGGGTCGACGCGCTCGCGAGTGATCCGGCTCGGGGCGTTTCTGACCATGTCTTGGGCGTTGAGCATCGCCTGGTTCATGTCGTCGAGGCCGCCGGTCTTGGCGAAGACGTCCTTGAACTTCCAAAAGAGCTCGGCGTGGTAGGCCAGGTCGAACTGCTCGTCGAAGAAGCCCGCCACGGGGGTGATGATCTCGGCCAGCATCGCCCCGCCGGGCTTGCGCCCCATCACATGACGTCGGGCCATCCGCCAGAAGACCGGCGAGACGAAGCCGGCGATGTCGCAGCGGAAAGAGTCGACGCCGTGGTCCATCCAGAAGTCGAGGAAGTCGAGGAAGAATCGGTAAACCTCGGCCTTATTATAGTTGACGCTCGGCAGCGTCGAGAAGTCGAAGGCGTACTCGAAGGGGCGCGAGAGGTTGCCGGGGTTGAAGACGAAGAGGTCGCGCAGCGGCGAGGTCTCGTTGGCGAAGGCGGCCTCGAAGAGCGGGTGCCGATCCGAGAAGTGGTTCGCCACCGTGTCGAGCATGATCTTGATCCCCAGCTTATGAGCCGCGGCGACCATCGCGTCCCACTCTTGTAGCGTCCCGTAGTCGGGGTGAGTGGTGTAGAGCGAGGTCGCGGCGTAGCCGTGGGAGGTCGGGCCGGGGGTGATCGGCATGATCCAGAGCACGTTGACGCCGAGCTCCTTGAGGTAGGGGAGCTTGGCTTGCAGGCCCTTGATGTCGCCCTGACCGTCGGCGTTGGAGTCGAAGAAGCGGCGGATGAACACGGTGTAGATCACCGCCTCCTTCTTCCAGAAGCGGTCTTGGTCGTCGAGCTCCTGCCCCGTGACGTCGCCGTTTGCCGCGACGCGGACGATGATCGTGCGCGGGTGGCTCGATCCGACCTGCAGATAGAAGAAATACGTACCGGCCTTGGGCGGGGTGAAACTCACGCCCTTATTGCCGTTTTCGTGCTGGAAGGCGACCTGCTCGGGGTTTTCCGTGTCTTGGTAGAACTTGAAGGCCCCGCCGCCGAGGCTCGAACGTCCGTCGAGGTGGATCCGCCCGCCGACCTTCGCCACGTCGGCGTGGGCCTTGATGCCCGCGTCGAAGCTCGAGACCACGATCAGCTGCGTCGTCGCCTCCGCGCTGAGGGCGCCTTCGTGGTCTTTGACCTTCAGGCCGATGGTGTAGACCCCAGGAGCGCTGGCGGAGACCCGGGCGGCGCAGGTCTGATACCCCAGCGGCGTGTGGGGCTCGGCCAGGCCGTTGCCCTCGTCGTCGAAGGAGAGCACCCAGAAGTTGTTCTTCTTGGTCCGCTCTTCGTCGTAGGAGCGGAAGGTCAAGGTGCCGGGGCCAGAGACCTTACGCCATTGATACGCGATCAGGCCGACACGGTCTGGGTCGTAGCTGCCGCAGCCGGCGAGCTGCACCTCGTGGTTGACCCAGCCAAAGCGGCTGAAGCCTGCCTTGGCGACGGGCGCCTGGTTCTGCCCGTTGACGAGGATGTAGGTCGTGAAGGTGTCGCCATTCTTGCCCGCCGTGTCCCCGAGGTCGAAGTCCACCGCGTGGAAGCCCTCGGGCGGGTTGTCGATGGTCGCCGTGACCTTCATGCCGTTGACCGTCACCTTGTTGATCACCCGCAGCTTCTCGCTCTGTGTCCCGTTCGGCTTGTAGAGCGCGATGGGCTCGTTCTCGTGGAGCGTGACCTTGACCATGGCCGCGTCGAGGGGCTTGCCGTCGGCGCCGAGCTTGGCGTCGACGCTGATCGTGATCGACGAGCCGCTGGTGAAAAGCGTCCCAGGCTTGGGCGAGACGGTGGTCTTGTCATACTGGGGGCGCTTCGGATCACGCACGTAGTAGAGGTTGTCTTTTCCGAACTGCCCGCCGAAGCCGGAGAACTTCGGCGTGTCGTCGTTGAAGAAGTTGGCGTCGGGGACGTCGTCGGGGTTGAGGTTGCAGTCCGAGAGGTTGACGTAGTCGTCGGGGTTGGCGACGAAGACATAGATATAGTCCCCCTCGCCGAGGGCCTTGGTCACAGACCATGTGGTCCCGCTCTTGCTCATCTTGACCGCCTTGCAGAGCGGGTTTTCGCCGCCAGCGTCGTCGATCAGCAGGTAGGCCTGTTTGATGTACCCCTTGTAGGAGACCTTCGTCTCGTCAAAGGAGAACCAGACGTTCTCGGTGAAGGCGGCCTCCGCCCTCGCGGGTATGAGGAGCCCGAAGAGCAGGGCGAGACAGGCGAACTCGCGTCGAATCGTCATGGCGTCACCGTCAGGTTGGGCAGAGCGATCTGGATGACCTCGTTGGCGTCGATGTTTCCGTCTCCATTGTTGGCGGCCAGCACCGCCGCCGAGGGGTAGAGCGTCCCGCCGCTTTCTGTGCCCCAGGGGCCAACGGCGAGGTAGAGCTTGGAGGGGACGCCGCCAAAGACCTGCTTGAGGTTGATCACGGCTTCGAGCACGCCCCCATTCTGCGCCGCCGTGGCGACGCCTAGGTCCTTGGTCGAGGTCGAGGCGTCGGTGAGGGCCGTGTCCGGGTCGAGCTCGAAGATGCCGGCATAGTTGTTGTCGTTCTCGTCGGCGACGAAGAGCGTCTTGCCAGCGAAGGCGACCGTCCCTTGTTTGCCCCAGGGGGCTGGACGGGTGGCGCCTGTCCCGGTCGTGGAGATCAAGATGAAGTGATCCGACCCCTCCCCCGCGTCGTCGGTGGCGACGTAGAGCCGGTCGCCAGAGAACGCCATATAGAGCTTCATCGTCGCTGCAGCCCCGGCGACCTGCTTGGCGCCGGTGTCGAGGGCGCCGTCCATGGTGAAGGTTAGGGGCGGCGGAGGCTGCGTGCCGGAGAGCTCGTAGGTCGGCGGCGAGGCGCCGATGAAGCCCGCGTCATAGTCCGTGTCGCCGAGGTCGACGACCTGGCCGCCATTGACGATGTCATCCGGCGTGCCAGGGATATTGACGTCGCGCCAGGTGCCGACCACGTAGACCTTGGTCTCCAGCGGCTGGTCTTTGACGATGGCGACGAGGTCGGGGCTCTCCTGCTTGAACATCAGGGTGGCCGTGGGGGTATTGGCCGGGTCCTTCTGGTCGGCGAGGCCTCCGCCCGTGCCGGTGTGGATCTTGGCCGAGCTGTAGTCCAGGGTGCCCGCGCCGGTGTCCACCGCCGTCAGGTCCCGCGGATCGATCACCTTCGGGCTCGTGCAGTTTTTGTCGGTCCAGCTCGTCCGCCCCGCGTCACAGAGCTCGGTGACGAGGTTTTTCATCACCGTCGGGAAGGCGCGGCCAGAGGAGATGACCATCTTATTGAGCGCCGTGCAGCCGACGTCCTTGGGGCAGCGCACGACCTTCCAGCCGTAGGGCCGGTTTGGGGGCAGGAAGATCGTCCGCTCCCAGACCCCCGAGCGGTCCGCGCGCTCGACCATCTGGAGCACCACGTTCTCGCCGCCGGCGAAGGCGTCGGAGGCGTTTTGACCGAAGGCGTCCTCGGCCTGGCCGAACTCGCCGGTGAGGAAGACCGCCTCGCCCGGGTAGAGCCCCTTCTTGCTGCCGGTGGCGTCGAGCCAGGCGGCGCTGACGTCGACGCGGAAGGTCACCGGGACCTTATCCGCCGCGCCGACGAGCAGGTCGACGGTGACGGGGCGGTCCTCTTTGACCTCGAAAGAGACCGAGCGGCCGGGGTGCGTCTTGCCACCTTCGATCAGGATCGCGGAGTAGGGCAGGGTCTTCGGGTCGAGGCCCTCGAGGACGCGCGCGGCGTCGATCTGCACCGGCGCGGTCGCCTCCCAGACATGGTCGCCGTCCGAGTCTTCGAGCGTCAACGTGGTCGGGAAGGTCGGGTCGAAGACGCCCTTATCGGTGACGCTCAAAGAGAGGGAGGGGGCTGTCAGCGCCTTGGCTAGCCGATCATCGACCTTGAAGGTCACCACCACCGTGCCGCCGGGGGGCGGGGGCTGCACGCCGCCGATCGGCTCGAGCTCTACGGTCTGAGCGCTGGCCTCGAGCACCTCGAAGACGGCGAGCTTGCTCAACGCGTCGCCGTCCTGGTCGACCGCGCGGGCGCTGTAGGCGATGCGCTCCGGCCCCTGGCTGTCGTCATCGGTGGTCACCGTGCGCAGCGGGTCGATCTCGACGTTCAGCGTCCCCTCGAAGACATGGTTGCCGTCCGCGTCCTCGAGCTCGAAGGTGTTCTTGCCGGCCGAGAAGGCGCCGGTTTGAGGGTTAACCGAGAGCAGCAGGGTGACCTTCGTCGCCTGCTGTTTGGCCCGGTCGTCGAAGCGGAAGGTCAAGGGCGCGGTCTCGAGCTTCCCCGAGCCTTTGAAGTTGCCTGTGGCGAGGATCGTGTTGCCCGCGGCGTCTTTGACGCCGTCAACCTTCAGCGTGTAGGTCGCCCCCGCCTCTTGCGCGTCGACGCTGAGCACCACCGAACGGTCGCCCTCCATCGTCGCGTCATGGACCACCAGCACGACCTCCGGCTGCACCGTGAGGTTCTTTACCGAGTAGTTGCCGGTGTTCTGCGCCGAGCCCGTGTCAACACGACAGGCGAAGGTGACCTTGACCTTAGTCGCGTCCATCGAGGCGATCGAGGTGATTCCCCGGCCACGCGGGCAGGCGTCATCTGCGTCGTCACTGCAGCTGGCGAGAGCCAGCAGCGCGATAGGGAACGTCAACGCATAGCGGGTAAGAGGGCTACGATAGGGTGAGCATCTCATGGTTACTTCTTCCAGCTGACGTTGTCTACGGCCCAGACGAAGACCGGTACGTTGGTGAACTTCTTGTAGGTGATCTCGTCGCCGAATAAGCACTCGACGCGAACCACCCCGTCGCCGTCGGCGTCGCCGAGGATCCGCACGCCGTTTTCGTTGCCGGGGAACTCCTGACCGTCGGCGAAGACCGAGGGGCCGGGGGGCGCGTCGGCGAAGGCGGCCGAGAGGTTGTTCGGGTTTTGGTTCTTGAAGGCCACGGTGTAGGAGGCGAAGGCCTTCCAGAGCAGGTAGCTGCCCAGCGGCACGTCGGCGATGCGGATCGAGTAGATGTCGTCGCCGGCGGTCACGTCGCCGTTTTGGCCATCGTCGGCAAGCTGCTTGGCCAGGCCTGCGGTGGGCTGCCCCTCCGGCGGGAAGGTCCCCATCTGCTTGCTCACGTCGTCGGTGGGGTCGCCGGTCTTGCCCCCGTCGGCGGTGCCGGTGCCGCCGAGGATGAACACCCCCTCGCGCTGCGCCGAGAGGTCCGCGGGTGAGATCGCCCGCGCCGGGATCAGGCCGCCGACCTTCTCGGCGCCGCTGATCCGGTAGCTGAGCACGACGTCGACGGTGGCGGCCTTGTCGACGCCGTTGAAGCTGCGGCTCTGAGTGCAGGCGTTGCCTGTGAGATCGGTCACGCCGCTGGGCGCGACGCTGTAGGCCTTTCCCGCGCTCATCGCCGAGGTTGTGAGCACGACGATGTTCTCGCTGAAGGTCGTCAGCGTCGGCGAGAACGCGCCGTCTTTGTTCTTCTTTGCGCCGGAGAACGCTGCCGCGGTGACCGTCAGCCCTGCGACGGAGAACGATCCTGGCACCACCGTTAGCGGCGAGAGGGGCTCGTCGAAGGCTACGACCACCTCGGTGTTGGAGATCGCCGCCGCGTAGAGCACCTTCGGCGGCTGGTCGTCGCCAAACCCCTTGAAGTCGACCGTCTGGGTCGTCAGCGTGTTGGGCGGCGTGGCGGTGTCGGCGACGTTCTTTATGGTGAGGGTGTAGTCGGCGAGCTTCGTCTGGGAGCTGGTGGTCAGCGCCACGGCGCTGCCGCCGGCCGCCAGCGTCGCGCCGGTGATCGTCAGGGCCGCGCCGCCTCCCTTGGCCGCGACGCTGTAGTTTTCCGCCTTGGCTCCGCTCTGCGGATCGACGGCCTCGTCGAACTGTACCAGCAGGCGGGTCGGGCTCTTAGGGAGCACCGCCAGCACCGCCGGTGGCTTGGTGTCCTCGTCGGGGACGAGGGTGGTGGGGGCCGTCCAGTTGGCCTTGATCGCGCTCTTCTGCGCGTTCCCCGCGGCGTCGGCGATCGCGCTGTAGCTGAGGGTGTAGGTCTCGCCCAGGCCCATGGCCTGGTCCTTGTCCGTCTTGAGCCAGATCTGGCTCGGCAAGAGCTCGGCGTCGCCGATGGTGCCAACGCGCTTGATCCGCAGCGGCAGCACCTCGCCGCTGGCCGCGTTCTTGGCCGAGAAAGAGAACGTCGAGACCTCGGAGGCGAGGCGCTCGTCGAAAGAAAGGATCAGCGAGTAGGAGGAGAAGACCTTGAGCTGCATCAGCTGCGGCGGCTGCGTGTCGGGCTGCAGCCGATGGGGCGCGACGTCGGGCAGGCCGTCGTCGTAGTCGCTCGTGAACTCTGGCAGGTCGCGCCAGGTCCCGATCACGATCGAAGGACAGACCACGTCGCTCGAGCGGGCGATGCAGATCTCGTCGGGGTTTTCGCGCTTGAACATCACCTTCGGCTGGGGCTGAGCGCCCTTGAAGGGGCCGGGCTTGTCGTCGCCGCCAGCCGAGAGGGTCGCTGCGGAGTAGTCGATGCCGCCAGCGGGCTTGCCGTCGGCGCCGCGGATCCCCAGGGCGCTGAGGGTCACCGGGTCGATCTCGACCCCTGCGCCGTCGTTGGAGGTGCAGAGGCTCTTATGGACCTTCACCAGCGTCGCCGGTGGCTGCTTCCACTCGCCGTCGACGCCGTGGGCGACCTTCCAGGCGTAGGTACCAGGAGGCGCCAGCAGCGTGATCTTGTAGACCGGCTCGCCCTGGTAGAGATCCTTCGAGGGCTTCATCTCGAAGGCGGGGACCCCGGTGACGTCGGTGCGGCCGCCGATGGCGATGGAGTTGCCGTCGAGGTCCCGCGCCACGGCGAGGACGGTGCCGGTGAGGTAGAGCTTCGATCCCGGCGGTAGCCCTCGCTGGCTCCCCGCGAGGTCGAGGAAGGCGAAGCCCGGGACGGCGCCGAAGGTCATCTTGAAGAGCGCGAAACCGGAGAAGCGCAGCGCGCCGCCCTGGGGTAGGGGGTTTCGCGAGAGGTCGCGCACGCCCGCGATGCTCAGCTCGTAGGGGCGGCGCTTTTTCTGCGGGTCGGTGACCAGCCAGACCTCGTTGGGGCGCTTCAGGATCGCGGCCTTGAGCGCGAGCGGGTTGCCGATGAAGGATTGGATCCGGTAGTTGGCGATGTTCTCGGCGCTGGCCTTCTCGAGCTGCTCGTCGAAGGTCACGACGACGACCTGACCCACGGTGGGGTCGTCGCCCGTGGATCCGGGGTTGAGGTCGCGCAGCGGCGCGGAGCGCAGCGAGAGCACCTTCGGCGGCGTATAGTCTGGCGTGATGGTCACCGAGGCGCCGTTTTGCAGCGGGTTTTGGTTGGCGCTGGCGTCTTTGAGGTTGCTCACCGTCAGCGTGTAGCTGAGCGAGAGGTTCGGCCCCTCGACCTCGAGGAAGACCTGCGAGCCGGCGCTGGAGGCGCGGAGCACGGGGAGCCTCCGGCCGTCTGGAGCCTTGATCGCGTAGTGTTGGGCCTCGTTGGCCGAGGTGAACTCGAGGGCCTCGGAGAAGCTGACCTTGATCCGCGTCGTGGAGAGGAACGCCGCGCCGAGCAGCCGTGGCGGCGTGGTGTCGTCAGCGCTCGCGGTCAGCGGCGCAGGGCAGCGCTCGCAGGCCCCATTTTCGACGGTCTCAGGGAGGCCGGTGGGGGTCAACGGCGCGCGTTCGCGGATCTCACCGAGCTTCAGCCCCGCGGCGTAGAAGCCGTCCGAGCTGGGGGCCGCCTCGGAGCCGCCGAGGTCGTCATCCCAGCCGAGGTTTCCGCCGCCCGCCTTGATCTTCGTGTGGAGGTTGACGTGGTTTTTGTTGCTCGCCTCGTCACCGAAGGCGTCTCGGCGGATCACCAGACAGTCCGGCTGGCCGCCCTTGGCGAGCACGTCTCGCACCTCGAGGAGGCGCGCGTTGCCGGGCCACTCCTCGGCGCGGGTCCAGCCCTGGCCGCTGACGCCGTTGGTGTACTTGTATTTGACCCGCATCCCGCGGGGCAGCACGAGGACGCGGGTGTAGACGCCGTCGCCGGCGATCTCGTCGCCGGCGGTGCCATCGTCGACCATCTCGTTGTCGGCGTCGTTGGGCACCATCTGGGGCTTGAGGAGGCCTGCGCTGTCGGGTAAAGGAGAGCTGTCGTCGACGGTGATCGCCAGGTAGACCTTGCCGGCCTTGGGCGGCTGGCGGATGAACTGGGTCACGCCGTTGCCGTCTTTGGCCTCGCCGCTCAGGTCGACGGTGAACATCACCTTGATCAGCGAGGCGTCGCAGACGATCGGCACGCGCAGCTGCTCAATGGCCGCCGCCAGCGCCCGCGTGTAGGCGCTGACGGTCTCGGCGGGGAGCTTGGCGGCCTTGGCGTAGTCGTCGTCGATCCGCGCGTCGAGGTCGTGGAAGACGGCGACGTCACCAGCGGCGAGGGGGGCCGCGTCGACGAGCGTCTTCACCTCGGCCTCGAAGGCGGCGATCTCGGGCATGGTGGTGCTGTCGGCGAGGGCGTCGCGGATCTGCTCGACCAGGCCGACGTAGGCGCTCTCGGGCATCGAGGCGAAGGATCCGCCCTGGCCGGCGATCTTCTCTTGCACCAGCTGGGCGACGGCGGTGCTGCGCGCGCCGAGGGCGCCGATCTCGGCGCGCTGACCACGAGCCAGGGTCGGGACGACGGCCTTGAGCAGCCGCTGGCCGACGCGGGCCGAGACACGTAGGGCGACGTAGTCACGGCTGGCCGGCAGAACCAGCGTCAGCGGTTTGCCCTCGACGGTGACAGTGGCCTCGACGATCTTCTTTTCGTACTCGTCGTGGGCGGAGAGCGCGACCTCGCTGCCGGCGGGGAGGTCGAGGGAGAAGACGACCTCGGCGGCGGGGGGCGGGGTCGGGTCGAAGCCGAGACATCCAGACCCAATCGTGAGGGCGAGGAGCACGACGGCGCGGACGCAGGAGAGCTTTTGGGGGACGCAGTTCATGGTCTTCCTCTAGAACTGCGTCGAGATCGTGCCGATTCCGCGCACGACGTTTTTGAAGGTAAAGCTGGCTTGGTCGTCGTCTTGGCCGTTGCGCGTGACCTTGACGTCCTTGTTTATCCACTCCATGTACCAGGCAAAGGTCGCGCCTCCGAGCTGGTATTTGAGGTCGAGGAAGACGTTGGTCTTGATCGTGCGGTAGTCGGGGTAGTCGGGACGGTTACCCACGATGGCGCCGGAGCGGTGCGCCTCCGACCAATAGTCGAAGCGGAGGCCGCCGCGGACCGAGAGCTCGTCGGTGAGCTGGGTCGAGAGCTGGGTCTTGGTAAAGAAGAGGTGGCCCGTGTAGTCGTCGTCGGCGACCTGCTTGTCGCGCAGGTCCCGGTCGAAGATGTACTTGATCTTGGTCTCGAACTTCAGCCCGCGGCCGACGTCGAAGAGGTAGCCCAGCTTGAAGAGCGCGATGTAGGTGCGGCGGGCCTGGTTCTGCTTGTAGACCGAGCGTGGGTCGCGCCCGCGATCGTTGGTGTTCGCGTAGGAGTAGAAGTCGGTGTCGGTCATCCCGTCGGAGAAGAGGAAGTTCGGGTAGACGCCATAGAACTTGCCCGTGTTCGGGTCCTGCGGGCAGACCTGGCTGGCGATGGGGACGCCCTGTTCGTTGGTGATGTTGGCGCCGGTGCAGCGATCCTGGGCGTCGGTGTTGTACTCGAGAAAGGTGAACTCGGCCTCGAGCTCGAGCGAGCCCCTGGTCAGCTTCGGCGAGACGGTCGCCCCATGCCAGCCAATGATCGCCTCATAGAAGTTGTCGCGCCAGTCGATGAACTCGTTGGCGATGTTCAGCGTTGGCACCTGACCATCGACGAAGCCGTCGGTGAGCAGCACGTCGGTCTCGCGACGAGCGCCGAAGGTCGCGACCCAATCCTCGCCGATGTTGAAGTACTCCATGCGGACGTCGAGCCCGACGCCAAAGAGGTTGGTCAGGTCGGCGCGGGCCTTGATGGCGTAGCCATGAGCCCGCTTCATCGGGATCGGCGAGATGCCTTGGTTGCCATCGACGTTGTTGAACGCGTACTCCAGATCGGGGTCCGAAAACGAGTAGCCGAGAAGCAGGTTGGCGTCGATGAGGCCGCGCTGATAACTGAACTCGGCCGTCGCGTTGACGTTTTGGTAGCGGGGTAGGGTGGCGACGACGCCGTCTTTTTTGTCGATGAAGTTGGTCGAGCCGAGCGAGTCGGGGTCGTTGATGTCCGCCTCTTCGTCGATCAGGTAGCTGGCGATCACGCGCCAGTTGAAGCTGTCGGTGGGGCGCTGCGCGAGCTTCATCACGTAGGTCGCGTCGCGGGTCCAGAAGGGGTTTTGCACCAGCGGATCGGCGATGCCGCTGGTGTAGCCAGCGGAGGCGAAGAGCTTGGGCAATGAGATGCGGCCGAGGTGGTAGTCGAGGTCGATCGTCGCGATCGTGCCGTCGAGGAAGAGCCCGTTGGCGTTGTCGCGGTCGATGAAGCGGACCTTGCCAACCGTCCAGGCGTTGTACATCCCGAGGTCCGAGGAGCCGGCGCGGAAGCGCTTCACGGTCGGGATCGGCGGGCGGACGTCGACGTAGAGGCCGCGCAGCTGAATGTAGGCGGCGTGGTTCATGCCGAGGCTCTCGCCGGTGCCGTCGGCGCCGCGGGGGAGGCCGCTCTCATCGACGGCGAGGTCACCGTTTTCGTAGAACTCGGCCCACTGCCGATGGAAGCGGCTCTTGATCCGCGCCCCCACCTGCACGCGGTCGGAGACCCGGCCGTCGAGGTAAAGCGTGATCTCCGAGGCGAAGCCGTTGTTGCCGGTGAAGTTGTCGCCGCGGGGGTGCGGCGTGCCGTAGCTGATCGATCCCTGGGTCTGGTCGTTCTGATAGAGGACCTTGGTGAAGGTCTCGGCGCGCCAGTTGAGGCGCAGCTTCAGCGGTTTGCCGCTTGGAGGCGCGGCCTTGGGCATCGAAGCTCGGAGCTGCTTCTCCCAGGCCTTGAGGAACTTCTTTTGCGCCGGAGAGAAGGGCGCCTTGCTGAGGTCGAGCGTGGGCGCCTCCTCCTCGTCTTCGATCTCCTGCTCGTCATCGATCTCCTCCTCGTCGGAGTCTTTTTTCTTTCTTTTCTCCGCGCCCTTGATCGGCTTGGACGCGGGCTTGGTCGTGGCTTCGGCCTTCGGCGTCTTGGTGGGCTGAGCCTGGGCCCGAGGGGTGCAAAGCAGGAGGGCGAGCAACAGCGAGAGCAACAGCCGGGACATGGGAAAGGGACTCCTTGAGTCGAATACGAGCATCCGATAAGCAAATCTTGAGCCATCTAGATATGCCGTTAAGGCTCGAGAAATCAAAAGGATAGGGCTGCGCGGCGTTGTCTATCACAACGTGGGCCAAAGAGAGCGCGGCCAGCGTGCTGTTGCCAAGCGCAACGGTCATCGCCTGCGCTGTGATGAAAACGCGGCGCGCGCGTCCCAATAGCGAGAGTTCTTGGTACCCTTCGAGGATGTTGAGGACCGAGCTGTTTTGGGTTTTCGGGCTGCTGGGTGGCGCCGTGCTGACCGCGGTGCTGGTCAACGCGCTTGCTCCCGATCGCCGCCGACACGTCCGCCGAGTGGTGATCCTCTACGCGCTCTTTCTGCTCGCGTTGGGGGCGCGCCACGCCGCGAGCGGCCTCGGCGAGGTGGCCTGGGCCGAGCGGTTGATGGTCGTCGCGGAGCTGCTGCGGTTGATCTCGGCTATCAACATCGGCGCCACCGTGACCTTCGTCGTGGTCTTGCCGCGCCTCGGCATCGGCCCGCCGATGATCGTCAGCGACATCCTCGTCGGCGTGGCCTATATCGTGATTACGATCAGCGTGCTCAGCGGCCACGGCCTCGATCCGACCAGCGTGATGGCCACCAGCGCCGTAGTCAGCGCGATCCTCGCGATCTCATTACAGAGCACCTTGGGCAACATCCTCGGTGGCGTCGCGTTGCAGCTCGATGGCTCGATCCACGAGGGCGATTGGGTCCAGCTCTCCGATGGCCAGCAAGGCAAGGTGAGGGCGATCCGTTGGCGTCATACCGTGGTCGAGACGCGCAACTGGTCGACGATCATCGTGCCCAACGCCCAGCTGCTGGCCAACAGCATCATGATCCTGGGGCGCCGCGGCGGTGAAGACGTCCCGCAGCGGATGTGGGTCTGGTTCAACGTCGACTATCGCCACGCCCCAGCCCATGTGATCCGGGTCGTCACCGAGGCGATGCATGCCACGCCGATGCAGGACGTGGCCGAGGATCCAGCGCCGAGCGTGGTCTGCATGGACTTCATGCGCCAGGGCAACCAGAGCATGGGCTCCTATGCCGTGCGCTATTGGCTGACCAACCTGGCGGCCGATGATCCGACCAGCTCGCGCGTGCGCGCCCGGCTCTACACCGCGCTCAATCGCGCAGGGATCCCGCTGGCGATCCCCGCGCAGACGGCCTTCGTCGTCCACCGGGACGAACAGAAGGCGGCGCGGCGGGCCAAGCGCCGACTCGACGAGCGTACCCAGGCGCTGCGCGGCGTACACCTCTTCCGCTCCTTCAAGGAGGAGGAGGTGCGCCACCTGGCCGAGGGGATGAGCGAGGTGATCTACACCGCCGGCGAGGTGATCACACGGCAAGGCAACGTCGCCAACTGGCTCTACATCCTCACCGCCGGTGAGGCCGAGGTGCGCCACACCTACGACCCCGACGGCGAAGGGCCCTTGCCCGCCGCGACCGAGCATGTGGCGGCCCTCACGGCGCCGGACTTCTTCGGCGAGATGGGGCTGATGACCAACCAGCCGCGAGAAGCGGACGTGATCGCCGCGAGCGACTGCGAGTGCTTCCGCCTCGGCCTCGACGCTTTTCAAGAGGTGCTCTTGGCCCGGCCGGAGATCGCCGAAGAGCTCTCGGAGCGGCTCGCCGAGCGCAAGATGGAGCTGATCTCGCTGCAGGAGGAGCTCGACGCTGGCACCAAGCTCTCACGCCATCGCCTCGAGCGCGATCAGATCCTGGGCAGCATCAAGGGCTTCTTCGGCCTGTAGGAGATGGGGCTTCTGCGAGCGCTAGCGCTCGCCCTTCACGCTGGAGACACTCTGCCGCTCGGGCTGCCCCCGAAGGCCCCATCTAGAGCGCTGACCAACTTACCTCCCGTCGCTGCGCTGGTCTGCGACATCACAGCGGTTGTTGCTCGTCGGTTGCTTGCTACCAGCAGGCGCCCTCCT
>PDWJ01001770.1_pt1 | contig 25166 bp, 21 predicted proteins | sample 1430881 | NCBI WGS metagenome assembly PDWJ01 (sample SAMN01162460, study PRJNA174530) | Oral metagenome, whole genome shotgun sequencing project. | biome: Marine environment; feature: Marine mammal; material: Swab sample of the gingival sulcus; isolation source: swab sample of gingival sulcus...
CGCCCAAACAGCGTATCATAAAAGGCATTGAAACCGCTCTCATGCCCAATTTTATGCAGCGCAAGCAATTGAGCCGTGCTATCATCAACACTCACCCCGAACCCCATGCCGGTTTAGGGGTAAAGGCCTATGCAACAGCCACCTCTCCTATCCGCCGATACCATGACCTGCTCACCCAACGTCAGATCAAAGCGGTTCTGGGAATGGGGACGCCTTACTCCCAAAAAGCCCTGGAAGACATTCTCCAAGCAGTCTCCATTCCCGTGGCCAACACCAGCCGTGTCCAATGGGCCAGAAAGCGGTATTGGCTGATCAAATACCTTGAAAACATGCGGGGTACGACATATGAAGGTCTGGTCCTCGACTGCTATCGAGACCATTACAACGTTCTGCTCAAAGAATTTATGATGGAAGCCCGCCTGCCCTCTTCCGGCCTCAAGCTCAAAGTCAGCGATCTGATTCCCGTAACCATCCAGCACGCTGATGCCCGCCGAAACCAGCTCACCTTGTTCACCGTCTAAATATAAAAAATAGTGTCCGTGCCCCCCAGATCGGATAGATATCCGTTAGCCCTTATCCGTCAATGGCATCAATAATCGAATTAAATGTTTGAGAAGGCCGCATGGCAGCAGCAAGCCTTGACTCATCAGGATGGTAATATCCACCAAGGTCCACAGGCGCCCCTTGAACGGCGAGCAATTCTTCAAGGATCTTTTCTTTATTGTTGTTCATGGCAGAGGCCACCTTAGTAAACGTGGCGTTCAGGTCTAAATCTTTATCCTGAGCGGCCAAAGCCTGCGCCCAATACAGGGCCAGGTAAAAATGGCTGGTACGATTATCCGGTTCATTGACTTTTCTTGACGGAGAACGGTTTTCCTTTAAAAATTGGCTATTGGCGCGATTCAATGCTTCAGCGAGAACCAATGCTTTCTCATTCCCGGTTTTGGTGCCCAGATCTTCCAGCGAAACAGCCAACGCCAAAAACTCGCCAAGTGAATCCCAGCGCAGGTGATTTTCTGCCATAAACTGTTGCACATGTTTGGGTGCAGATCCTCCTGCCCCAGTTTCATAGAGGCCACCGCCGGCCAAAAGGGGGACAATGGATAGCATCTTGGCTGAAGTCCCCAACTCCAGAATGGGGAACAGGTCGGTGAGATAATCCCTGAGTACATTACCGGTAATGGAGATGGTATCCAGTCCAGCCCGCACCCGCGCCAGGGTAAACGTCATGGCATCTTCCGGTGAAAGGATTTGGATATCCAAACCTGACGTGTCATGTGCCTCAAGGTACTGCTGGACTTTATCAATGAGTCGGGCATCATGCCCCCGGTTAATATCCAGCCAGAATACAGCGGCAGATCCTGTGACCCGGGCTCTTTCCACTCCCAGCCGGACCCAGTCCCGAATGGCGTCATCCTTGGTCTGACACATCCGCCAGATATCCCCCTTTTCCACCGGGTGCTCAAAAATCAGTGTACCTGAATCATCTGTCACCCGTACCGTACCATCATCTGCCATGATAAAGGTCTTATCATGGGAGCCATACTCTTCGGCTTTTTTGGCCATGAGCCCGACATTAGAGACATTGCCCATGGTGGGGACATCAAATGCACCGTGTTGTTGGCAATCTTCAAATACTTTCTGATAAATCCGGGCATAGGAGCGATCTGGAATCACCGCTTTGGTATCGTGAAGCGCACCATCGGGTCCCCACATTTTACCGGATGAACGCAGGCAAGCGGGCATGGAGGCGTCAATGATCACATCACTGGGCACATGAAGATTGGTGATACCGTTATCCGAATCTACCATGGCCAAGGCCGGCCGTTTTGCATAAATCGCATGAATATCGGCCTCGATCTCCTGGCGAATCCTATCCGCCAATCCTCGAATTTTATGATGTAGATCGCCTAATCCGTTTGACGGATCCACACCAATCGTTTCAAACACCTCCTTATACTTTTCAAACAACTCGGCAAAGAAAACCGATACCGCCTGACCGAACATATAGGGATCAGATACTTTCATCATTGTGGCCTTTAGGTGAACCGAAAGCAGCAGATCTTTGGACTTTGCATCTTCGATCTCAGACGCCAAAAATTGTCTCAACGCATTGATATTCATCACCGATCCGTCGATCACCTCTCCGGCTTCCAACGCCAAGCCTTCCCTGAGACGCAAACGTTTTCCATCTGGCCCGAAAAAATCGATATTCACCGTACAGGCCTTTTCCATCATCGCTGAGACCTCTGACCCATAAAAATCATTGGCTGTCATATGGGCTACATGGGACTTGGAATCCTTGGACCATTCCCCCATGGAATGGGGATTGTCTTTGGCATATGCTTTTACGGCACCAGCCACCCGACGGTCTGAATTGCCTTCCCGCAGCACTGGATTTACCGCAGACCCCAACACTTTGGCATACCGGTTCTTGATATCCGTTTCAGCATCGTCCTTTGGATCTTCAGGATAATTTGGCACGGCAAACCCATGGGCCTGTAATTCTATAATGGCGGCCTTGAGCTGGGGAATGGAGGCCGAAATATTGGGCAGCTTGATAATATTGGCAAGCGGTGTCTTGGCCAGCGCCCCCAATTCTGCCAGATGGTCCCCAAGTTTCTGATCCGCAGTCAGATATTCCGGGAAATTGGCCAAAATCCGGCCAGCAAGAGAAATATCCCGGGTCTCCACGCCAATGCCTGCAGGCGAGGTAAAGGCCATGATGATGGGGAGTAAAGATCTTGTGGCAAGTGCGGGGGCTTCATCTGTAATGGTGTAAATGATATCGGGTGTTGTCATGGGCGGCCTCTTGTCTGTCTTTGTCTTATGGGTTTACGTCATTGAGAAGGTTCCAACCTAACACAAAAATAAAAGGGATTGCCATACCTGGCTAAAAAATTTTTCATTTTAAAAATTCAAACCGCCAGCTTAAAAACTTAGCTGGCGGTTTATCGTTTCCCCGGCGCCGGGGCGATTGCGATACGCGGATCGTTAATGTTTGAAACTTCGCTGGCCCGTATAGACCATGGTAGCATCGTTTTCGTTGCAGGCCACAATGGACTGGTAATCATTCAGGGAACCGCCGGGTTGAATGACCGCCTTCACCCCTTGGCGCAACCCGACATCAATGCCGTCTCTAAAGGGGAAGAAGGCATCGGAGATCATGGCGGATCCAATGAGTCCCCCTTTGACGGTTGCCACATCCGCTTCGATTTCTGCCCGTTTATCGACATCGGTCATATCGGCAAATGCGGTGTTGTAGCGTTCATAGCAGTACCGATCACACAGCTTGCGGTAGGCTTTGTCCACAGCAATTTCAGCAACACCCACCCGGTCCTGCTCACCAGTACCAATACCCACCGTGCAATTATCTTTCACATAGATGACAGAATTTGACGTAATACCGGATTCCACCAGCCAGCCAAAAAGCATATCCTGGTATTCTTGATCACTGGGCTGACGATTAATGGCAAAGGTCTCACCTTTATACTCAGTGGATGCGACGGCCAAATCCTCTTTTTTCATTGTTTCGGGTACAAAGGACCACTGGGCAACAATCCCACCGTCCATTAAACTTTTGAAATCCACCACCCGTTCACCAATGAAAGACTGAAGCCGGTCAATGGCATTAATGCGGATCACCCTTAAATTTTTACGACGGCCAAGGATTTCGACGGTGCCATCCTCAAATTCAGGTGCCACAACCACTTCTGCATATTGGGCAGAAATCGCTTCTGCCGTGGCTTTATCAACCGCCTTGTTCAGGGCAATGCACCCCCCAAAGGCAGCGATTCTGTCAGCCATATACGCTTTGGCGTAGGCTGTTTCAAGACTGTCCGCCCGGGCCGCGCCACAGGGGTTGTTATGCTTGACGATAACAGCGCAAGGGGTATCCGTAAAATACCGAAGAATGTTCAATGCGTTGTCTGCGTCAGTGAGGTTTGTTTTGCCGGGGTGCTTGCCGGATTGCAGCAGTTCAATATCGGAGACCAGATATTTTCCTGGGGCAATGGTCTGGGCATCGCCCAATGCCAGGTTTCCGTTAACCAGACGGTAAAGGGCCGCTTCCTGCCCAGGATTTTCCCCGTATCGAAGCCCCTTTTCAACCTCGTCAATCACCCAGGACACCTTCTCATAAAACAGCGTCTGGCGGTTGTCCCCATCCACAAAAGAAATCTCCATATTGGGGGTAAAATGGTCGTCCATGATGGTTTTGTACATCTGTTTCAAATCTTTAGCCATTGTTACGCTCCTGTTTGATAGCATGATTCAACCGATTGCATGGCTCGTTCACCCAGCCAGTCGGCGATGGTTCTGTCATAAACGGCAGTATGCTCAAAGGCCTTCTTGGACAGTTCATACCGGTCTGCCAAAGAAAGTGCCCCGCCCTGGGCATTGATCTTGCTCAGAATACTGTCATAGGACGCCGGATCCACCACAGCAGCCACCCGGATAAAATTCTTGGCTGACGCCCGGATCATGGTAGGGCCGCCGATATCGATATTTCCCCGGGCATTCTCAACGGTCACCCCTTCTTTGGCAATGGTTTCACTGAAGGGATAGAGATTGACCACCACCATGTCAATGGCCAGCGCCCCGGTGCGTTTTAGATCGGCCTGATGATCCGGATTATAGGTTTCTGTCAGCAAGCCCAGGTAAATTTTAAAATCCAGTGTTTTCACAAGACCGCCCTGGGTCTCGGGCTGGCCGGTATAATCGGAGACCTGCTTGAGAGATTTACCGGCCGTGTCGCCAAGAATCGATTTGATCTTGGCGTAGGTCCCACCGGTAGACAGAATCAAAAGGTTGGGATTGGCTTCCAGCATCCCCGGAATAAAGGTTTCCAGGCCGGTTTTGTCCGATACACTGACCAGCATGGTTTGAATTTTCACCTTATCGTCAATTTTTTCTACCACATTTTTTCCCATGGTCTGTCCTCTGTTGTTGGATTAATATCATATTTTTATATGAAAGACCGATGCAACCCCATTGGGTGCTTTCATTGTTTGTTGTGGGCTGTGCCTGGGCGAAAAACCCGGTCGGCCCGTGGCCGTTATATGAAAAACGTATTCGGCGATCTGCAGCCATTGTACGGAATGATATGTAACCCATTCGGCCTACACCGTCAAGTTAGCCCCGGCTGTGCGAAGTCGGTCATCGGGTATCGGTTCGAATAAGATCATTCAACGCACGAATCAAGGGTGCAACATCACTGCGGTGCTCAGGGGGGACCATCAACGCCGGGATTTTATTATTGGGTAACGCCCATGCTTTCATCTTAGATGCCTTTAACGTATCAAAGGACAATTGCCCGGATTCACCATGGGTGCCAAACCAACCGACCATATCCAAGAAATTGCCAAAAAAGCCGCCATCATCTAGGTGTTCAATATACTGAAGGATCACTGTGGAAATGGTCAGGGCCAAGGGGGTCATCTGGGCCCACCCCACCTCTTGACACGAACGATTTGACATCATGCTACGGCAGCCAAAGGGTCGGACAGGATAAATACTGCACCGACCGTCCACCAGCAGGGGACACCGTCCCCAGGCAGGATCGTTCTCTTCTTCTGCCACCACGTCCCCGGACATGGCGGCCCGGGCAAACCCGTTGGTGGTTAACGCTGGCCGGTATCGATTTGAACCCACCTCATTTTCAATTTTGGCGGTGACTGCGTCGATGTGTGTCTTTTCCAATTGAGAAAACACATAGGCCGTTTCCAGACCGGTTGCCGTAACATTGCAGGTGCAGCACGTATCGCACCCCGCCTTGCATGCCACAGCAAATGTCTCCACGACCCCATCAAATAGGTCATAGATCTTTGACAGGGTGTCAAGTTTCCAAGTATCTAATACATGAACAACCATAGCTTTTCCTTTACGTGTTTTTCATCTATACCAATTTGGATAGGCGGTCAATTACTGGGTCCATTTTTCACGGGCGTCTTGTTCAGCTCACACATATCACTTTATTTTCATACACGTTTATGCGTATGATTAAAACACTGCCCATGGGTAGATCAATATGGATTGACAACACATTGAGTGCTAAAGGATTAGGTTACATGAGGAGACGCCATGGGCGCTGATGTTTTTTTTATGGACATGACTGCCACATCCCGGGAAAACCTTCCCCAGAAACTGGAACGCTTGGTTAATACGGCGGGCCTTGGCAAGATACTTTGCAACAAGGATCTCACGGCTGTTAAAGTCCACTTTGGCGAGCAGGGCAACACTGCATTTATCCGTCCATTGTATATCCGTAAAGTCATCCGTGCCATTCGAAAGGCCGGTGGCGCGCCCTTTCTCACCGACGCCAACACCCTGTATGTGGGCACCCGGTCCGATGCGGTATCACACATTAAAACCGCTGTGGACAATGGCTTCTCTTACTCCTCCATGGACGGGGCCCCCCTGATCATTGCCGACGGGCTTTTTGGCAAAAGTGAAACTGCGGTTCAGGTGAACCTCAAGCACAATACTGACGTGTATATTGGATCTGAAATCATCAATGCCAATGCCCTGGTTTCCGTGGCCCATTTCAAAGGGCATGAACTTTCCGGATTCGGAGGGACCTTAAAAAACTTGGGGATGGGCTGTGCCTCCAGGCGGGGCAAGCTGGATCAGCACTCCAATGTCAGTCCCAAAATCAAACGAAAGACCTGCATCGGATGCGGTCTGTGTGCGGCCCACTGCCCGGGGACAGCCATCTACCTAAAAGACAAAAAGGCATATATTAAAAAAGAAGACTGTATTGGCTGCGCTGAATGCATCGTTCGGTGTCCCACGTCATCTATCAACATCAATTGGAATCAGGATGTACCGGTGTTCCTTGAAAAAATGATGGAGTATACCTTGGGCGTGCTCAAGGACAAAGTCGGAAAAGCACTTTTCATCAACTTCATCACCAATGTGTCCCCGAAATGTGACTGCCTGCCCTATGCCGAACGCCCCATCTGTAACGATATTGGCGTGGTGGTTTCTACAGATCCCGTAGCCATTGATCAGGCCGCTGCAGATTTGGTCAATGCACAGCCGGCGACAATGGGCGCCAATCTGACCTGTAACACCAGGGCTGGAGAAGATAAATTCAAAGGCCTATATCCGGGAGTGGACTGGGAACACCAGCTAACCTATGCCCAAGAAATTGGTCTTGGGGAACGAGAATATCAACTGGTCAAGTTGGACACCCTGACCTACAAAAACCCTGGTCCCCATTCCTAAAGCAAAAAAACGAGGTTTATCCATGTATTTAGCCAAGATAAAAAAAGACAAGGAATATACATATATGCTCCGGGAATCTATCCCCAAAGGCAACGGGTTTTCATACCGAAACATATGCGGTCTTGGCCCCCACCCCGGTGCATGGATCGACTATCCCGGGGGAAACGCATGGTACCTGAGCCCGGACCTTGAGGCCCGGGTGGAAGAAAACGCAAGGCATTTCGATGCCAATGCCCTTGAAGCACTGTTCCGGCCTTTTTTGAAGCCGTCCATCAAGCGGGCCACGGACGCATTCTATCACCGGACGTCTTCCGGCTTCAAACGGATGACGAAACAGGAAAAACAGGCCCTTGCCAGATCCGTCCATGCCTTTGACAAGCGCCGGGCCCATTATCTTAAATTCGGTAACATGGACCAGGGTCCTGTGGTCAACATTCCTCCAGTGTTATTCAAAAACCTCAAAGATAAATCAAGGGATGAGATCGAGCAATACTTCATGGCCGAAGAAAAGTGCATTCGGTCCAGGGATCTTAAATCATACGTCTATACAGTGTTTGACCTTCAGCGGTTTTTTGACAGCTTCATGGCCACACAGATGCCCCAGGCCATGGACCAAAATAAAGTGGAGAAGTTTTTTATCCAGGAATTATGTGCCCTGAACAAAGAATTGTTCTCGCTTACAGACCATCTCCACGATTACTTCATCCGATATGCCGTGATGTTTTTTGACCACACCTACGGAGACACCGTCCTTCTGCAGGACATGGCCAATGATTTTATGTACCGCAGTCGTTTTTCCACACCGCCGCCCAAACCCTCGGTGACAACATCAAAAGCCAGAACGATTTTCGGTTTTTCAAAAGACGACCTTAAAACCATGGATAAAAAAACGCTGATACGAAAATTCAGAACCTTAGCCAAGGCCCACCATCCCGACAAGGGCGGAGACAATCATAAATTTGCGGAAATCAACGAAGCCTACCAGGCATTGCTAAAAAAAATCCGGCCCCGCTAATGTGACCATAACCGGTTCTGATCTCTCACCCAGAACGATTCTCAACACACCAGAATAGGCCTCGGATTTGAATCACCACAAATTTTGGAAATTCTTATTTCATTTTGCCATTGAAATTACGCAAAAAAGATTTTAACTATAACAAGTTATAATCGAGAGCAAACTAAAGTGAAAGATTTGTAATCCACCACACCCTAAATCTATGATGCGTGACATCACGCAGAGAGGCTATCATGTCCAAAAAAGTTATTATCATCGGCGCAGTTGCACTGGGACCGAAAGTCGCCTGCAGACTGCGGCGCCTTGATCCGGATACAGAAATCACCGTTATCGACAGAGACAACCTCATTTCTTATGGCGGATGCGGCATTCCCTATTACATCGGGGGAGATATTAACGACATCAAAGAGCTGCGCTCCACCACGGCCCACGCTGTCAGAGATCCAGAATTTTTCAAAACCTGTAAAGGCGTTAAAATCCTGCCAAGGGTGGAAGCGGTCGCCATTAATCGAAAAGATAAAGCCGTCATCGTCAAGCACCTGGACCATGGCAGCGAAGAGGCCCTGGCATATGACAAACTGGTGATTGCCACCGGGGCAACACCGGTATGCCCCCCCATCCCCGGTGCGGAGCTGCCCCAGGTGTTTACCGTGTCTAATCTCCATACCGCTCACGACATCAAGGAGAGGATCTCCAAAAGCCTTGTCGGAAAGGCGGTGGTGATTGGCGCCGGTGCCATCGGCATTGAAATGGCCGAAGCCCTCACCGATCTTTGGGGCGTTGAAACCACTGTGGTGGAGATGGCAGATCAGGTCATGCCCACAGCCATTGGCAAGAATATCGCCCGGATGGTGGAAACCCACTTGGCAGAAAATGAGGTCGATGTCATTGTTTCCCAGCAAGTCACTAAAATTATTGGAGATCAAACAACAGGCGTGACCGGTGTCGAAGTCGACGGTGGCGTCATTGAATGCGACCTTGTAATCATGTCTGCCGGGGTCCGGCCCAATACGCAATTTGCCGCCGACGCCGGCCTTGCCGTGGGTACATACGGCGGACTCATCGTGGATCGAAATCTAAGAACCACCGATCCAGATATCTATGCCGGCGGAGACTGCATTGAAATGCGACACCTGGTTTCCGGTGACAACATCCCCATGCCGCTGGGATCTTTGGCGAACCGTCAGGGACGTATCATTGCCAACAACATCTACGGCCGCGCCTCCAAATTCCGCGGCACCGTAGGCACCTTCTGCATTAAAGTTTTTGGACTGGGCGTTGTCACAGCAGGGCTCACCGCAGCCAAGGCAAAGGACGCTGGGTTTGACCCTGTCCACGCCCTGGTGGCACAGTTTGATAGGGCCCATTTTTACCCCAACTCAAAATTCATCTACATTCAATTGACCGCCGACCGTGCAACCCGGAAAATCTTGGGCATTGAAGCCATTGGTGAGCAGCTTGACGCAGTTAAGGCGCGGGTGGATGCGGTAGCCCCATTACTCCAGTCCGGCGTCGACGTTGACGACATCTGCTGCCTGGAAACCAGCTATGCACCGCCATTTTCATCGGCCATGGATGTCATCAACAATGCAGGTAACGTGCTGGACAACATCCTGGAAGGACGAAATACACCCATGGACATACCAGATTTCCTGGAACAGTTCAAAAAAGAGCCAATCAAGGTGGTAGATTTAAGGACCGCTGCCGAAGCCCAACTTTTCATCTCAAAATACGGCAAGGATAGATGGATCTCCATGCCGCAGGAAGAACTACGAGACCGGTATGAAGAGTTGCCCAAAGATGAAGATATCTATCTGATCTGCGGCACCGGTGCCAGGTCCTACGAATGCCAGACCGTCCTGAACCACAGGGGCTATGATCGGGTGAAAAATGTCCAGGGGGGCTATGCCGCTTTGGCCGTTACCGAACCGGCATTTATCCCTTCAGCAGAATAGGACCATTCCTTTTTTCTCCCGGCATCCACCCACTGCTGGGAGAAAAATGAATTGACACCACAGGAGGCAGTCAGGTGGCGAAACGGCGCGAATGGATCATTGTCGCTGTATGTATTTTGCTCACCACAACGGCATTCGGCTTTGGCATGTATCTGATACCCATGGTCCTCCCTGAAATGACATCAGGTCTCGGATTGGATTACGCCCGTATTGGTACGATTACGGGCGGCAGCCAAGTTGCCGCACTCCTGGCCATTCCCATGGCGGATCTTGTTGTGAGACGGTTCGGTGCGTTATCCACAATTATCACAGCACACTTTTCAGCCGCCCTATTGCTGGCAGGCGTTTACGACCTTCAAGGATTCTTGGATTTTTTTTGCCTTAGCTTTCTCCTCCGTACCTGGCCAGTAATGACCTGGATTCCTATGGTGGTGGTGGCGGCTGAACATCTTCCACTAAATTGGCGCCCCACCTTTTTTACCCTTGTATCGGCCGCCTCCTGTGTCTGCGTCTCTTTTGACGGCTTTTTTTCCTCCTGGTTTCTGACCCACTCTAATTGGCGTGCCATGTGGATGGCCGCTTCAATGATCAATGTTGGTGTTGGCCTTATTTCACTGGCGGCGCTAAAGTGCTGCGGTGCGCTGGGCGGTCCATCAAAAAAAACAATGCCAACCCAAACAAGCCCAGGAGAGGGACTTACGGCATGGCTGAAAAGTCCGGGCGGGATCCTGCTGAACGCGATATTTCTGATTTCCGGGCTAACATTTATCTCTTTTCCGGTGTATCTGGCACCTTATTTACGGGAAGAACTGAATACAGGATTGAGCACCATCACCTTGATGTGGTCCGTGATGGGGCTGGCAGGTATTCCAGCGGGCTTGATTTTCAGTGTCATCGTCGCCCGAATGGGGATTAAATTCTCCTTTGTGCTGATTTTTACGCTGGGCATTACCGCAGCAGCCTGCCTGGGAGGTGCACCGGCAATGGTGCCGATGACCCTGTCCGCCGCATCATTTGGTACGGCTCAGGCAGTTATCTACGGCATGGGTCCGGCATATCTTTCAAAAGTGCTGTCAGTGTCGGCAGCATCTAAGGCGTTTGCCTTGGGCACGGCAATTATGACGATCGGAGGATTAATTGGAAATTTTCTTGGCGGATGGAGCAGTGATCTATTAGGCTCCTTTAAATGGGCCTATATGGCAACAGGCATCCTCTTTGCAGTGGGTGCACTTCTTTCTATTCTGCTGGTTCCAAAGTCCCTTGAGCCGACAGGGAACCATTAACCGGCGGAATCAAAGCAGAGGTCTTTCCGGTGACATAGTATGCGGCCAGCCCGAGCCACTCCCTGCATGCCAAAGACAAACCATGTAAATTCGCAGCGAAATTAAATGTCAGCCCCAATGTTTCCCCTTTATAAGTATAATAGTCAACAGGATAGGGGATCACCTGCCAGTCCAATTTTTCAAAAACGCCCACGGCTCTTGGCATATGAGATGCAGAGGTAACCAGTATCCAGTTCTGTCCTGGTTTAGGATCTGCCAAGGCCTTCGTAAACTTGGCATTTTCATAGGTGTTCCGGGAGCTTTCTTCAAAAACAATTTTCGACACATCCTGTCCGAGCATTTCCAGGACCTGGCGGGCCACCCATGCATCCTTGGCATCGGGACGGGTCAAGTTAGCCGACCCCCCGCTAAAAAAACGCCGGGCATCTGGATAGTGATTGATCAACTGGACAAATCCCAAATACCGTTCGCCGTTCTCCCGAATCTCGGGCTGACCCCAGAGGCTTGATTTATAGGCATTTTCCGCCCCTCCCAGCATAATAATGCCATCCACTTTTTCAGGCAGTTCAGGATGTACCGAAAACCTGTTCTCCAACGGGGCCAACAACCAGCGGCCCATGGGTAAAACCGTCACCGCCCCAATAAACAATACCAGAAAGGTATATACGACCATGGCACATCTTACCTTCCCGGTGCATAGCAAAAGCCACCCAACAACGAATACAAATACAAAAAGCATATCTGGTGAAACAATCAACCAGATCAATTTTGACACCCAGAAAAACAAAGTATCCATTATTTATACCCCCCTAAAAATTGCATTCGGGATTTTGAATTGGCCGGATCTACGGCGTTATCGGACAGTTGTGATAGACACCGACAGCGGCATGTCCAATGCCTTGCATATCCGGCCATAGGACGCTGGCCGTTTTAAGTGGCAATAAATTGGGGATGTGCAGTTTTTTATATGAAAGTCTCCAGTAACCAACTGGATTTTTACTATCTTTGTTGTGGGTCGAAGCCTGGGGTTCGATAGACCAGGGACGGCCTGCGGCCATAATTTGAAAGACCTAATGTGAACTCATTTAGGTCTTTCACAAGTTGCTGTGGGCCAACCGTTGTGAAAGACCAGGTTGCCCCACGACCGTTATACCATTAAACTCCAGAGAACCCCTGCCGCAATGGCAGAGCCAATCACCCCTGAAACGTTGGGTGCCATGGCATGCATCAGTAAAAAATTGGTGGGGTCTTCACGCTGACCCACCATCTGAACCACACGGGCCGAATCGGGCACAGCAGACACACCTGCCGCTCCCACTAGAGGATTAATTTTGGATTTAAGAAACAAATTCATAAACTTGGCAAACAGCACACCACATGCCGTTGCAATACAGAAAGAGATCGCGCCAAGCACAAAAATACCAACAGAACTGCTGGTCAAGAAGACATCGCCTTGAGTAGACGCGCCGACAGTCACCCCAAGCAGAATGGTGGCAATATCAATCAGGGCGGTACGGGCGGTCACTGCCAAACGTTCAGTCACGATCGCTTCTTTGAGGACATTGCCAAAGCACAGCATGCCCAAAAGCGGCAGGGCTGCAGGGGCCAAAAAACAACACAGCAGGAAGGCCACAATTGGAAAAATCATTTTTTCGCGTTTGGTGACCAACCGGGGCTCTTCCATTTTGATCAGCCTTTCTTTGCGGCTGGTCAGCAACTTCATGATGGGGGGCTGAATGACTGGTACCAGGGCCATGTAGGAATAGGCAGCAACAGCAATGGGTCCGATTAATTTAGGGGCCAGCTTGGCGGTAAGGAAGATGGCCGTCGGACCGTCGGCACCACCGATGATACCGATAGAGGCCGCTTCATTGGGTGCAAACCCCAGTGCCAGCGCCCCCAGAAAAGTGATAAAAATACCGGCTTGGGCCGCTGCCCCCAGCAACATGAGGACCGGCCTTGCCAGCAGGGTTGAAAAATCGGTCATGGCCCCGATTCCTAGGAACACCAGAGGCGGGTAAATCCCCTGGGTCACCCCAAAGTAAAGATAGTGAAGTACCGAATTACTCTCGTAAATGCCAAGGCCCAGCCCCTTGAAAATAGGAATGTTGCCGATGAGCATACCAAATCCGATGGGGACCAAAAGTAACGGCTCATAATCCTTGGCAATACCCAGGTAAATAAAGATCATACCGATGATGATCATAATAACATTACGGTAATCGCAGAGAAAAAATCCTGTGTTCTGAAAAAACTCTATAAATAAAGCATCCATTCGATTAGTTTCCTTTGGGGTCTTCGGCGTTATCGCAATCCGCACAGATTGATGAGAAGGTTGTGGTAAACTGGTCCTGATCCCAAGTAAAAAGACCCGCTTTATCAGGGACAACAATACCGGATTTCAGCAGGATATTCAGATTTGTGTGGGGATCCTTCAGGCCCGAAACCTGGGCCAGGTGAAGCAGTCTGGGCAAAGAGAAATGATCTTCCATTGTGCTCACCAAAAGGGAATACTGCTTGGCAGTCTCCTTGTGTGCCGCAGTTATGACCAGCGCCTCAGGTTCCTTTATTTCGGTCTTTTCGGGGAACCAGTCCTTTATCTTTTGGGGATTTTCAAACAGATCGATTGCTTTATAAAGCTGAGATATCACCAGTGACAACATCACCAATCCTGAAAATACAATGGAGATCCCCACAACAGAAATCGCCCATCCATTGTTGGCATTAATTGCTTCGATACCGTACAAAAGCCACCTCCTAATTTTTAAACGTTATTTAATACATCGACGGGATGTCTACATCTGCAATCTGTTTAGCAAAGGGGGCGCGATCGTCTATAAACGTCTGCCATGCCGCCATCACTGCCGCTGAACTTGGGATATCATCCTGAATTAACGCAAGGAAATCCTCTCTGGGGATACTCCAGGCCACCCCGCGTTCCAACGCTGTGACGGTACCAATATAAATTCCTTTCCGGCTTAGAATTTCCATGGCGGCATAATCGCCGGGTTGGTCCAGGACCACACCGTTATCTGATTCCAACCCAATCATCAGGGTCCCTTTTTCCAACAAAAAAAAGAACTGTGCCGGATCCCCTGCACAAGCCAGGGTATCACCGGTGTTAAACTCCCATTTCTGAAATAGTCCCTCAAGTCGATTCTTACCCTCGGCATCCACGCCTTTAAAGACATCGGATGTCTGTAATACCGCTTCAAAAGTTTCCATAATACCCTCATTGTTATTAAATTGGATTCAGCCAATACACCTAAGAAAAGCATTCAATCACATTTTACAGGGTCTGTCGAGACTTAAGGCCCATGGTCAACATAAAATTGCTGATATGTCTAAAAACATCGGTTTTTACCAGATGAAAACGGTTTTAAAGTCAATTTTTCCTCGTCATTTTGCTAATGCTTTAGATGTCATCCCCATCATAATTGTTGACTGAAAAGGACCTGTTATCGTATGATCCTGCCACATTTTAAAATGCCACCAAATGATAACAACCCATGGAGAAAAATATGAAAACAAAATTGTGTACACTTGTAGTCTGTTTGGCCTTTCTTTTTACGCTGTTTTTAACAGCCGGCCCGGTCGCAGCCAATAATTCTGGAAAAAAAATGAAAGCCGGTTTCATCTATGTGGGACCTGCCGGTGACTATGGCTGGACCTATGCCCATGACCAAGGCAAAAAAATGGCAGAGAAAAATATCCCCAGCCTTGAGACTGTGATTGTGGAATCTGTTGCGGAATCCGATGCCATGAGAATCATTGACCGCCTGATCCAACAACAAAAATGTGATGTGGTGTTTACCACCTCCTTTGGGTACATGAATGATACCATCAAAGCCGGTAAAAAATATCCCAACAAAAAATTCATGCACTGCTCTGGGTTTAAACGCTCTGACAATGTCGGTACCTACTTTGGTGAGCTTTACCAAATTTACTACCTTAACGGTCTCATGGCAGGTGCACTGACCAAAACCAACAGAATCGGCTATGTGGCTGCATTTCCCACCCCCGAGCTGATCCGCCATATCAACGCGTTTACCCTGGGTGCCCGAGCCACCAACCCCAACATTGAAGTGGACGTCAAATGGATCTATGCCTGGTATGGCCCAGACAAGGCCAAGGAAGCTGCCGAAGCACTAATCACCGAAGGCTGCGATGCCCTTGCATTCAGCGAAGACACGCCAGCGGTCATTGAAGTCGGCCAGGCTCACAGTGAAAAGGGCAAACAGATTTACACCTTCTCCCATTACTCTGCCATGCAGCCCTACGGGGAAGATTCCGTTGTTTCCGGCCAGCTCATCAACTGGGGAGATATGTACACCAAGCTTGTTAAAGAGATGCAGGCCGACACCTGGAACCCCAAAGAAGATATCTGGTGGCGGATTAAAGAAGGGGCGGCCCGCCTGGGTGGCAATGAAAAAGATGCCATCAACCCGAAGTTCGTTCCAGAACTGAAAGCAAAAATTGTGGACACACCTGATTTGGGTAAAATATCTGCCTACGATCTGGTTATGAAACGCTATGATCAAATGAAACAGGGGGTTGAGGTATTCGACCCGTTCACTGGCCCTATCAAGGATAACACTGGTCAAATTCAAATCAAAGCCGGTGAAAAAGCAGACAAAGACGATCTGCTTTCCATTTCGTATTACGTTGAGGGTGTGAATGGAAAAATTCCACAATAAGCATCGTCTTCTGCTTTAAACGTTTTGACCATCAAGGCCGGGAGTCCCCTTCCCGGCCTTTTTACAATATGGAACATACATATAACGCCATAAAAAAAATTCAACGTCTTGAAATGGTGGGTATCTGCAAATCATTTCAGGGCGTCCATGCCAACAAGGATATTACCTTGAGGGTGGACGCCGGCGAAATTCTTGGGCTCTTAGGTGAAAACGGTGCCGGCAAGACGACCTTAATGAATATCCTCTGCGGTCTTTATCAACCCGATGCCGGTGAGATCCGTATTAACGGCAAGCCCATAAAAATCACCACCCCTTTGGCATCCATCCATCACGGTATCGGAATGGTTCACCAACATTTTATGCTCATCCAAAACCACTCGGTGATCGAAAACATTGCCCTGGGCTACAAGGATACCCCGTTTTTCTTTCCCAAAATTAAAATCCGGGAACGGGTGGCCGCCTTCTCAAAGCAATTTGACTTCAGTATAGACCTGAACCAGAAAGTATGGCAGCTATCGGCTGGTGAGCAGCAGCGGGTGGAGATCATCAAAGCCTTGCTCAACGGGGCGGATCTGTTGATTCTGGACGAACCCACCTCAGTGCTCACTCCGCAGGAGATCGACGAGTTGATCACCATTTTACGTCGGATGAAAGCGGAAGGACATTCCATCATTTTTATCTCCCACAAACTGGATGAAATCATGGATATCTGTGACCGGGTCACAGTACTCCAGAAGGGCCAAATTGTGGGCAGTGCCCAGACCCAGGACACCGATAAAAAAGGTCTGGCCCGAATGATGGTGGGCAGGGACGTGGTATGGCAGATGGGCAAAGAAAAGCTGCCCAAAGGAAACAAAGTACTCAGCGTCAAGGACATCCATGTCATTGGAGATAAGGGGATACCGGCCATCAAAGGGGTCTCCTTTGACCTGTATCAAAATGAAATTTTTGGGGTTGCTGGGGTTGCAGGAAATGGCCAGCGTGAACTTGCCGAAGCCATTACCGGTATCCGCAGAATTCAAAAAGGCCAGGTGACCGTCGATGAAACAGACATCACCAATATGTCCCCCCGCAAAATCTACGACCACGGGATTTCCCATGTCCCAGAAGAACGGATCCGATTTGGTATTGCACCGGGACTCTTTCTATACGATAATGCCATTTTAAAACAGCACCATCTGGAAAAATTCTCCAAGCGGTATTTTCTCAAGTACAGCCAGGTAAAAAAACATACAATGGGGCTTGTATCCGATTTCAAGGTGGCCACCCACTCCATCAACAACCAAATTCGGAATCTGTCCGGCGGCAATATCCAAAAACTGATTCTTGGCCGGGAGATCAGTGAACAGCCTCGACTGCTTGTGGCATCCCACCCCACTTACGGACTGGATGTGGGGGCCACCGAATTTTTAAGAGCGCATATGCTGACCTTAAGAAAACAGGGTAGCGCCGTTCTGCTTTTCTCCGAAGACCTGGAAGAAATTTTTGAACTTTGCGACCGGGTGGCTGTTATTTTCGACGGGGAATTCATGGGCATCCTTGAGACGGATGACCCACGTCTAAGTGATATTGGTCTGATGATGGCAGGTTCCAAACGGATCGCACCTGAAACCAACCCACCAACCTAAACACGCAACCGTATTTATCCATGATACAGATTACCACCAGCGACCGGTTCAACATTACTGCCTTCCGGTCCTTTATGACCAATGTCGGCGCCATGGGGGCAGGCCTTCTGGCCATCAGTGTTGTTTTTCTTTTGGCCGGCGTCAATCCCCTGTATGCCATCTCTCAAATTTTTCTGGGCTCTTTTGGTTCCATGTACGGTATCCAGGAAACCATTACCAAAGCCATTCCTTTGATCCTTATCGGATCCGGTCTCACCCTGGCCTTTCGGGCCAAGTTCTGGAACATTGGTGCCGAAGGCCAACTGCTGATGGGGGCGATTTTGGCCACCTGGACCGCCCAGGCCATTGGAGAGTTCCTCCCCTCCCCCCTCACTGTTCCCCTGATATTTCTTGCCGGATTTCTGGGCGGCGCGCTATGGGGGATGATTCCGGCCATACTGAAAATCAAGTATGCCATCAATGAAGTCATCACCACCTTGATGCTCAATTATATCGCCGCTGAATTTTTAACCATGCTCATTGTCGGCCCTTGGAAGGGCAAATCCCGGTTTGGATTTCCGGGTACAGACAATCTTCCTGAATCCGCCCTGCTCGGCGTTATTTCTGGCTCGCGCATTCATTATGCGACCCTGATCCTGGCAATAATCTGCGCGGTGCTCCTCACCGTGCTGGTCTATCGAACCCGGTTTGGGTATGAAGCCCGGGTGGTGGGGGAAAACCCCGATGCAGGCAAATACGCGGGCATCGACTTTCTCAAAACCAGCCTCATTCTCATGTGCATTTCAGGCGGCTTGGCTGGATGTGCTGGTGTGGGTGAAGTGGCCGGTATCCACCACTATCTTGGATATCCGGCATCGGTCTCTTCAGGATATGGATTTACCGCCATTATCGTGGCTTGGCTGGCCAAACTGAACCCCCTTTACACCGTCATATCGGGCATTGTTTTTGCCGGCATCATTGTCGGCGGTGACGCCATTCAGATCTCTTTGGGGCTGCCTGCTGCCACCGTACAGATCGTCAATGGCATTTTGCTGATCTTTTTGATCATGGCCGACTATTTTCTTCACCACAAAGTTAACATCAAATTGGGAAAATAAACAGTATGGAAGAGATCATTATATCGACCATTCAACGGACCATGGTGGCAGGCACCCCTCTGTTGCTGGCCACCACCGGTGAAGTATTATGCGAACGGTCTGGCATTTTGAACCTTGGGGTGGAAGGTGTAATGGCCGTGGGTGCTGTGGTGGCCTTTATTGTTACCATGACCACCGGTCAGCCCTGGCTTGGGGTATTGGCCGCTGTGGGCGCAGGCATGGCGATTTCTGTGATCCATGCATTTGCATCCATTTCCCTCCAGGCCAATCAAGTGGTATCGGGCCTTGCACTGACCATGTTGGGTCTCGGGCTTTCTGGCATGATGGGAAAATCCTATGTGGGCCGTCCCCTATCCGTTAAAATGGAAGATATCGAGATCCCCTGGCTTTCTGATATACCTTACATTGGGCAAGCATTGTTTCACCAAAGTCCCTTTTTCTACATGGCCGTTATTCTGGCCCTGGTGACTTGGTTCTTTTTAGAACGCACCCGACTGGGGATACAGGTTCGCTCCACCGGGGAAAATCCAAAAGCCACAGAGGCCCAAGGGGTAAATGTCTATGCTGTACGGTATGGGTCTGTAATTATTGGGGGGGCGTTCTCTGCGCTGGCCGGCGCGCATCTGTCCATATCCTACTCCAAATCTTGGGTCGAAGGCATGACAGCAGGCCGAGGCTGGATCGCCATTGCCCTGACGATTTTTGCCCTATGGAACCCGGGCCGCGCCATTTGGGCTTCCTTTTTGTTTGGCGGCATCTTTGTCGCCCAATATCTGATGCAGCCGCTGGGTATATCTCCCAATTTCCTGGCCATGCTGCCCTACGCCGCAACCCTCATCATCCTTTTTGTCATCTCTCTTCGGGATGCCAAAAAACTCAACGCGCCGGCCATGCTTGCCGCGCCTTACAAACGAGGAGAACGGTAATCTTTATAACCGATTACAGAAATAAAAAGCATACACCCATAATAAGCGTCGGTACCAATGCGTAGGCAAGCAACAGCATCGGGGAAATACCGTTACTGAAATAATTTTTCAAAAGAGCCTGGCCTGCGGGGTTTGGAGCGTTGGCAATGACGGTGAGGCCACCGCCGGTCACGGCGCCTGCCACCACCGCATATTTCAAGCCATCGGTGAATCCTGGGACCAAGGTGCTCAGGTAAGTGATGGCAGCATTATCGTTAAAGGCCGTGAGAATGGTGGCACTGAGCATCAATGGCAGCTCTGTTAAACTGCCCAAAACCGGCGCAATCCACCATCCTTGGAGGCCGCCGTGGATCACAAGGCCACCTAGAAAAAAACCAACCAACATTGGCGATTTTAAGTTGACCGTATTCTGAAACGGCCAGGTCACATGGCTGAAACCGATAAAAAAGAGCATGCCAGATACAAATATTGCCGGATGATGTGCATTGGCAATGGTCCACACCATAAAGGCGATATGTACGGCAATGATCCAACCGGGCACGTCGCCGGAGCGTTTGTCCCAATTGGGATCACTGAGCTTGGGCCGTTTATCTCTTGGTAGCAGACCAGGCACAGAAATACTCATCTGCCGAATTTTAAGGTCTTCAAACTCTTGTTCAAAGGTCTCAGCTAACAGGGTACAATCGGTGTCATCCATTTCGCAGGCGATCATTGTAGCCGCTTCGGCAGCACCTTTAATCCGCTGAAATTCTTCATTCAATTCATGGCTGATGCGTGCTTCAGCATTTTTCAAATGGGTCTTAAGATCTTCGGTGTGAATATATTGTTCCTTGATCTCAGATTTTAATAAGGTCAGTTTAAACTTGCGCTCCAACGCGGCCATCTCTTTTTTAAACACCAGAAACACCAAGGCATTGGAAATAAGGATCCCCACAACGGCCTTCCAGCCAAAGGTGGTAAACATGAACGGCAGGTTCCAGTCCCAATGTGACGCCACCATGAGTACCGGAGGGGCCGCAAAATGGGTGAGGGTCCCCCCCACCGAAATATTCACAAACAACAGTGCGATGGTCGCATATTTAAACCTATTACTGGGCGAAAGTTCATAAAATTTACGGGCAAGGAGCATGGCCGAAATGGTCATTGCGGCAGGTTCCGTAATGAATGACCCAAGAATCGGTCCCAAGGTCATAATGGTCAACCACCACGCCGCCAATGTTCCTTTAAAGACTGCTGCAACACGGCTCATGATCTTTTCTGAAAAAATTAAAATAGGCCGGGAGGAGGCCAACGTCATGATCACCACAACAAACATGGGTTCGGTATAATTCACTCCACTGATATAGGTCACAAACGTATGCCAGTCGTAAAAAAGAACAATGGCGCCGGTAAGTACAACTGCCCACAGCCCAAATATCACTTCAACTTCACCCAGAAAATGGAACAATTCTGCACTCAGCCGGGTGGAGTGTTCAGACACCTTTCCTGTTTCAATCTCCTTTTGATGTTCAGCCTTCCATTTATGGGCATAATACAAAAATTTACTGCTCAAAAACGTATGGAGGATGGCTGCAAAAAAAATAAGCGAGGCCACCAGGTTAAAGGGTGCAGCTTTGATACGGTGAATGAGTATAGCACCAACGCCATGGATATCCGCATCATTGTAACTGACGAAACTTGGCGGGAAATTCACCTTGGCGCCATGGGAGGCCGCCCCGCCACCGGCATGGGAAATTGTTGTAGACACACATATAATTATCAATAGGAACATTAAAAATCGTATTTTCATCACTCTGGACACTACCTTGTTCATTTTACGCCTCTAATTGATTCATCCCTTTCAGGAGGTCTTGTGGATCGGCCTTAGATTTCACCTAAAAGTAACTTATCCCGTTTATTGCGATTTGACAACCGTAAACCCTCAAACCCATATCGCTTGTGAGACACACAGGCCTGACGATTTGGTTGAAATTTTTAATTTCATCCTTACGTTTAGGCGATACAAATTAAGTCAAACGGAAGTGGTCCATTAGGCAGCATTTAGGGGGACATTCAAAACAGGACATATAATGATGATATTCAAAAACTGTAATTCATGCGGGCAACACTGGGAATCAAGGGATGATTTTTTGTCCGACCCTGACCTGGAGGTTGTGGGGTACCAGACCTTTTTCTCAAATTTAAAGCTGGGACTATTTTTATTCAACCACTCGTGCGACACCACACTGGCCATTGAAGCGGATGTTTTCTTAGATTTATATAAAGGAGAGTATCATGACACAAGGGTCCCGGTCAAAGATGTCGAATGTCCCGGCCGTTGCTTGAATAAAAATATCCTCTCACCGTGTTCCAGCAAATGCAAATGCGCATTTGTCTCAACGTTGCTTGGGACCCTAAAGCACTGGGAAAAAGCACCCTACCCGATTCCCCTTTAACATACAAAAAGACACTGTAAGCCACATGAAGCGCCTTAAAAAAGCCCTGATCATTCACCTTTGCCTCATTTTTGTTTTCAGTACCAATGCGGTTGCCATTTCCATTCCCGATGAGCAAAAACTGGGGGATAAGTATATGCAGCATATTAAAGACCAACGGCGCATTATCCATGATCCTGTCGTGCATAGAATGATGAATATTGTGGGCATGCATATCATATCCGTATTACCCCCGCAGCCCTTTGAGTTTACCTATAATTTGATCAATGACGATTCTTTCAACGCGTTTGCCAGCCCGGCAGCCAACATATTTATCCATTGGGGCTTAATTGCTGCATTGGACACCATGGATGAATTTGCAGGGATTATGGCCCACGAAATTGCCCACTCGGCCAGCCGCCACGTTTCCGAGTCCATTGACCGGTCAAAGCTGATCAGTCTCGGCAGTATGGCCGGCATGCTGGCTGGCGTACTAATCGGTGCGGCCGGCGAAAACGGGGACGCTGCCCAAGCCCTCACCTTAGGATCGGTAGCGGCCGGACAATCTGCCATGCTATCCTTTACCAGAGAAAACGAAACTGAAGCAGATCAAAAGGCGGTATTGTTTATGAATCAAACCGGATATCGCCCTGAAGGCCTGCTTTCTGCACTCAACAAAATCAGGGAGGCAGATTACCAGGGGATGGAAAACATCCCTGATTATTTTAAAACCCATCCCGGAACAGGAGAGCGTATTGCCCACCTTGCAGGCATTCTTGGCGACGATACACCACCAGCCAATAAGTTGCCAGCGCCGGAAAATTACGCGTTTCAAATGGTCAAATACCGAGTCATTGGTCTTTATTCCGATCCAGGCATCTATATTGACAAATTAGAGGTGCTGGTAGAAAAAGATCCCAAAAATAAGGCCCTGAATTATGGCCTGGGATTACTTTACATGAGGACCAGCCGCCTGGATGAGGCCCGCACCCGGATCAATACCGCATTGGCCCAAGACCCATTTGATCCCATGGTGCTTATGGCACTGGCTCGATTGAACATCCGTTCCGGCAATTTTAATGCGGCCATATCTGTGCTCAAGGGCGTCATCCCGGACGAGGTACTGGGTGACACAGGTCTATATTATCGGTCTGTGGCGCAGATTGAAACCGGCGATATCGATGCATCAGAATCTGGACTATATCGCATCATTGCTAAAAATCTTCCCGGATTTGAAAAGGCCAACTATCATATGGCAAACATCATGACCAGGCGAGGTAACACCCCATTGGCCAGCTATTATCTTGGCGTATATTATGCTGATACAGGCAATGTAAACAACGCTACCCATCATTTAAAAAAAGCGATAAAAACCCTTAAGAATAAAGTCCTATTGCAAAACGCTGAGGATAAATTACGCCAGCTCAGAGAAAAAAATAGTAAAACGCGCCGCCGCCATTTTATTCCAAATTTCTCCACCACACCCTTACATCGTTAGCTTGTTAAATCGCTTATTTCGCAGGATATTCCTCACGATTTTTTTGTCATTTCGTTCTTGATTCAGCAATCAAATTGCCAATATGGCAAAAATGATTAAAAATATAACTAAAAATACTCAATTTTATGGCATTTACGAAACTACATTTATTAAAAAACGAGATTAATTTTAAACCATATCCTTGGTGCATCCTCCCTCTATAAATATATTCCTATATAATCATAATGTTATAAAAAAATGGTTTTAATGATCAATCTGGCATGGTTGATGCTTAATTGATGCTTAATTAGTGACACAAAAGAGAAAGTCACAAATCTCAAAGAAGAGATAGGCAGGCGATTCTTTAAAACCAATTTAGGGAGAAAAATTATTTAAGGAGAAAAATTATGAAAAAACTTTTATTCATTACATTGGCACTTTTTATTATTGCACCAAACGCATTTGCTATGCCCTTGAACGCTAACAACATGACGCTGACTGATTTACAGGGTGTTTTTAACGGCATTGGCTCAACGATTGATGCGAACTCGGATGAATCCGGTGCAGAGAAGTTTGCATTTCAGTCAACTGGCGCAACGGCTCACTATGTAGCAAATATTGGGACACCAGCAGCCAATATCGAATTTGGCTTTTACGATCTTTCAGACTCAAACAAACAATTAACGATCTTTGACGGAAGTAGGAATGTAGGAGACAATACACAAATCTATATTGATTACAACAATAGTGAGTTAACGTCATACTATATGACTGGTAGCGGGCCCAACATACAAACGGTTACAGTTGATAATATTCAGATGAGCCTTCCCAGTCTTGGGTTTTACATCAAGTCAGGATCTATGACTTATTTTTCTGTATCCGACCAAAATACAGGAGGGACTGCTGACCTCGATGGTGACGGTGTAGTTGATAATGATCATTTCTTAGTCTATGAAGGGAAATCTGACGTTGTTAACCTTCCTGGCATCCAGCAGGGACTTAATGATTATGCCCATTGGTATGTTGCAATGGAAGCCTCTGAAATTGATGGTATTGACGATAATTTCACTGACATGGTTGTCCACTTAGAATCCATCCAGCCTGTTCCTGAGCCAGCAACTTTCCTATTGCTCGGAATCGGTATCTTGGGCTTTTGTGGCCTTCTCAGAAAAAAATAAAACAAAAAAATAAGACCGTTTACCAAAAAACATTGAACCTAACCGGTTACACACATATCAGTTAGGTTCAAGCAAATCTCCCAAATTAATTAGAGGCCCCCATCCTAAAAGGATGAGGGCCTCTAATTTTTGTAACGGCATGTTATAATAAAAAGGCCTTTAGTGCCTTACGCCTCAATTCCTCTACAATACAAACAAAAAAACAATAAAATGATGCAGGGCACATGAGTTGCATGTTTCCCACTTGAGGTATTTTATGATTTGTTCAG
>PDWJ01002606.1_pt1 | contig 25139 bp, 28 predicted proteins | sample 1430881 | NCBI WGS metagenome assembly PDWJ01 (sample SAMN01162460, study PRJNA174530) | Oral metagenome, whole genome shotgun sequencing project. | biome: Marine environment; feature: Marine mammal; material: Swab sample of the gingival sulcus; isolation source: swab sample of gingival sulcus...
AATGCCCACCATATTGCTGAGACCGTATTTAAAGCCTTTGGCCGTGCCCTGCGCATGGCGATCACCCCCGATCCACGCATGAGCGGTATGATGCCCTCCACCAAAGGGAGTCTGTAATGCAGAACATCGCGATTGTTGATTACAATATGGGTAATCTGCACTCGGTACAGCGGGCGGTACAGCATTGTGCTCCGCCGGATGCCAGGGTACAGATTACAACCGATGCCGGAATCATCCGTGCTGCTGACCGGGTGATTTTTCCGGGACAGGGCGCGGCACGGGATTGTATGCGTGAATTACAGAGGCTGGAACTGGATGAGGTAGTGCGTGAAGTCATCACCAGCAAGCCTTTTCTTGGCATTTGTATGGGCATGCAAGTGCTGATGCAGCACTCCGAGGAAAACGGTGGTATTCAGTGCATGGGCCATTATCCCGGTGAAGTGCGCTATTTTGCTAACATTGTGCATGGCACTGAAACCCGGATTAAAATCCCGCAAATGGGCTGGAACCAGATCTGGCACACCCATAACCATCCCTTGTGGCAGGGGATTAAGGACGGATCACGCTTCTATTTTGTACACAGTTACTACGTTGATCCGCAAGACAAAAGCATGATCAGCGGCGAGACCGAATATGGTATCCGCTATGCTTCTGCCATTGCCAAAGACAATGTATTTGCTATTCAGGCGCACCCGGAGAAATCAGCGAATGACGGCCTGCAGTTACTCAGCAATTTTATGAGCTGGAACCCGTAAGCAGCACAGTCCGGGCTTTGCGGGTTTAGAAGGCACCACGCTCATAATCCCACATTACATCTTCATCCGTGTTGATCGCAGCACGCATCAATTCGATCAGCGGATAAGCCCGGCGGCTGGCAGGGATCGGTGGTTCATCCTCGTCATGGGAAATTTCCTGCACCGGAGCCTTATCTGCCAGCGTCGTTTCCAGCGTTGCCAGCCGGTCAGCGACATCTTTAGCCCGGATCGCGCCGGGGATAGTGCCACTGTGTCCCATCAGTTTCAGCATGAGCGCGGCATCTTTCTCAAACATTGAAACACTGGCTGCTGATTTACTGGTAAACCTGACTAACATAGCCCAATCCTCCACCAAAATATGAAATGATTATTTGTATTTATAGCAATGTAAAAACCGCAAACTGTTATGCTTGCAGGATGAATTTTCTACGCGTGTATTACACAATATAGCACTTTTCCACCGTCTAGAAACAAGGGAAATACGACATGGCCCAACCTGATATCGAACGTGTAAAAAGTTACCTGCTGGCGCTACAGGATGATATTTGTACACAACTGGCCGCCGAAGATGGTCGTGGCCATTTTATTGAAGATGAGTGGCAACGCGAAGCCGGAGGGGGTGGCCGGACACGGGTTTTAACCGATGGCGCAGTCATTGAACAGGGAGGTGTTAATTTTTCCCATGTGCATGGTGAACAGATGCCACCTTCAGCCACAGCAGCGCGACCAGAGCTGGCCGGACGCAGCTTTCAGGCGATGGGAGTGTCACTGGTCATTCATCCGCATAACCCGTTTGTTCCCACCTCTCATGCCAATGTGCGGTTTTTTATCGCAGAAAAAGCTGGTGAAAAGCCGGTCTGGTGGTTTGGTGGTGGTTTTGACCTCACCCCTTTTTATCCGTTTACAGAGGATTGTGTTGCCTGGCACCAGACTGCAAAAAATGCCTGTGATCCGTTCGGCAGTGATGTTTATCCACGCTACAAAAAATGGTGTGATGAATATTTTTATCTGCAACACCGCAACGAAACCCGCGGCATTGGTGGGCTGTTCTTTGATGACCTGAATGAACCGGGCTTTGAAGATTCCTTCGCCTTGATGCGCAGTATCGGTGATCATTATATACGAGCCTACCGCCCTATTATGACACGGCGCAAAAACACGGAATTCACCGAGCAGCACCGGGACTTCCAGCTTTATCGTCGCGGACGTTATGTGGAATTTAATCTGGTGTTTGACCGTGGCACCTTATTCGGCCTGCAAACCGGTGGCCGTACCGAATCGATTCTGATGTCACTGCCGCCGCTGGTAAAATGGCGTTATCACTGGTCACCGGAGCCGGGTAGTGCGGAAGCCCGTTTATATGAAGATTTTCTGCACCCCAGGGACTGGCTGGAATAAGACAGCCACCACCAAGCTAAGATGCTCAAATAGTGGTCTCAAAATCATCAATCAAATCAGCGTAACAGGTTATTCAACTGCAAGGCACGCTCAACATTGACCAGCCCATAGCCGAAGTCATTATCACGCCCGCTGTTGCCTAGGTCGATAGCCGTTTTTTCCAGCATCGTCGGCCTGAAATGCTGCCGGTTCAGCGACATTAGCAGGGCAATGACACCACTGACATGCGCGGTAGCTAATGAAGTGCCACTGGAGCGGTGAAAAGAACCCCGTGGTGCTGTGGTCAAAATATCGACTCCGGGTGCGGCCAGATCAATGTAGGAGCCGCGATTTGCCATACTAAAAACGTTCTCGGCCTGATCCACTGCCGTCACCGCAATGACCTCAGGAATCGCTGCGGGATAGGCCGGGCTGGCTGTCGGGCCATTATTTCCTGCTGAGGCCACCACAATAATACCGTTAGCAATGGCTTTTCTGATCATTTTATTAACTAACGGGTCTTGACCACCGGCGAAACTCAAATTCAGAATATCTGCCTGCTCCCGGATGCAAATATCCAGTGCCCTGGCCACCAGAATGGCATTACTGGTACGTTGTCCGGTCGTCTCATCATCACTAAACGCACTCACAGCAATCAGTGCCGCTTCCGGAGCTACCCCGATACGTGGATTCTGACTGATAATAACACCGGCAACTTCAGTGCCATGTTGCTGACTGCTCCGGGTATTGCTTTCAACCAGCTGACTGACTTCCACTTTGGCATTATTCAGCGAACGGTGATTAATATCAACTGCGGTGTCCACCATACAGATTTTGACACCCTGTCCCTTGGTATACTGATGGGCAATTTCAATTCCGGTCAATGCCATAGGATAGTTTTTGTGCCACCCGCTTTTCTTGACGCTTTTCTTGATCGCCGTGGTAAAAAACAGATTATTGGTATCAGCACTAATCTCTTTTTGCTGCTGGCGGATTTCTTTCACCAACTCCAGTGGATTCTGACCACAGGTTGCCGCAGTAATCACCGTTTTTTGCACGGACAGCAGTTTGCTATTGGCCTTTTCCTGCAGGTTAAACTGGCGCATCACCGGCTCCGCAAAACCTTCTGGCCGATTGATATCATATGTCAGCAACAATTCGCCTTTGACAAAATCGGTCCGCGGTGGCCGATTAACGGGTGGTACACACCAGAGTTCAGAAGCCTGACAAGCGGGATGAACCGCATCAGCGATTACCGGAAGCGGGAGTAGCAAACCCCCTCCGAATAACATGGCCAGGGCTAAACGCTGGAGTATGGAAATCTTCAACATGCCCAGGATTTCCTCTGTCAGTTCTGAAATTCCAGACCAATAAAGGCCACCGGTACATTCGCCTGTGCTGCCTGCTGTCTGATTGTTTCAACCAGCTTATTGGCATTTGCCGGTGTATCTGTACTCATCTCAACAGAAAACACGTTCATGCTGTCCGGGCCATCGACAATGCGGGCACCCCTCTCATTCAGAAAATCACAAATCGCCCCGTAACGGGTATCTTTCTCAAACTCTATAAATAACAGCGTTTTCTGTTTCTGTTGTTCTGTTGCAGTATTTATCGACTGGACCGATGCTGATGTATACTGAACCTGTGATTCAGGTTTGGATATATGCATATAGCCCAGTACGCCAACCTGAAACATCAACAAGGTGGCCAATACTGCATTTGCCGGTGATAACCCGTTAAAATTCAGTAAAGGTGTGCTGAACAGCTTATCCAGCCAGCGGGCTGATGACTTTCTGCCGGTCTGGTGATTTTTTTCAGGCAGATTGTGATCGCCGGCCACTGTCGGGTGCATTGCTTCCTGATCAATGCGAGCCAGTGTATTAGCCAGACGCTGTTCAGTGGTGTCCAGTGCATTCAGCTCAAGCAAGCTGCTGTTTTCCTTGACCAGGCGCATCATTTTCTTTTCATTCAGAAGCTCCTGGCGCAACTCGGTAAACTGCTCCAGCGCCTTGTTCACCAGTTCCTGTTCCTCAGCAGATAATTGACCGGTCAGATACCAGGGCATCAGCAACCGGGCTTCATTCATCAGATTATCCGGTTTATCAGAGTTCATCATTCAGCTAACCATTTAAAATTCAAAATGCATGATTCCGGCCTTTTCCAGCATTTGTCCCAAACGCTTACGGGCATAAAACATGCGTGTCTTGACGGTATTTTCCGACACTTCCAGAATCACCGAAACCTCCCGCACCGACTTGTCTTCAAAGTAAGTCAGTCGTAGAACATCGCGGTGTTCATCCGTCAAATGATTCATCAACCGGATCAGCTGTTGCTGCATATCTTCCTGTTCACGGGTTTCTTCCGGGGTCGCCGCCGTATCCATCATCGACAATATACTGCGCTCATCATCCAGCGTGATCTCACGGGTCTTGCGTAACCAGGAAACCATTTTGTTACGCGCAATGGAGTAAATCCATGTCGAGGCTCTGGATTTTCCGGCAAATCTACCGGCGGAACGCCAGACATCAAATAAAGCATCATCCACGATGTCTGCTGCCTGCGCCATATCATCCCTTAGCAATCTCGCACAATAACTTACCAGTTTTGGCTGATATTTAAGGTACAACTGACTAAAGGCTTCACGATCCCCATTAGCAATCCTGGCTAACAACCCGACATCATCAATCTGATCGGCGGTGACCTCTTCTGTCCCGTGCGGGGTTGATTCATTCATAGTCTCTGTCGATATGAAATAGCAAATGGTTTAATGTTTTGAACGAACACTAAGATAAACCTTCAAAAAAATCTTCCTGAAAAAATTCAATTTACATTGAACCGGTCAGAAACTTGTTGCGACTGAAGGCCAAGTTAGTGATTACTGTAGAGTTTAAAGCCTTACCTGCAGTATGGCTACAGGAACAGCCGTCACTACCGTTTACACACTGTACTACACACTCGATAGTCATAACAAAACTTATAATACTCCCTCGCAAGTCTGGCGGATCTTCGGGTCCGCCTTTTTTTATGCCTTGAGGTATATCTTGCCGGCAACACGAACTGGTACTATTTACGCCTGATCCCTCTGGTCAAGATTAGTCAATATTTAGCCAACTAATCAGCACCGGACAGCCTGATTTTTAATATTTCGAGGTATAGACAGATGTATCAGATTGGCATCACACTGACACAGCACATTATAAATGAGCAACAGCATCACAACACCATCAGTGACGAACTGATCGGCCTGTTGCATGACATTGCCATCGCCTGCAAGAAAATTGCATCACTCACCAACAAGGGTGCATTGGTGGGTGTACTCGGTGCAGCCGGATCAGAAAATGTTCAGGGCGAAGTACAGAAAAAAATGGATATTATTGCCAATGATGTCTTTATTGAAGCATTGGAAACAACCGGACATGTCGCAGCACTGGCTTCAGAAGAAATGGAAACCGTTTATCACCTGCCTGCTGACAGGAAGCGCGGTCGCTATCTGGTTACCTTCGATCCGCTGGATGGCTCCTCTAATATCGATGTCAATGTGACCGTCGGCACCATCTTCTCCATTATGGAGGCCCCGAAAGGTATTGAAAATCCTGCCGCAGAGGATTTTATGCAGCCCGGTAGCACACAGATTGCGGCAGGCTATTGTTTGTATGGCCCTTCCACCATGCTGGTGCTCAGCACCGGTAACGGTGTCAATATGTTCACTCTGGATCAGAGCTGCGGTGAATTTATCCTGACCCGCAGCAATGTCCAGATTCCTGCGGATACACAGGAATTTGCCATTAACGCGTCAAACCAGCGTTATTGGGAAGCACCGGTGCAACGTTATATCGGCGAATGCCTGCAGGGTACGGAAGGGCCGTGCGGTAAAAACTTTAATATGCGCTGGGTGGCCTCAATGGTGGCTGAAGTCCATCGTATCCTGACCCGTGGTGGTATTTTCATGTACCCCATTGACGAGAAAATCCGTGCCGGTGGCAAGGAAGGTAAACTGCGCCTGTTGTACGAAGCGAACCCGATGAGTATGCTGATTGAACAGGCGGGCGGCGTATCCACAACCGGACGTGAGCGGATTATGGCTGTTCAACCCACCCATCTGCATCAGCGGGTTCCGGTTATCCTCGGCTCAAAAAATGAAGTTGAACGGGCAACGGCCTACCATAACGCATAAACCATCCCGTTTTTACCACTGTTAAATACACCCAAATACGCTCATTCCGGCATTCATAAATGCGATCCCGGCACCGGAATGAGTACTTTTCTGCCTGAGTGACGGTGTTCGACATGATTTTTTCATGCGAATTGCCGTATTATTTACTTTCTCTTTTGGAAAAACCGGTTTTTCCATTTTATCTTTTTAGACATAAAAACAGGAATCACTATGGCTGACGAATTAACCCAGGCGGCGCTGGATTATCACCGCTATCCCTTTCCCGGCAAACTGGAAATCAACCCAACCACCAATATGGTCAACCAGCGTGATCTGGCATTGGCCTACTCACCCGGTGTGGCAGCAGCCAGTAATGCGATTGCTGAAAATCCGGAAGCCGCCAGTGATTATACTGCTCGCGGTAATCTGGTCGCTGTCATCTCTAACGGTACCGCAGTGCTCGGGCTGGGTGCTATCGGCCCGCTGGCCTCCAAGCCGGTGATGGAGGGTAAGGCCGTACTGTTTAAGAAGTTCGCTGGCGTGAATGCCTTTGATATTGAGGTGGATACCACCGATGTTGATCGTTTTGTTGATGCGGTCAGCCTGTTGGAACCGACATTTGGTGGCATTAATCTGGAGGACATCAAGGCCCCGGAATGCTTTGAAATTGAACGCCGTCTGAAAGCCATTATGAATATTCCGGTATTTCATGATGACCAGCACGGTACAGCCATTTGTGTCGCAGCAGCTATCCGTAACGGCTTGCGGGTAGCCGGAAAAAAGATTGAAGAGGTACGGCTGGTTTGTTCCGGGGCCGGAGCAGCGGCAATTGCCTGCCTGAACCTGTTGCAGGAAATGGGGCTGAAAAAAGAGAATATTATGGTTAATGACCGCTTCGGCATTATCTATAAGGGTCGGGTTGAGGAAATGAATCCCTACAATTCCGCTTACGCAGTCGATACTGATGCCCGGACACTGGATGATGTGATGGAGGGGGCAGATATCTTCCTCGGCCTGTCTGCACCCCGCGTTCTGAGTCAGGACAATGTCAAGAAAATGGCGGAAAATCCGCTCATTCTGGCACTGGCCAACCCGGAACCGGAAATCCGTCCGGATGCCGTGCTGGAAGTGCGTCCCGATGCCATTATGGCCACCGGGCGCAGTGACTTCCCGAATCAGGTGAATAATGTGCTGTGTTTCCCGTTTTTGTTCCGGGGCGCACTGGATGTCGGTGCCACCGAGATTAACGAGGCAATGAAAATTGCCGCAGTGGAAGCAATTGCTGATCTGGCAATCCGTGAAGCTTCTGATCAGGTGGTTTCGGCTTACGACGGCAAGGCGTTCAATTTCGGTCGGGAATACCTGATTCCAAAGCCGTTTGATCCCCGGCTGATGACCATTGTGCCTTCCCGGGTTGCCAAAGCAGCAATGGATTCCGGGGTTGCGACTCGCCCGATCAAGGATTTTGAGGCCTATCAGCACCAACTGGAAAGCTATGTTGTTCGTTCCGGCATGGCCATGAAGCCGCTGTATGATCGTGCCCGCGGTACACCACAGCGAATCGTCTTTGCGGAAGGTGAATCGCGGCGGGTCATTAATGCGGTACAGATTCTGGTGGATGATGGCATTTGTCAGCCAGTGTTACTGGGTCGTCCGGCCAAAGTTCAACAGATCATTGACCAGTATGGTTTGCGCCTCACCCCCGGTGAAAATATTCAGGTTGTCGATCCGCTGGATCATGAAGATTACCATGCCTGTGTGGATGAATATTACGCACTGACCTGCCGCAAGGGGGTCACTCCCGTTTACGCCAAACGCATGATCAATTCGGTTCCCACCGCACTGGCCGCAATGCTGGTCAGGCTGGGTAAGGCCGATGCCATGCTGGCCGGGGTAGAGGGAAATTATGTCACCCACTTGCGTGACGTGCGTTCACTGATCGGGGTAGAGGAGCACTTAAAGGATCTGGTCGCTGTTACCATGCTGATCCTGAAAAAAGGCACTTACTTCCTCACCGATACCCATACCGGTGCCAACCCGGATGCGCAACAGATTGCCGATAATACCGTGCTGATTTCACAGTGGATGAAAAGTATCGGGATTGAGCCCAAGGCCGCCCTGCTATCGGATTCCAACTTCGGCAGCCGCATTAATGCCGAATCACAAAAAATGCAGCAGGCACTGGCTATTCTGCATAAAAACCATCCGGATATTGTGGTCGACGGTGAAATGCATGCGGATGCTGCCTTGTCACAGGAAATTCGTGATCGTCTGTTCCCGAACTCTGCGTTTACTGGTTCAGCAAACCTGCTGGTCTGCCCATCACTGGAATCCGGTAACATTGCTTACAATATGGTGAAAATGCTGGGTGATGGTATTCCGGTTGGACCAATTCTGGCTGGTACTAAATACCCCGCGCATATTCTGACTGAAAGTACCACCGTACGTGGTATTGTGAATCTGGCGACAATAGCGGCGGTAGATGCACTGGAACGCAAAACCAAAGCGGCTACAGGCTAAATCCCACAATTCATTGGTGCGCCCGCTGCCTTGTTGTAGCGGGTACAACAATAGTTTGGTACATTCCCTTGCACAGCTATACATTATTTACTGGATGGCGCTGCTGTACTACCTGCCAATATACCTCCATCAATGTTAAGCTCAATGCCAGTTACATACTTCGACTCTTCAGAGGCTAGGTATAGAGCCGCATACGCTACGTCCTCCGGTGTTCCCATTACACCGAGAGGTATTTCAGAAGATATTGCTTTAACAGCATCTTCTCTTTGCACTCCCTCTCCAAGCATTACATCCCAAAGAGGTGTATAGATTGCTCCTGGATGAATGGAGTTACACCTAATGGGATATTGTTTTTCAGCACAGTATAAAGCCACTGATTTTGTATGGTTGCGTACGGCTGCTTTACTTGAAGCATATGCGGTAGCAGAAGGTATTCCAACGATGCCAGACCTGGATGAAATATTTACAATGCTTGCCTGCCTGGAGCCTTTCATTAACTGGATTCCATATTTACAACCCAGCGCAACACCATCTAAGTTGGTTTCATGAACCTTATGCCAACTTTCCATGTCAAGATTTTCCGGATTATGTGGACCTTGTGTTTCAAGAAAACCTGTAATGCCCGCATTATTTACAACAATGTCCAGTCTGCCATATTTTCTTTTGATATACTCTGATGCGGTGATCCAGTTTTTCTCATTCCCGACATCAAGATGGAGATACGTGGTTTCCTGGCTAATTCCTCTCGCAACTTTATTTCCCAGTTCGTCATTAATATCCGAAACAATGATTATTGCACCTTCTTTGGCAAACAGCTCGGCTACTGCTTGACCAATTCCTCTGGCAGCACCTGTAATTAATGCGATTTTATCTTTAAGTCTTGGCATTTTGCTTTTTTTCCATGCATAATTTTTATTTAAAAGAATTTTGAGAAGTGCCCTGTTCACGGAGCGTATTCACTAACTGCTCGACTACTCTGGACAAAGTTTTCTGGGCTGTATCAATAACAATATGCTCAGATTCCCAGGGATGATATTCACGGTTTTGAATTTGCTCCCATGTTGGTAGTTTCAGGTTGAGGACTGCAGTACTTCTTGTTTCGACCCGATGCCTGTGTTCTGATTTATCAGAACATATAATCTCAATATTGACGAAGTTCGCACCAGTATTTATTGCTACCTCGTTCCATTCTTTGCGAGTCAGCTCAATGGGATTACAAGAGTCAGCTATAACGCTATTGCCTAGTTTAAGATTATCTGAGGCCACTCTATATGAAAGTCTGTAACCTTCTCCCTCAACCTTGAAATCACATAAATCTCTTATCGCTTGCTCAACAGTATCAATTCGTAAATAGGTGGCTCTTGTTATTTTTGCAAGTTCTTTCGCCACAGCTGATTTTCCAGTTCCCGGAAGCCCAGAAAATATGAAAAGTGTTGGTTTCATCACGGACATTGAACTCAGAGCTCACCAGTGAGTGAAACGACTTAATCTGACAGACAGCATCAGACAGGCGTTGTCAGATTGTATTCACTATCAATATTTCTGGCCGTGGAATCATCTTTTCCACAGCCAGATATTTTGCCGGAACATCTGCATCAGTATTTTTCATATCCAGCCAGTGTCTGATCCACCTACCGTGTCACAATCTCTGGCCCCATCATCAGCGTCGGCAACCAGGTCGAAATGGCCGGAATATAGGTCACGATAATCAGGAACAGGAACATAATGCCCAGCCACGGTGCCGCAGCCTTGACCACGTTGATCATGGACATCTGTGCCACCCCGGAGGTCACAAACAGGTTCAGTCCCACGGGTGGTGTAATCATGCCGATTTCCATATTCACCACCATCATGATTCCCAGATGAATCGGATCAATGCCCAGTTCCATAGCAATCGGAAAGACCAGTGGTGCGACAATAATCAACAGACCGGACGGCTCCATGAACTGACCACCGATCAGCAGTAACACATTCACCATGATCAGGAAGGCAATCGGGCCGAGACCGACACCAATCAGGGCCTCAGTAATCATTTGCGGGATTCTTTCTTCGGTCAGTACGTGCTTCAGAATCAGTGCATTGGCGATGATAAACAACAGCAGAATGGTTAGCTTACCGGCTTCGAACAAGGTTTCCCTGTTTCCCTTGTGAAAAAAGGCCGGGACAAACCAAATAATGGTCTGTGCCAGCCACTTGAAGAATGCAGTGACATATACACCAGCCGAGCGGGGCTGGCTGTCATCCAGCAGGGTTTTACCCTGTAATGGCCCCATGTCCTTATAAATAAAATTGGCAATAAAAAATGCGTAAACCGCAGCGACAGCCGCAGCTTCAGTCGGGGTAAAAATACCGCCGTAAATACCGCCGAGGATGATCACAATCAGCATCAGCCCCCAGAATGCCTCCAACGCTGAATCCAGCACTTCTCCAAAACCGGGGAAGGGCTGTGCAGGCAAGCCCTTCCAGCGGGCAGCAATATAAATACCCACCATCAGCATTCCACCGGCCAGCAATCCGGGAATGACACCACCCAGAAACATGCGGCCAACAGAGACATCTGTCGCTGCGGCGTACACCACCATGACAATAGATGGCGGAATCAGGATGCCCAGTGTTCCGGCATTACAGATGACCCCTGCCGCAAATTCTTTGGTGTAACCCGAACTCACCATACCGGCGATAACGATTGAGCCAATGGCCACCACAGTGGCCGGAGAGGAACCGGACAGTGCCGCAAACATCATACAGGCAAAGACTGAGGCCATCGCCAGGCCGCCCGGAAACGAACCGACACAGGCAATCGCAAAACGGATAATCCGCTTCGCCACACCACCGGTGGACATAAAGCTGGAGGCAAGAATAAAGAACGGAATCGCCAGCAGCGTATAGTGGCCGGAAAATGCCGAGAACAGGGTCTGTGCCACTGAAGACAACGAGGCATCGGAATGTATCATCAGAAAAATAATACTGGATAAGCCCAGCGAGACGGCAATTGGCACACCAATCAGCATGAAGGCAATCACCATCAGAAATAACAGAATAATTGACATGCTTATTTAACCTCCTGCTGTACGACTTCTTCCAGTGCTTCTTCCGCCTCATGGCTGGCAATCAGCGTATCTATCTTACCCTGCCAGATCCCCCACGCCAGCTGGGCAAAACGGAAAGTCAGCAGTGCCATCCCCAATGGCAAGGCAAAATAAGGGATAAAACGCGGAATTTTTTCGTATTTCTCACCATCATTCACCCAGTCGGCCAGAAACTGCAAAAACTCCGGCATCGGAATATCCTGGGTTTCATAGAAAGCACGCTTGGTGGCAAAGGCATACCAGTAATCCCACGAACCGATCAGCAGCAGGATGGCAAACAACAGGCAGAAGCTGACAGCAATCAGTGCCAGAATACGCCGGACAGGAGGATCGAATAAATTAATGACAACATCGACCCCGATATGAAAGTGCTTTTTAACACCGTAGGAACAGCCCATCAGCACCAGCCAGGCAAACAGGTAAACTGTCAGTTCCAGTGCCCAGAGAATATTGGAATTAAAGAGATAGCGGGCAATGACATTAGCAAAGGTAATCAGCGTCATTAATCCCAGACAAGCAGCAATACTGGTTTCTTCGATGGTGTCGAAGAATGATTTTGTTTCCGGATGGGTCGCAACACTCATCAGAAAGCCCCTCCTGTTGTTAGCGGAAAAAGTAGCTACCCCAAAAAACAGACTGCCCTGTGGTGGTGGTACCACAGGACAGGTTTCCGGGTACTACAGCAACACGGTCTTAACCCTCATGATTAGACTGTTGTGCTGCTTTCAGCAGATCCTCACCGATATCATCCTTGAACTTTTCCCAAACCGGCTGCATGACCTCAACCCAGGCCGCACGCTGCTCATCCGTCAGCTGACGTACTTCACCACCGGCCTTTTTCACCAGTTCACGGTTTTCGTTATTCACCTTGGTGGATTCCGCATTACGCGTCTCGGCCACTTCCTTCAGAATGGTCAGGAACTGGTCACGTACTTCCGCATCCAGGCTATCCAGCCATTCTGTCGAAGTCACAACCAGATAGTCGAGGATACCGTGATTGGTTTCAGTCGTACCGTCCTGTACCTCAAAGAACTTCTTGCCGTAGATATTCGACCAGGTGTTTTCCTGCCCATCAATAACCTTGGTTTGCAGACCGCCATAAACCTCGGAGAACGCCATCTTCTGCGGGTTGGCATCCAGTGCTTCAAACTGGGCAACCAGTACATCAGATGCCTGTACACGGAATTTCAGGCCCTTGGCATCTTCCGGCTTGATCAGTGGCTTATTGGCCGACATCTGCTTCATGCCGTTGTGCCAGAAGGCCAGCCCCTGTAAACCGCGCTTACGCATGGAGCCCAGTAATTTCTGACCGGCTTCCGAGTTCTGAAAACGGTCGACAGCCTCAACATCCTTAAACAGGAACGGCAGGTCAAACAGACGGAATTTCTTGGTGAACTTCTCAAATTTGGACAATGACGGTGCTGCCAGCTGTACATCACCGCTCAGCATGGCTTCCAGCACCTTATCATCATTGTATAACGTGGAATTCGGGAACACCTCCATACAGGCCTTGCCATCCATCTCCTCATTGACACGCTTTTCCAGCAACGATGCGGCAATACCTTTCGGGTGTTTATCCGTGTTGGTAACGTGGCTGAACTTAATCACCACTTCGCCCTCATCACAGTTCGCCATTGCATTCGTTGGGCCGATTAACAAGGCCGCGGAAACAGCCAGACCAATTAATGTATTACGCATTAACCTATTCTCCTCATAATGTGTTTTTCCAATCCGGAACCGAACCGGCTCCGAACATGTACCGATTGTACAGCAATCCAGAGGATACCATTGAAACCCGGATTGTTAAAAACTCTCTCTGGAAGCGCTCATGAATAACCTTGGCAAACCCTATGGTGTTAAATTACAATGAGTGACGTTGTAACTCGATTTTCAAATCAGGAGTATCGTCATGGCGGCTACAGAGATGATTCATGTTCGTGTGGACCCCCATTTAAAGGCAAATGCTGCCCAGGCTTTAGAGTCTATGGGCTTGTCGGTGTCTGATGCTGTGCGAGTATTTTTAACTCGTGTAGTGTCTGATCAGGGGATGCCGTTTGCCCTAAAGGTTCCCAATGCCGAAACCCGCCTGGCCATGCAGGAAGCCCGTGAGTTGACCAAAGCCCGTTTTAAAAATTCAGAAGCATTATTTAATGCCCTCGACAACGAATGACAAGCGGGCAAACCTGCCTCGTACCTCTGACTATACAAAATCCTTTCGCAAGGATTGGTTAAGGCTCACCCGTTCAGGTCGCTATGATATGAAGCGACTGAAAGAGGTCATGATATTGCTGATAGCGAATAATGAACCACTGGGTGATGAATGGTTAGACCACCCCTTAACGGGTGATTGGCAAGACCACAGGGAGTGTCACATCAGGGGCGACTTTTTGCTGATTTATCGACTGGACAAGCGCGGGAAAGAAGAAATGATTATCTTTGTTCGTGCGGGTACTCATGCCGAATTGTTCGAATAACCCCACTCCATCACTGTCACTCAATTCAGGTATCAGCCAATCTGTTTGTCTTCTTTGAACCGCTCACTGGTTGGCACAGAATGTGCGGTGACGAATACACGAACTCCAGATCAATTTTCCAGAACAAGTAAGGTTAACAGCTTTTTTTATTCCCCCTGCTTATCCAGATCACGCAATTCCCGGCGCAATATCTTGCCGACATTGCTTTTCGGCAGTTCATCCACAAAGACATATTGTTTGGGGCGTTTATAGCCGGTTAGTTCTTCACGACACCAGGCTTTCAGCGCCTCTTCATCCAGACTGTCATCTTTCTTGACCACATAAGCCTTGACTGCCTCACCGGAAGCATTATCCGGCACACCAATCACCCCGGCTTCCAGCACTTTATCATTCGCCGCCAGCACATCCTCCACTTCATTCGGATAGACATTAAACCCGGACACCAGCACAGTATCCTTAATGCGGTCAACCAGCCTGACGTAGCCCTGTTCATTGATCACCGCCACATCGCCGGTATGGAACCAGCCGTCATCATCCAGCACTTTTGCGGTTTCATCCGGGCGCTGCCAATAGCCCTGCATCACCTGTGGCCCGCGAACGCACAACTCACCGGCCTCACCGATACCCAGCTCATTACCATCCATATCACGCACGCACACTTCGGTGGACGGAATCGGCAGCCCGATCATACCGTTGTAACCCTCCAGATTCACCGGATTAATCGTAACCGCCGGTGAGGTTTCGGTCAGGCCGTAGGCTTCCAGCAACGTCACACCGGTTAATGCCTGCCATTTTTCCGCCACGGCCTTCTGCACTGACATCCCCCCTCCCAGAGTCACTTTCAGCCGTGAGTAGTCGATATTCTCAACCCCCGGAGTATTCAGCATCGCATTAAACAATGTATTAACGCCGGAGATAAACGAAAACGGCTCCTTGCCCAGCTCTTTAATAAAAGCCGGTAAATCACGTGGATTGGTGATCAGAATATTTTTCGCCCCCATTTTCACCGAAAATAACGCATTCGCAGTCAGGGCAAACACATGATAAAGCGGCAATGCGGTAATAAAGACCTCCTTGCCCAGTTCCAGATCCCGTGATGTCCAGGCTTCAGCCTGCAGCAAATTCGCCAGCATATTACGGTGTAATAAGGCGGCTCCTTTCGTCACGCCCGTCGTACCACCAGTGTATTGCAGAAACGCAATATCATCATGACCAAGCTCGACATCTGTAAACCCGGCACTGTGCGCTTTGCCTTTTGCCAGTACCTTTTTGAAAGACACCGCCCCCGGCAGCGAGAAAGACGGCACCATTTTCTTGATGTATTGCACAACAAAATTAACCAGCATGCCTTTCAAGCCACCAACCAAATCCGCCAGTTTGGTGGTAATCACGATTTCGATATCGGTCTGGTCAATCACATCCGCCAGGGTATGGGCAAAATTCTCCAGAATCACAATGGCTTTGGCCCCGGAGTCTTGCAGCTGGTGACGCAATTCGCGGTCGGTATACAACGGGTTGGTATTCACCACGATCAGACCCACCCGGAAAGCAGCAAACATCACTACCGGATATTGCAGTAGATTCGGCATCATAATTGCAATACGATCACCCGGCTGCAACCCGGCTTCATGCTTCAGGTAAGCCGCAAACTCACGGGTCAGCTGCTCCAGTTCAGCGAAACTGAGCGTCTTCCCCAGATTGGAAAAGGCAGGCAAATCGTGAAATTGTTTTGCTGAGCGCAGAAAGAAATCCTGCAGGGATTGATAGGCATTCATGTCAATGGTTGCAGGAACACCTGCAGGGTACTGCTTTAACCAGATCTTCTCCATTTTCTCCTCCTGCGCTGAAATTTGTGATTGTTATTCCAGCTTGTATCATACCATTGTAATTTTTATAACGCCCAAGAGCAATTTACCCTGCTTCTCTTAATCTCACTCTCACCGACAAATCATGCCCCGAAAAGAGGTATAGTGGCACACCTGCAAAAGGCTTCGGAAATTTAACCATGCGTATCCATCAATCTATTCTGCTCATCACCCTGATAACTTACCCGTTCCACCTGATCGCAGATGAAGTTCAGGTCGCGGTGGCCTCCAACTTTAGCAAGCCGATGCAAAAGGTCGTTGAATTGTTTTCCGCCGCCACCGGTCATGAAGCCAGGTTAGCCTTTGGTGCTTCCGGCAAGTTTGTTGCCCAGATCAGCAATGATGCACCATTTGAGGTGTTCCTGTCCGCTGACAGCAGCAAACCGGCCCACTTGCTGGAGCAGGGCTTTGCCGTTGAAGGCAGTGCTTTCACCTATGCGCTGGGTCGGCTGGCACTGTGGTCAGTGACCACTGATTACGTTGATTCTGAAGGTCAGGTACTGACTTCAGCTGATTTCCGGCATCTGGCACTGGCCGAACCGAAGCTGGCCCCTTACGGAGAGGCAGCGTTGCAGGTGCTGGATAAACTGGGGCTAACCGCACAACTGCGCAAACGCTTTGTGCTGGGCGAGAACATTTCCCAAACCTGGCAATTCATCAAAACCGGCAATGCTGAACTGGGCTTTGTTGCCCTGTCACAAATCATGCATAACGGTGACATCACCGAAGGTTCTGCCTGGATTGTTCCCGCAGACCTTTACCCGCCAATCCGACAGGATGCCGTATTACTGCAGGCGGGTAAGGACAATGCTGCCGCCCATGCGCTGCTGGATTTTCTGCGTGGTGATACTGCACAACAGGTGATCCGTTCCTATGGCTATCATTTGCCGCAAGAGGCAGTGGCTGATGCTCAGTGAAGGAGATCTGGCGGCGATCGGGCTGACCCTTAAACTGGCGGCAGTCACCACATTACTGTTACTGATTATCGGTACACCACTGGCCTGGTGGCTGGCACGAACGACCTCACGCTGGAAAGCAGTGGTCGGGGCGATGGTCGCCATGCCGCTGGTGTTGCCGCCTGCGGTGCTGGGGTTTTATCTATTGATCCTGATGGGGCCACAAGGCGTGATTGGCCAGCTCACCCTCGCACTGGGGCTGGGTACGCTGGTTTTCAGTTTTTCCGGTCTGGTAGTGGCTTCGGTACTGTATTCACTACCATTTGTGGTGCAACCCTTACAAAATGCCTTTGAAGCGATTGGTGATCGACCACTGGAAGTGGCGGCCACACTACGCGCCAGTCCGCTGGATACATTTTTTACCGTAGTGATACCGCTGGCCAGGCCGGGTTTTCTCACCGCCGCCATTCTCGGTTTTGCACACACGGTGGGCGAATTTGGTGTGGTGCTGATGGTGGGCGGCAATATTCCGGATAAAACCCGCGTGATCTCAATGCAGATCTATAACCATGTCGAAGCACTGGAATACGCACAGGCTCATTGGCTGGCCGGTGGCATGCTGGCGTTTTCGTTTCTGGTACTGCTGGTGTTATACACACTCAACCCGAATCCGTGGAATAAACGCTGATGGCAGCAAATAATACTGCCGATCACATTGAGGCCCGCTTTCACCTGCAACGCGGTACATTTCAGCTACAGGCGGATTTACAGCTGCCAGGACGTGGGGTCAGTGTGCTGTACGGTCATTCCGGTGCCGGTAAAACCAGTCTATTGCGTTGTATCGCCGGACTGGAACAGGCCGATCAGCGTTTTCTGCGTGTACGCGGACAGCTCTGGGATGACAGTCGGCAGATGTTTTCCCTGCCGACCTGGAAACGGCCACTGGGTTATGTGTTTCAGGAAGCCAGCCTGTTTCCACACCTGAGTGTGCGCCGGAATCTTGACTATGGTCGCAGACGGACAAATTTTTTCAGAAAGCCGCAGAAACTGGATCAGCTGATTGAGCTGCTGGGCCTTGGTCATTTGCTGGAACGGATGCCTGAACATTTGTCCGGCGGTGAACGCCAGCGGGTAGCGATTGCCCGGGCACTGGCAGTGTGCCCGCAAGTACTGTTGATGGATGAACCACTGGCCGCCCTTGACCTGCAGCGTAAACAGGAGATTCTGCCGTTTCTGACCCGCCTGACAGCTGAGCTGGAGGTTCCGATTCTGTACGTCACTCATTCGCCACAGGAAGTCACCCGGCTGGCGGATTATCTGGTGGTACTGGAAAAAGGCCGAGTATTGCAAGCCGGAGAACTGAGCAGCGTTCTGACTGATCTGAACTCACCCATGACACAGGATCAACAGGCGGCCACCATCATCGAAGGTACGGTGACCGGCTATGAAACCGCATACTATCTGGCGCAGGTCAGCTTTCCAGGAGGGAAGCTCAGCCTGCCGAGCCGCGAAATACTTCAGCCCGGAACCCCTGTCCGCCTGCAAATTTATGCTCGCGATGTCACGATCACCCTGAAGCCAATACCAGACTCCAGTGTGATAAACACCCTGCCTGCGATGATTGCCGACCTGACCAGTGACCAGCAGGGACAAACAATGGTGAAATTAAATATCGGAGGTACGATACTGCTGGCCAGTATTGCGCAGAACAATCATTCTGCAAAGCTCAACGGCTCATGTGACTCACGCTCAGGAAGTTGTAGCTCGACACCATTTTCCTCACCGAATAGCTGTTGCGCCAGATTACCAAGACGCACATGAGGCGTTACTGCCTGACGCAGAACTCGCCGGGCCTCTTCTTCCATTGAGACATTATGTTTAGCTGCCTGAACCCGCAGATGATGAATCGTTTCATCATCCAGCTTCCTGATACTTAAACTGCCCATGCGATCTACTCCATCAAACCATATGCCAGCATTGAGATTTAATGATAGCAATGTGGCTATACACAAGCTCAATTTTCACACAGCCGCCAGACCATGACCGGATAGAACAATCTCACCATCCGGATAAAAACTCAGGCGGGAAAAACGTGCATAATCGACTTCGAAACGCAGCGTTTTCTGGTACAACAGATCCAGTGCCTTGCCGAGAATCACCCGAATAACACCGGTGTGGGTCAGAATCAGTACCCGCTGTCCGGCACAGGAAATCAGCAGTTCTTCCCAGCCCTGATGCACACGCATCATAAACAGTTCCATGGACTCCCCCCCCGGTGCATGAAAGCGGCGCGGCTGGAAATAGTATTGTTGCAACAACTCAGGATCACGGGCAATGATTTCCTGCTGGCTCAGGCCAATCCAGTCACCAAAGTCCATTTCACAAAACCGTTCATCAACACGGAACTCACAACTCAGTCGCTGCGCCAGTAAACGGGCAAAATCATGACAACGGCGGGTCGGTGGCGCAATAATGACATCCCAGTGTGTATTCTGTGTCGCCAGCGTCAGCTGCTTCCAGCCTGCCATACCCAACGGTTCCCCGGAGGGCGCAGAAAACATTGATGGGGTTGCCACCTGACCATGACGCAGCAGGTCAACGGACAGAGGCAAGGTCGTTTTGGGTTGCGCAGGCGGTTCGGAAGGGGAAGGTGGTACAGACAGTGCAGCTTTATCCTCTGACTCAATCACCGAATCTGTGGCAACCTCCGCCACAGCTTCCACTTTGCTGCCAGTTGGCGGATTTTCTTCAGTGAATGCAGGATCAGTTACAAGAGGTCTGTCTGCCACAATGCGCTCCCTTAACAATCGGCGGGGTAAAGTCCATTCTTCCCCACAGTGCAGGGAATACTAATCTAATTCCAATCAAAATCAACCGTACTTCGCTCAATTAGCAACCTTTAAACTGTGGTTTGCGTTTTTCCACAAAGGCGGCCATCCCTTCTTTTTGATCTTCGGTAGCAAAACACAAGCCAAACATCTGCTCCTCCAGCACACAGGCGGTTTCCAGCTCCTGACCTTCACCACGGTACACCGCCTGTTTACACCATTCCACTGCCAAAGGCGCCTGACGGGTAATTTTTTGCGCCATTCTTAAAGCCGCATCCATCAGTTCGTCTGCCGGATAAACCCGGTTCACCAGTCCCCAGTCACACGCCGTCTGTGCATCAATACGCGCTCCGGTGGTCAACAGCTCCAAGGCCCGGTTGCGCCCGATCAGGCGAGGTAAACGCTGTGTGCCACCAAAACCCGGCGTGACACCCAGTGCGACTTCCGGCTGACCGAACTGTGCATTATCCGCAGCCAGTATCCAGTCACAGCTCATCGCCAGCTCACAGCCCCCTCCCAGTGCATAGCCATTCACCACCGCAATCACCGGAAAAGGCAGGGTCTCCAGTCGCCGGAACGCCCGCTGCCCCTTGCGCCCAAACAACAGGCCCTCGTGCATACCGCTATCCACCATCCCGGCAATATCCGCTCCGGCTGCAAAGGCCTTTTCCCCGGCTCCGGTAACCAGCAATACCCGTGCATCAGCTGTGGACTCAAGCCTGGCTGCAACCGCAGCGATTTCATCCAGCATGGTTTCGTTTAAGGCATTCAGCTGTTGCGGACGATTGAGTATCAGGCGATAAATCCCTTTTTCACCGACATCAACAGCTTCGAAAATAACGGTTTTATAACCGGCTCCCATATAATTTCTCCTGACAGAATTTACCCGCCTCAATAGCACACCCCTGTAAACTTAACACAGCTGGCGGGCTGATTCATTTATCGTTAGTGGCTTGCACCGGATGGATCAGCTGCGTTATAAGTAGCGTTGGGCAGAGGCGTGAATAAACGCATCGAACGGGCATGAAAATATTTCAACCCCCAATGGAAGTTTGTGGCTTCGGCAGTAGGAATCAAAAAGGATTTTGTAACGATGTCGGTTTCTGACAGTGGTCACAGTGAGCAACCACGTAAAAAAATTAAACTGACGCTGATACTGGTTATATTGCTATCAGTGATTTCATTTGTCACCAGCTACAAGGGCCTGGTGATTCTTAATGTCGAAAACGACAACGACCTGACACAATGGCAGACGCTATTTATCGCCTTTATGGTCTTTACCATTCAGGCAACGCTGGTGGTCACGCTGCTGTTTATGATCCACGGCTTTCGGCCTATCACCCGCTTTCTCGCCTTTGCGGTCTATGTCGTCGCCATGCTGTTCAGTGTATTCTTCAGTTATGGCTGGTGGTATGACGTTTTCCGTGCCGACAGCTATGCCCAGGAAGTATACAAAGACGGTGTGGAAAGCATCCGTGCCCATGCCAAAACCTATGAGCAATCCTTCGCTAATGTGCGTGAGCTGGCGGATGAACTTTCCAGGTATTCGGCAAAACGTGCCCGTGATGAAAATCTGTACGGTGGTACCTGTGATGAAAAAAGCCTGCCTGGTAAAGGTGCGCTGAATTATCTGCGTAATGATGAGGCACAACGCTTCGGGGCGATTGCTGAAGATATCGGCGGTCTGGAAAAAAAGGTCGGTGAACATATCAGCGAACTGAACCGACTGCTGGATGATCTGGATCTGAGTGCAGAAGGTATCGTCACCCAGCGCGAACGGGAGCTGAATGATATTGTTGCCCTGATCGGCAGCTATCGCACCGGTTCTGAGACCACCCGCATCCGCAAACAACTGGAAGCCCGGCGTGGCGATAAACGTAAATTTCTCGAATCCCGCAACCCGAAAGAAGACAGGCGCACCGTGGTATCGTGCATGGACAGCGAGATTACCCGCAAGATTGACGCCCTGCTGGCAGCACTGGATGCCCTGCCGGAACCCCGCAAAGTCACCCTGTTTGACCAGAGTAATAACCGCACCGTACTGCAACGCTCATGGCAGGTATTCGCTTCACTGATGGATCTGGACACGGTAACCAATACACAGAAAAAGCTGGCTGAACTCAAGCTGACCAGCACCGATTATGTGCCGCTGATTGCCGGGTTGCTGATTGATCTGTTTATCCTGACTATCGGCCTGATTGATGGGCTGGAATATGGCCGTGCCTACACGGGTCGCCGCTACAGCATTGATGAAGCCCGCGAACTGGAAAGCTTCCACCTCAGTCATACCCCGGATAATGACCAGCTCAGCCTGTTACAGGCATATCTGTATCAGGGCTGGTTCAGCAATTATCTGATCGTACCGACAGCACAGGCAGTGAGTGTCGAACATGAACAACAGATCCGGCGCCTCATTGCCTGGCTGGAAGCCAGTGATAAGATTAGCCGTTTTGCACAGGGTGTTGATCTGGAAAAACTGCCAAAAATAATGCAGGAATTTTTCACCACGGATAACGAGTACAACCGCTATCGGCAACTATGGCGCTTTGATATTTACAAGCTCAAAAAAGAAATCTGGCGCGAACTGGTGATTGCCCATGCCATGAAACACCAGGAAGACAAACAGGCACTGCATGACATGATCAGCGGAGATCGGCTGTGAGGCTCCTGCTTGGTGCCTGGAGCAGCCGCTGGCAGCATTTACTCTGGCGGCTGGAATTAATGCTGCCCATGCTGCTCACCCAGTACAGCGATGAGGCAGAGATTTATGAAGAGCGTGAACTCAGCACCTGGAAACTGGTGTTGTTGTCGGTGATTGTGCTGGGATTATCGGGATGGTCGTTTTTTTGGTAGCTGAACCTATGAAATAGGTACAATATCCGGTTTGAAAGACAGTGGTTCAGATATACGAAAATTCACAAACGATCCCACTCCGGCAAGGGTTGTCCACCCGGCACTTTATCCAGAATGCGGCTCACTTTCTTTTTCAGTCCTTCAATGTCACTTTTCAGTAGACGCTTTTCTATAACAGATAATGTTTCCAGCTGACTTACCTGTGTTGTCAGCAAATAATTTGCCAGATTATTAACGGAAACACCCTGCAGCTTTGCCTGTTGGTCAAGCCGGGACTTTAACTCCAAAGGTATCCGTAAAGTGACCACCTTTGTTTTATTAGCAGATAACTCACTCATCACGCAACCTCCATTGTTGACAGAACTCGGCAGGAGTTAAGACATCAAACCCTGCTCCCTGCCATTCAGCGCATTTAAAATCTTTAGTGTTGGATGTAACCAAATAATCGCTATTACTGGTAAAAGCACATTCAAAAACCAGATTGTCGCCTTCATCAGCAAGGTTTGGACGCAACCGGAAATAAACAGCATGTTTCCCGGCCAACAAAAACAACAAATCCAGTACATCATTGACTTCGGCATCACTAAAACCATGTAAGTGACGTATTTCCTGACGCTTTAAAACATCATCGTATTCCAGTAACAACTGAGTCGTCAGGGCAAGCTTAAGCCGTTCATTCAAAATCAGACGGAAAATATAATGAGAAGCACCCTTACGACTCATCAGAGCCGCCAGCAAAACATTCGTATCCAGCGTGACTACCATACAAAAATGATAGTGTATACGAATACAAAAAACAATGCCTGTTTATCAAACCCTGCTCTGCATCAATAAGGCCTCTTGACCAGTTCATGCTACCCATCCGGTACAGCAGATTTATGAAGAGCATGAGCTCAGCACCTGGAAACTGGCGTTGTTGTCGGTGATTGTGCTGGGATTATCGGAGTGGTCGTTTTTTTTGGTAGCTGAACCAGAATCACACGGGCACTCAGAAATAATGGTAGAATCAGCCAAAATACCTTGTGGATAATATCTGATAATGCCGGTACATGATTTTTTTCACCAAGCTGTCAAAAATGCCCTGATCAAGGATGGTTGGACAATTACCCATGATCCACTAACTGTCTTGTTTGGCAACATCAATCTGCACATTGACTTAGGAGCAGAACGCCTGTTGGCGGCAGAAAAAGGCAGTCAGCGCATTGCTGTCGAAATCAAAAATTTCCTTTCCCCTTCAATGGTCTCTGAATTCCATACCGCACTTGGACAGTTTTTAAATTATCAGATCGTATTGGAAGAAAATGATCCGGAGCGCCGTTTATATCTGGCTATTCCCGAGGATGCATACAAAGAATTCTTCTCAATGGAAATCACCCGCAAAATTATTCAACGCCATCAGGTCAAACTGATTGTTTTCAGACCTGAGCAGGAGGTTATCGCCCAATGGACAAAGTAGAACAATACCGTAAACTTATTATCGAACGTCTGGAGTACTACGCCCGTTTCAAGCCCGCTTATGGTGATATTGAGATGGAACTGATCTTTGATAGAGAGCACGACCATTATCATCTAATGACTGTCGGCTGGAAAAACTATGAGCGTTTCCACGGCTCGGTGTTACATATTGACATCCGTGATGGGCAAATCTGGATACAACATGATGGAACCGAGAACGGTCTGGCTAATGAACTGGTTGAACGCGGTGTGCCGAAAGAGGATATTGTGCTAGCATATCATGCACCTTATAAACGCAAATTCACCGGTTTTTCCACAGGAGAAAAAGCCGCTTAATAAGGCCGCTGTCCAATCCAGTTCCCCGGCGGATTATAACTACACACCCAGATCTGCCCCAGATCCGGGCACAAACTCATCGCACAGCCTACCTGCGTGGTATCGCGCCAGACCATCTGCGTGTAGTGTCCGCACTGCGCACCAGAACGACAGCTGTTAGTTGCATAACGATAATCCTGCATTTCAGATGCCCAGTCCCTTGCCACCGTCGCTGCCGTCATTTGTTGCGGTTCGACCCGACCATCGGACCAGCGTAATGGACTGGCCCAGAACAGATTTTCACCGAAATTGCGGTGATTCTTCCCGGCATCCGCCCGATGACGCATGCGGCAACGGTGACTGCCAGCCAGATAATTTGCCCATTCCTGAGAGTACGCGGTTAGTTCTTCCGACCAACTCAGCCCCGGTAAACCCAGTCGTCCCCGCACCTGATTATGAACCGCCAGCATACCCTGCATACCACTGAAGCCGGACACCACCGGCCCGGATACAGTGCTGCAGGCGGAAACAATCCATAAAACCGTGATAATGGCTAAAA
>PDWJ01001775.1_pt1 | contig 25129 bp, 14 predicted proteins | sample 1430881 | NCBI WGS metagenome assembly PDWJ01 (sample SAMN01162460, study PRJNA174530) | Oral metagenome, whole genome shotgun sequencing project. | biome: Marine environment; feature: Marine mammal; material: Swab sample of the gingival sulcus; isolation source: swab sample of gingival sulcus...
ATCCTCGCTGTCCACGACACCTTTTAAGAAACGAAGCCATTCGGGCAGGATATTCTTGGAATGCTGGTCAATAAGAATACGCTGGCAATAAAGATTAACCCCTGGTTCCATTTTACCAAAGCCCAGCACCTCAAAATTTTCTTTGGGACAAAACAACAGGGCGTTAATCATGAGTGGCGCATCGGCAGTGAAATGGAGCCGGTAGCTAGGCTCATCGCCCGCATTTCCTACAAATTTATAAAAATCGTTATACTCTTCATCACTTATCTCATTGCGATTTCTCGTCCAGAGTGCCTGTACCGTATTTACCGTCTCACCATCGAGCTTAATCGGAAAGGGAACAAATGCAGAATATCGCTTGATGATTGATTCTATTTTGAATTTCTGGGCATATTCCTGAGCATCATCTTTGAGTTCTACGATGATTTTCGTCCCACGACGTAAGCCTTGAACCTCTTTAATGGTAAAGGACCCAGTGCCATCAGATTGCCATTCATGGCCTTCAGAGCCATCCCAGGAACGGCTTTGCACCCGAACGGTCTTTCCCGCCATAAAGGCGGCATAAAAACCGACCCCAAACTGGCCGATCAGGCTGACATCATTTTTTGCGGCTTCGGCTAATTCGCTAAGAAAGGTGCCAGAACCGGAATGGGCAATAGTACCGAGGTTTTCCTCGAGTTCAGCAGCGGTCATGCCAATACCAGTATCGGTAATGGTCAACAGATGTTTTTCTTCGTCAAGATCAATGGTGATCTCAAGCGGTACATGCTCATCAAAAACATTTTCTGCAGTAAGGCTCTCATGACGAAATTTTTCCAGGGCATCGGCACTGTTTGAGATCAACTCCCGAACAAAGACATCACGTTCGGTGTACAGCGAATTAATAACAATATCGAGCAACTTCTTTGTCTCGGCTTGAAACTCATAGGTTTTTGTTTTATCAGTCATAACTCTTTCCTTTTCGATCAAATAACAAAATGGAACGAAACCAGCTCATTGTGGTTCGCTTTATTCGTAATATATTTATATGCTATACTTATTTGTGGTATCATCTCTGAAACATTGACAAAAATCAAGGTTCTACAGTTTATTATGTCTCTTTCGACCACGACATGACACTGGCAAAAATCCGGGCGAAATGGTAAGCATGATGCAGACCATGTCAAGCCGATTTGCCGCCTGCCAAGGCACTTATCCCGTTTGCGAAGAAGAAAGAAGACAATGAAATTTTCATGCCAAATAATGTTTCTCTGACCGTGTCATACTCGCAGAGGCATTTTTCAGAAAAAATGGCAATCGCAAAGAAGTACCAGGCTGACATCATAGATATGTTTAAAAAAACACTGTGTAAATGACAACAACATCTTTGTCCGTAATTTGCGCAAGATCTTTTCCTTTTTTTAAGAGAAGCCATGACATCTTTTGATACTATCATTATCGGAGCCGGACTTTCCGGGTTAAGCGTTGCCCATAACCTGCGGGAAAAAGCTCCTGAACATAGTTTTACCATTCTTGAGAAGTCTCCGACAGTGGGAGGAGCCATTGCAACCCATCAGGAACAAGGCTATATCTCGGAAATGGGTCCCCATGGGTTTCTCGATAATTGCAAGGAAAGCAAAGCCCTTTTACAGGAAACCGGCCTAGACAAGGAATGTGTTCAAGCACCACTTATTGATTTTGTACGCCATATCTATCTCAATGGGAAATTGCAATGTATCCCTCAAACTCCCGGAAAGATTGCAATGGCTCCGATTATCTCCTGGAAAAGCAAATTGCGGGCACTTGGCGAAATCTGGCAGCCGGTTCTCGAAGGAGAACCCACGGTGGCTCGCTGGATTTCACAACGTTTTGGGCCAGCCCTGCTTCCCCTGGCAGACGCTGCGTTGACTGGAACCTATGCTGGTGATTTCGACCGCTTAACCATTGATGCGATTATGCCGGGAATCCGAGCGATAGAAAAAGAACATGGTTCGGTTATCCGGGGGCTGCTCCGTAAACTCTGGGCAAAAAAACGAGCAGGTACAGCCAAAGAAGCCGTAACAATGCCGGCAATGACCAGCTTTCCTCAAGGGATGCAACGCCTTCCCGAACGGCTCGCTGAACAATGTAGTGATTCCCAGCTGCGAAAAAATTGCCCCGCCACCTCTATCTCGTATCATAAAGGCCGTTGGCGGGTACAAACCATGAAAGAGGCTCTTTTTGCCGACAACCTGGTACTAGCCCTGCCGGTAAACAAAGGGTTACGCTTTCTTGCCAGCCTCCGTAGAGATGCGTTGCGCCGGATAATCCCCGAGGCCTGGATCGGCACCGTCGTATTTGGCTTTGGTCCGGGCAATACTCTGCCGCCAGGATTTGGTTATCTGGCACCAGAAAGCGAAAAACGCTTCGCCCTTGGAGCGTTGTTTTCCTCAAATATGTTTCCCGGCAGGGCCCCCGAAGGCCATATTGTTTTCGAGACCCTGATTGGCGGACGCCGCCATCCAGAACGACTGGAACTTGATGAAAACGAGATCATCGACCGAACCCTCAAAGAGGTAAAAAGTATTTTAAAACTTGACGGAACCCCCCTGTACACCACCTTCTTTCGTGCCCTTGATCCAATCCCGCAACTGGAACGAGGCTATACTGATCTTCTCGCCTGGCGCAAAGAACTCACCACCAGTTTCCCCAGACTGCATATCTGTGGCTTTGGCTGGGAAGGAATAGGAATAAATGATATGATTAAAGGCGCTTATCGGGTTTCTGAGGCTCTTCTTTCAGGAAAGACGGAGCAGGCAGCAGCAAAAATAGAAGTAAAAAAGGTCTATTTTTAATACAAAGACCTTCCGGGAAAATACAGATAAAAAATAACAGTTTTACGAGTAACCGGAAAAGATCAACGCATAAAACAAAAAAATACAAAGCCAGCAAGAGAACTCTTTGAAGAGATCGTGCTGGCCTCACACCTCTACAAACCTTTTATCTTTTCGCTAAGCAATGCCAGTTGCGCATTAACCGAGGTATCCCGAACGGCCAACTCGTTAACCTTTTTAATAGCATGAAGCACTGTGGAATGATCCCGGTTAAAAAGTCTGCCAATATCCACCAAAGAATCTTCGGTATGCTTGCGACAGAGATACATCGCAATCTGACGCGGAAACGTCAGCTTTCTCTTTCTCGATTTTGATTGCATCTCCTGCAGCGAGACCTGAAACTGGGTGGCAATCATTTCACTAATTGCGTTAACCGTCAAATTATCATCAACACCAACAATCTGAGCAACGACTTCCTGAATCAAATCTTGATCAATATTTTTTTTAAGCAAACGAGATTTCATCCCAATGGCAACAATGGCCGATTCAATCTGGCGCACATCACCATGAATATGCCGTGCCAGATAATCACGATGCTCCTCATCCAAGGCCAGGTCATGCTGGGTAGCTTTTTTAGCGATAATTCGCTGCCGGGTCGCAATATCCGGTGCCTGAATAGCAGTTACCAGACCAGAGGTCATACGTGAGCGAAACTCTTCGTCAATGCCATCCATCTCTCGTGGTGCCTTTTTAGACGTACAGATAACCCTCCGTCCTGATTTTATCAGGGCATCAAAGATTTCATTTAATTCTTCCTGGGTTTTCTTCTTTCCCTTTAAGGAATGAACATCCTCAACCAAAAGCAAATCACAGTCTTCATGATATTTCTTTTTGAAGGTATTCATGGTGCCAGCCTGAATATGACGCACCATTTCCAGGGAAAATTGCTGCGCTGTAACATAATGCAGTCTCGTCATTGGCGACTCTGCTGTCACGGCATGGGCAACAGCATGGGTCAGATGACTCTTGCCAAGTCCAGTAGCACTATTGATATAGAGACAGGGACCAATACTATCATCAAGAAAAGACATGGAACGACAGGCAGACTGCGCCAGGATATTCGATTCTCCAACCATGTATTCGTCAAAGGTATATCTCGGGTGCAATGACCGAAGCACAGAATTATTCCTGGGAACTGTCGGCAATCGTAACTGACGAGACGCACCAGTATCATGGACAGCAGCAGGTTTATTTTCCTGCTCACAAAGAATTACCTTTCGCTTAACGCCACTGATCTCGAAAAATTTCTCGGAAATAGTCTCCAAAAAATTTCGACTGATATAGGCACTGAAATATCTATCCGGAGTCAAAAGGTAAATAGCATCATCACGTACCTCGATAAATTGCAAAGGCTCAATCCATAATGTGTATAACCCGCCAGGTATTGACTCTTTCAACAATTCTTGTGTCTTTTCCCAGATCATAATGTCCTGTGATACTTTTCTTGGTTTACCCAGAATTTTCGGTGAATTTGGCATTTTTCAGCCAAAAAACTATTCTTCCTCTCACGGTCATATCAATGCAAGAGATGCCATACAATAAACAATAAAATAGAAAAAATGACCTTCTTGATGTGAACACAACAAGCATCGTTTGTGCGATGATGATTACCCCGATAGCCTCTTTGCGTCAATGACAGTTCTGCCACATTTTCGCTGTAGCTGTTACCATTGCAGCCGGTTCTCTGGAAGCCGCATTATTGTTGGGTTCAACAAAATTCACCCTGTGTATGCCTGTAAAAACGGGACATACGGTCTCAGTGATAAATCCTTGCGTCAAATAGAGTGATTACCTGAATTTCTGCTTCGTTATCCACAAATAAAGGAAAATATTAATCTCAAAATATCTTCGAATATATCTTATTTTCTAAATATTACTTAAAATACATTCCCCACAAGGTAAGAGCGCACCAAAAAACAATTGTTTAAGCCCGATATTTTTTTTAATGGTTCTCGGATTTTTATTCCACCCCACCTCTCAGTCTTTTTCATTAAAAATACTGTGGCACCCGAGCATAGCTTACAGCAACAACTTCTAAAGCTCCTGCCTTTACGAGGGTTTGGGCGCATTCTTCCATAGTTGCTCCCGTAGTAAAAACATCATCAACCAAATAAATTCTTCGCTGCGATACTCGTTTAGGGTCCGGCACCACAAAACCATGACGAAGATTGCGCTTTCTTGCCGCCCGATCCAAGCCTGCCTGAGGCGTGGTATCTTTTTGGCGTTGCAACGCAAAAAGGTCTATTTTCGAGCGGTATTGAGGGAAAAGTAACCGGGCAAGCACGAGAGATTGATTAAACCCTCTTTCTTTAAGACGTCTTCGATGCAACGGCACAGGGATAATACAGTCCGGTGGTATCTCAGGTCGCCAATGCGAAGCTTGTCGCACGATACAGGCCAAGGCAGGGAGTACGGTACTGTCTCCACCATATTTTAGGCGTCGCAGCAAAATATTGACAGGCTCTTCATAAAGACAAGGAGCCATTGCCTGGACATACGAGGGCATTTTATCAAGACATTGACCGCAACGATGGCCACGAAAGGTACTGGCGAATCTGGTTCGACCACAGAGACACCAATCATCAGCCACATAGTGAACCATAGCAAGACAATGCTCACAAAGCGGCCCATGCTCTTGTCCGGCGATGCGAGTCGCCTGCCCACATACCCGGCAACGCTCCGGGGCAACAAGATCAAATACCCATGTAAAGGTTTTTTTTAGCAAAGCAAATCTTTTTCTTTGCAACACCATTTGTCCTCTTCCTATTTCCACCAAAACATGGCATAATAGGCCGGATTTTTTGGCTGTAAAAAATGACTATTCTATTGCGCTTTTCATAATAAATCAAAAAATTAACGTATCTGCCACCCTTTGACAAGACCCTGCGGTACTGGCCGCCGACCCGATTGTTATTTTTTATGAGGATTCATCCATGACGGTTTTCCAACACACACAATTTCAACGCAGCCAGGCTCTATTCCTGGCAGTACTTCTTACCTTTCTGCTCAGCATTGTTACCACGGCCGCAGCAAATCAAGACACGGCACAAGACACAGTCTTTCTCCCATTCAAAATCACCGCCACAAACAAGGCAACACAAGAGACGACAGGAGCGACAGACAAGGCATTACAAAAGACTTTGGCTCGCCACGATCTGATTGTTTTAGAACGCAGTAGAGCAGAATCACTCCTGAACTACAACGGGAATTGGCCACCATCCCGAAAAACTCTGGAAAAAATCGCTCAAGAAACCGCATTCCAAAACATAGTGGTGGGAAGCATTACTGCCATCGGCAAACAACTCAGCATAGACATCCAGGTTTTTGACGCAGCAACCCCGGAAAAACCTCAATTCTTTTTCCGCAATATAAATTCTCTTTCCAACCTTCAAGAAGGAATTGATAATATAGTTCTTGATGTACTTGCGTACACCCAACGTACCTATCGCATTGCCTCTATTACCCCAAAAGGGAACGTACGCATTGATTCAGGAGCTATCTTACAAAAGATCTCCAGTACAGTAGGAGGTGCATACAACCAGCAAACCCTACGAAAAGATCTCAAGGCTATCTATGCCATGGGGTACTTTAATAATGTCGAAATCAATGTCACCGACAGCCCCCAGGGGAAAAATATAGTTTTTCTTGTTGAAGAAAAACCCGTTATTGCCACTGTCACCTTCACCGGGACTGATGAACTTGACGAAAAAGATGTCAAAGAAGCGGCTAATATTAAAGCTCATTTCACCTTTAACCCTCTTCAGGTTGAAGCCGCAAAAAAGGCCATTCTCGATCTCTATGCTTCAAAAGGTTTTTACAACACCAAGGTCAAAACAGACATTTCCTATCCTACTGATGCAGGGGCAGAAATTTCTTTTATAATTGAAGAAGGACATAAAAATTATATAAAAAAGATATCGTTCGAAGGGAATAGCACCTTCACCGACAAAGAACTTCTCGACGAAATTGAGACGAATGAAAAAACTCTTTTAAGTTGGCTAAACGCATCTGGACTCCTGGAAATGGATAAGGTGAACCAGGATATTGGTCGTCTGATGAGTTTTTATCAAAATCATGGGTTTCTTGAAGCAAGGGTTGCCGAACCCAAAATAGAACAGAAAGGAAAATGGCTCTATCTCACCTTTTTCATCGAAGAAGGCCCCCGATTCAAGGTAGGTACCGTTGAGTTATCAGGCGATCTTATCAAGGACAAAACCGACCTGCTGCAACTTATTCATATCCGTGACCATACCTATCTTAACCGTTCCATAGTACGTCAAGACATGATGGCTCTTACTGATTATTATGCAGAGCAGGGCTATGCCTTTACCAATGTTCGCCCTGCAATGACGAAATCGCCATCAGGGAAACGACTTGACATTAATTACGTCATTGAAAAAGGCGAGCTGGTATATATAAACAGGATTACGATACAAGGAAACGACAGAACCCGCGACAATGTTATCCGTCGTGAGCTGCGCATCACAGAAGGGGGTATCTTCAACTCCAAGGCCCTGCGAGAATCAAACCAGGCACTACAACGCCTCCAATATTTTGAAGAGGTTACTATCACCCCGGTACCGACCATGGATCCATCACGAATGAACATTGTTATCCAGGTCAAGGAACGAGGTACCGGAACCTTTTCCATTGGCGCAGGATATTCCTCGGTGGATAACCTGATACTTATGGGTTCAATTTCCGAAAATAACTTTCTGGGACGAGGAGACAAACTCTCACTTTCAGCCAACGTCAGCGGTTCAAGTTCTCGATACAATCTTGCCTATACCAACCCACGTCTCAACGATTCGGAACTTTCCTGGGGCATTGATTTATTTAACACGGAACGGGAATATGACGATTACACCAAAGATTCCAAGGGCGGAGGACTTCGTATTGGTGCCCCAATCTGGGAAAAATGGCGTCTCTATGGCAATTACAGCTATACAGATACCGACCTTACCGATATCGACGCAAACGCATCATACATTATTCGAAATTCAGCAAGTATCCATGTAACCAGTGCGTTGAAGCTTTCTTTAGTCCGTGATACCCGAAATAAAGGATTTGCAACAACCGAAGGCTCTCGACATCAACTCAGCATCAAGTATGGGGGTGGGCCCCTCGGAGGCGATGCGGAATTCACCAAGTATGAGGCCTCGACAAGCTGGTATTGGCCCTTGATCTGGAAGACGACCTTTCACTTTAAGGCAGCTGCCGGACAGGTTACTGCGAACAAGACCGGGAAATTACCCGTGTACGAGCGATTTTATCTAGGAGGAATTCGCACTATTCGTGGTTTTGATTATGGGGACGTAAGCCCCATTGACGCAGCAACCGGTGACCGTATCGGTGGTGAAAAAATGTGGTACACCAATTTTGAAATCATCTTTCCACTCCTTGAAGATCAGGGTATTCAAGGATTGGTCTTTTTCGATGCGGGTCAGTCCTTTGACGGCGATTGGGAATTTGATGACCATAAGACTGCCGCCGGGGTTGGAATTCGCTGGCTCTCGCCGATGGGACCAATCTCAATTATCTGGGGCCGTAATCTTGATCCATTACCAGATGAAGATTCCTCAGTTATTGATTTCAGTATCGGAGGAACTTTTTAAGCGCAGCACACCCAGGAGTTAAAAAATAGCTCCATCAGAAATAAAAATTTTGCCGACGGTACTTTTACCGTCGGTATTTTTTTGGCAATTTCCCCATCCCTTTGAAATATCGAGCTATACCCTTTACAAACCATGTTTACTGAGATACTTAACACAATAAAAGATAATCAAAAACTCCGTGTCTCAGGGCTTCGCGGTGCAGCACCCGCCTGGCTTACCGCCCAACTTGCCACTCACCGCAACTGTTGCTGTATCGTTCCCGACGAACACATGGTCTCTGTGTTCGAACAGGACGTAAAACTTTTCACTCAAGAACAAACCATCAGCTATCCTGGCTATGAGATCCCGGCTTATACCCGATTATCTCCTGACCAACAAACCACCGCCAGCCGACTTTCTGCCCTATATCATCTCCAGGCTCATCAAGGCCGAAAACTGGTCATAACTTCCATTGAGGCTCTAGTACGCCGGGTGCTTCCGCACACAGTTTTATCGGCATCGGCAGAATGGCTTGTAGCCAATGAAAGCTGTGATCTTGAATTATTACAACAACGTCTCATTATATTAGGCTACGACCAGGTTTCTTTGGTACAAACAGTTGGAGACTTTGCAGTGCGGGGCGGCATTATAGACATCTATCCGCCCCCATTTCTCGACGAAACAGGCATTCTTCATGACGGCCCAATACGCCTTGATTTTTTTGGTGACATCATCGAATCACTGCGTCATTTTGACCCCATTACCCAGCGTTCCATCACAGATATAGCAGAGGCGACTCTGCTTCCAGTTCATGACGTAGTAATACAACAGTCAAACCAAGACACTCGTACAGCTATCACTTCTGCTCTCCGCAAACAGGCGAAGGCTCTAAATTGGGATGAAGAAGAAAGCCAACGCATGATTGACCGGATAGCAACAGGGCGACGCTTTGCAGGAATGGAGTTTTTTCTGCCAATTTTCTACGAGCAAGAAAAAACAACGACCTCAACAGTCTTTGATTATCTGCCCAAAGACATGATGCTGCTACTCGTTGAACCCGAAGCCATCGCCCAGAATCTGGAACTCATTGAACAACGTATTCTTCAAAACTTCCACGAAGCCCAAAGTACGCAACATCCCGCATTACCCCCAGAGAGCATTTTTATTTTACAAAAAGATCTCGAAAAAAAGCTACAAAACTACCAGACCATTGCCTTTAGTGATTTTGGTGATACAAAATTGCCGGAAGTTACAATACCCACCTCAAATCACCAGCTACTCAAACAGGAAATAACAATACACCGCAGCAAAACAGGCCTGTTCAAACCACTTTCCAATGCCATTTCTTCCTGGCAGCAGCACGATGAAAAAGTTGTACTCTGTTGCCGTTCTCTGCGACATACTCAGAAAATGGCAGAATTATTCGATGCCCACCAACATCACCTGGAAATAATTGAAGCACCACTACAACTTGACGCCCCCCTTTCTGATTCGGCAACACTCTTTCTCTGCAACCATCCGCTTTCAGCAGGATTTTCCGTTCCAGAGCAGCGGCTCCACATTCTCTCTGAGGCCGAATTATTTGGTGAAATGCGCATTGGCCGCCGCAAAAAAAGAACACGCTCCCAACAACAGGCATCACTTTGTTTTACAGAATTAAACAACGGCGACATTGTGGTTCATGTTGACCATGGATTAGGCGTGTACCATGGCATGCAAACCATGGATATTCAAGGAGTAACCAATGATTTTATGCTCATTGAATACCGTGATGGTGACCGGCTCTATCTTCCGGTTGATCGCCTAAACCTGATTTCAAAGTATGAAGGACTTTCTGATAAGCAACCCAAAATAGACAAGCTTGGTACTCATACCTGGAAAGCCACCAAGGCAAAGGTCAAAGAAGAGGTTTGGAAAGTTGCCCATGAACTCCTTGATATCTATGCAAAACGTGAGCTTCAAAAGGGGCGGCAATTTTCTCATCCTGGCAGTTTGTTTGCTGAACTTGAAGAATCCTTTCCTTACGATGAAACCCCAGGACAAAACCAGGCTATCAATGATGTTTTAGCCGACCTCACCTCAACACAACCTATGGATAGGTTAGTCTGTGGTGATGTCGGCTATGGCAAAACCGAGGTGGCAATCCGGGCTGCCTTCAAAGTCGTCGAAGATAATATGCAGGTGGCAATATTGGTGCCAACCACCGTGCTTGCAGAACAGCACGCCAAAACTTTTCAAGAACGACTTGCCTCATTTCCTCTGAATGTGCAATGTATTAACCGCTTTCGGAGCCCTGCAAAGCAACGTGCCATTATCAAAGATCTTGCCCAGGGGAAAATAGATATCCTAATAGGGACGCATCGTCTGCTCTCCAAAGATATTCAGTTTAAGGCTCTTGGGCTGCTCATTGTTGACGAAGAGCATCGTTTTGGTGTCTCTCATAAAGAAAAAATTAAAAAAATGCGCTCCGAGGTGGATATTCTTACCCTTACCGCCACCCCGATCCCCCGAACCTTGCAAATGTCCTTGCTCGGTATCCGTGATCTCTCGGTTATTTCAAGCCCTCCAGAGCAGCGCCGCCCCATAAAAACCTTTGTTGCCAGATATGACAACCTGGTCGTAAAAGAAGCGGTGAGCCGCGAGCTACGTCGAGGCGGCCAGACATTTTTCATTCATAACCGGGTTCGCTCCATCTATCGTGTAGCATCCAACATTGCAAAGCTGGTTCCCGAGGCACGAATCGCCGTGGCTCATGGCCAGATGGCCGGCAAGGAACTCGAAGAAATCATGGTTCGTTTTGTAAACCGTGAGATTGATGTCCTGGTAAGTACCACCATTGTGGAATCAGGCCTCGATATCCCAAGCGCCAACACCATTATCATCAATCGGGCCGATATGCTGGGACTTGCCGAAATCTATCAGCTCCGAGGCCGGGTTGGACGCTCTTCAACCCAGTCATTTGCCTATCTCCTGGTTCCTTCGATTGACAGCCTGAGCAAAAACAGCCGGGATCGGTTACGGGCTCTTATGGACTCCAATGAATTAGGAGGCGGTTTCAAGCTGGCGATGAATGATCTACAGATCAGAGGTGGTGGCAATCTCCTTGGAGTTTCCCAATCTGGCCATATTGCCGCTATCGGTTATGATCTCTACCTCGACCTGTTACAAAAAACCGTGGCCGATCTTAAAACCAGAGCACAACGCGGTGAAGAACAACGAGAAATCGACGATGAGTTTGATCCAGAAATAAGCCTAAGACTCTCGGCCTATATTCCAGAGGCATATATGATGGACATTGGACAACGTTATGTCACCTACCGCAGGATAGCGGCGCTGTCTCATGGCACCGCCTCTGAACATGCTGATTTACAAAATGAACTTGAAGACCGCTATGGATCGCTTCCCCAAGAAACCCAAAACCTGTTTCAGGTTGTTGCTCTAAAACGCCGCCTTAAAAAATTACGCATTCATAAACTTGAAAAAGGCCAGGACAATCTTGTGGCCTCTTTCCAGCCTGACACCCCTGTCACCCCGGAAAAATTACTCAATTTTCTCCAGAGCAAAACCAATAGCAAACGTAAAACTCCAGCTCGGCTCACCCCAGATGGTCGTTTGGTAATAAAAGCTGCAATGCCAACCACAGATACTGTTTTCAATGTTGCAGATGATCTGATCAGTACCTTAGAAAAAATGGTTACAAAGAACATTTAAAATCTCTTACGGTGTGATGTGTCTTTAAGGTACCTCCGTTGCTTGACAATTCTTTATTATTGTTTGTATATTTTTTTCGCATGTAAAAAGAGAACTCCCGATAACAGCATAAGTGCCTTGGAGGTTTCAGTTGCCATGCCAGTACAAGAATACACTTGATGTCTTGTTCTTTCTGATGAGCTTCGGACAGTAAGAGGCTTATAAATTGTTAGGCAATATCATTTACACCCAGGAACTTCTTATGATAAGCAGTCAGCCCAAACATCTCTTCACCCTTTGTCTTTTTAGCCTTGTGTGTTTTTTTCTTTCTGGCGCAACCCTACCAAACGATCCTGAAAGAGAACCCACAACCTTAAAAAAGATTATCGCCACGTCTTCTTCGCCAGGCATCCCTGGAGACACCCTGACATTTGTGGCCGTTGCCGCAACAAGTCCGGCAACGATGATTGAGCTTGATGTAGTTGCAACCAGCGACAAGCAGCTCGTCGCTTTCCCAGAAGTTAATCTTTCCAAACACACTGACATTGCAGAACTTTTCCCAAACAAAGCCGATGCAGACGGCAACTACCTGATACCGGATTTCAGTTTTGATGTGCTGCGAAAACTCCGCAGAGTCCCCACACAATACGCCGAAATAAAAGGACTTTCAAGGATTTCCTCGACAGCCATCCCAACCTTTGAAGATTGCCTGGCCCTCATCACACTTCTTGAACAGCTCGAAGGACGTGATATACATCTTGCAATCAATATCATTGCGCCAGCTATACATCAGAAAAAAGACATTGATCTCAGCAAACTCCTTCTCCAGACCTTGCAACAGGCAGGATACGGGGAAAATAAAGAAAGGCTACTCCTGATAAGCCGAGATGGCGATGAATTGCAACGCATTAAAAAAGAGTTGTTCCCCCTCTTTTCCTTTGAGATACCACTCTATCAGCGTATTGGCCCACAACCTGGCAACGAAGAAGACTCTGGACTCCCTGACGATCAGAGCTGGATGCTAACCAGAATCGGCAGCAGATTACTCGGCAGCTATGCCTCAGGTGTATTGATGCATCACAGCCTGTTACACGATCAACAGGGCAAACAACTCCATACCTCATTCATCGAAGCACTTCGTTCTCTTGAGCTTCCGGTTATCGCCTATCAGATATCTGCAAACCAAGAAAACATCCCGGAATTTACTGAAAATTTTACGACATTAATAAATTACTATTTTGACACTCTTAAAATCGACGGCATCGTCACAGATAATGTGCGCCAAGCTCAAAAAATTATTGAGGAAAAGAATAATCCACCACAAAAAGACCATCTCACACCTCTTCAACAAATACTACAACAAAACAACATCAATGGTGTCTCCCCGCATACACCAAATACCACAAATTTCACCACAACTCTCCCAAAGAAAACCATGTTTTGAAAACACAACATTCCAAAATCATAGAAGATACGTTTAGCAAAACCACCTTACCAATCCCGCAAAAAGTGAATAGCGACGTGACAAAACTTTCATCTATGTTGAGAACTCATATTTTTAAGAAAAGCTCCTCTAAACACTCCTTCATAAAACGCTATACCTTAAACATCCCAACCATCTTTTTCAGATTTTCTACAAGCTCATTTAAGGATGCCGCCTGCTCTTTTAATTCCTCACCTTGCTCCACAATCTCTTTACCGGCCACATTGACCCCAACAATTTCCCTATTGATGGAATCAGCAATAACGGAACTCTGACTGACATTCTCGTTCACCTCATTAAGCCCCAATGAGACCTGATGAATATTTTTGGCAATCTCTTGAGTTGTCGTCGATTGCTGTTCAATCGAGTCAGTAACATCAATAATGATCTCGTTAATTTTATTGATAATGGTAACGATCTCATTAATGGCTCCAATAGAAGCGTTGGATGTCTGCTGTACGCCATCAATCTTGTCACGAATATTTCCGGTAGCATCCGCAGTCTGATGAGCCAGCTCTTTAATCTCGTTGGCAACGACAGCAAAACCCTTGCCAGCCTCACCAGCCCGTGCCGCCTCAATAGTGGCATTCAACGCCAATAAATTGGTCTGCTCACTGATCTCGGTGATCGTGTCGGTCACTTCACTGATGGCCCTCGCTGCCTCATCAAGCTCACCCATACGCACAGAAGTTTGCTGGGCCTGATCTACACCATCTTTAGAAATCTCCGCAGCAGAACGCACAGCACTGGCAATAGTCGTGATATTGGAAGTCATCATCTCAGCGGCTGATGCAACCATGCCAACATTTGTCGCAGACTGTTCCATTGCAACTGCCACATTACCAATATTATTATTTAATTCTTCAGCGGCAGAAGTAACAGCATTAGCTCGTTGCGAGGCCCCTTGAGACTTTTCCAGAACAGTGGCTGCAATATCTTCTAACTGTCCCACCGAGCCTTCAACTTTCTCGGTTTCACCATAAACTCCACGCAATAAATTCTGTAATTTTTCAAGAAAGACATTAAACCACTTGGCTAAAGTGCCAATTTCATCTTTGGTTTTCACCTGAAAGCGAAGAGTAAGATCTCCATCAAAACCGGCAAGATCACAAACCATACCTCTTATCGGTTTCGTCAAACGTGCTGTCGCAAAATAACTCACAATAATAACAAGCAATACCACGAATCCAGCAACACCAAGAAGTCGATTACGAACAGCATGAACAAGCGCATGCAGCTCCTTCTCCTCCATAAATACCATGACAATCCAATTGCTTCCTTCAACACCCTCCGAATGAACATAATATCTGAAACCATTCACGTCCGCATGATAATGAAACTTGTCTCCAGCAAGAACCCTTTGAACATTTTCATTATCGACAAGAGAAGTATCAACAAGTTTCTTCATATTATTTTCAGGATGCCCAGAATCAACAATGATATCTCCGCTTTTATGCAGCAACACCACATACCCCGTCCTGCCAATACGGACTTTTTTAGCCATTTGGGCAATAGCATCATTGTTAATATCAAAACCAACAACACCAGCAACCTGGCCATCAATACCAGGAACAGCCTGAACCATGGAAATAACCAAGGCCTGCGTCGTATAGTCAATATAAGGTTCCGTTTGAATCACTTTCCCCTGATTGAGCACCGCATCCTTGTACCAGTCACGTTTTCTAGGGTCAAAATTCGTTCGAACATCTTCAGGATAGCCAATCCAGCCACCGTACTGCGTTCCCAAAAAAGTAAAGGTGGCAGTTTCATGGGTTTCACCAAACTCCTTGAATTTATCATAAATACGAGCTTCTATCCCACCTCTTTGCGAAGAATTCATCTTCATTTCCTGGGCGTTAATATATGTTTGCACCGAGTCATCAACACTCCGCAATAATGGTGAGTGGCTAAACATTTCAATATTCTGTTCAAAGCCCTTATAATAGGTGTCGATAAGAGCTATCAGCGCAGAAGATTCTTGCTGAACTAATTTCAGATGTCTTTCCCTGGCTCCCTGTTCCAACATCGAAATTGTAGTAAAAAGCAACGGAATCGCCATAAGCAACACCAAGGCTACTGCCACAAATTGCAACTTCCAACGTAATGATTTCACCATATTCTTGATCCCTTTTTATGGCAGCACTCATTTCATAGCCACCTCTTCTATCACAGAAAAATGCCGCAAATATCAACAGCAACGCTTTATTATATAACAAAGAAATATCACGGTCAAAAAATCAGAAAAGATATTTATCAAGGTGATAAAAAAAACAAAAAGAGAGGGAAAACAGGAAGAAATAAAAAGACAGCAGGACAAAACAGCATCATATGTCCTGCCGCCTTTTGTTTTATCAGAGAAACAACTTAAATAGCAGCCAGAGCCTGATCAAAATCAGCAATGATATCAGCAATACCTTCAATACCCACCGAAACCCGAATCAAATCGGGGCTGACTCCTGCCGCCTTTTGTTCCTCATCTGAAAGCTGACGATGCGTCATGCTTGCAGGATGCAATACCGAAGTACGAACATCCGCAACATGCACCACAATGGCCGCAAGGCGCAACGCATTCATCACTTTCTCACCCTCTTCTCTGCCACCCTTGACACCAAAAGTGAGCACTCCCGAAGGGCCGCTCAGGTATTTCTGTGCTCTGGCATAGTGCGGATGAGTCGGTAAGCCAGGATAATTTACCCAACCCACCTTTGGGTGTTGCTCCAAAAATTCAGCAAGCCGCTGGGCATTTTCACAGTGCCGATCCATACGAACATGAAGCGTCTCAAGTCCAAGGTTCGAGAGAAAGGCATTCATCGGACTCTGGTAGCCGCCAATATCACGAATCCACTGCACCCGCGCCTTAACAATATAGGCAGCCTCGCCAAATTGTTCAGTATAAACAAGGCCATGATAGCTCTTGTCTGGAGAGGTCATTTCTGGAAATTTTCCGTTATTCCAATCAAACTTCCCACCATCAACAATAATGCCGCCAACACTTGTGGCATGGCCATCAATATATTTTGTCGAGGAATGAATAACAACGTGAGCACCCAATTCCAAAGGCCGACAGAGATAAGGAGTAGCAAAGGTATTATCAACGATAAGGGGTAGCCCAGCGTCTTCGGCCAAAGCACTAAATTTCTCAAAGTCAAGAACATCCATCCCTGGGTTGGCAATAGTCTCCGCAAAAATACACCGTGTATTGGACTTCAGATACCTGCGAAGCTCCTCAAGCGGAAGCTCTGGATCAACCAGATCAACTTCTATGCCCATTTTCTTAAAGGTATTGGTAAACAAAGCCACGGTGCCGCCATAGAGGGTTGCCGCCGAAAGAACATGCTGACCCGCAGTACAAATATTGGCAATGGAAATCATACTTGCTGTCTGGCCCGCAGCTGTTGCCAACGCAGCAACACCACCCTCAAGAGCGGCCATTTTTTCCTCATAGGCTGCAACAGTAGGATTACTTATTCGGGAATACATATGCCCCGCCGCCGCCAGATCAAAAAGATCGGCAACCTCTTGAGCAGTATCATATTTATAAGTAGTGCTCTGATACAGAGGCAGCACTCTCGGCTCACCACTCTTTGGCTGCCAGCCACTCTGCACCGCCTTTGTGGCCACACTCCATGATTTATTCATTGCCTTTCCTCCTCTCTCATCTCTTCAATAAACAAAATTCTGTCTTTTTATTGTCCACTGGCACAACATCCATTCTCATCCAAATGCTCAGGAAGAGAAAAATAAAATCCCTGAACAATATCACAACGGGTTTGCCGTAATTCCTCAAGCTGCTCTCTGGTTTCAACACCCTCTGCAACCACCCGGTACCCCAAAGCCTTAGCTATATCACAGATAGATTGAATGACTTCTTTTTTTCTGGGATCTCTCTCTATACCCTGCACAAAATCTTTGTCTATCTTCAATTCATCCAGATCCATTTTATCAATACAGGACAGAGAAGAAAAACCCGTACCAAAATCATCCAGGGAAATTTCTATCCCTAAATCCTTTATCCTTTGTATCCTTCTATTCAACCGAGACACATCCTCAACATATACATCCTCAGTAACTTCTAATATAAGTCTCTTTCCAGAAACACCAAAACGATCAAGTCGGCCTTGAACAAAATCGAAAAAATCACGTGCCAGAAAAAATGACGGCGAGACATTTATAGAAACAACCACTTCCGAACCGTATTGTTCTTCAATCCGATCCATATCAGCAAGTATCAGATCAAAGACCATTTTGCTAAAGGGTATCATCAGATTATTCTGTGCAATTATCGGAACAAAAACCTCTGGGGAAACGAAATTATTCTCTCCATTTTCCCATTGGACAAGCCCCTCAACCCCTACGACCTTTCCAGTTCTTATATCAACCTGCTTTTGATAAGCTATGGTAAAGTCTCGATACATTAAAGCTGCTTTCAACTGACGAAACAAAATCATCTCTTTTTCAAGCTCTTCTAAAATCTCCTCCTTAAAAAAACAAACTTTTTCGTCATCCAGACGACGAGCCACATTAAGAGTTAACTTTGCATTTTTTATACACTCTTCTATGCTTCCTCCTTTCTCAGGACTATAAAAAGCCGCAGAGAAATGAAAACTAACCGGAAAGGTATTATATCGTACGACCTCTTCAGAGGAATGCGTCTTTTGAAGATGTTGAGAAAACTTTACAACATCTCGAAGCTGGCCGCCCTCTATCCAGAACATAAATTCATCACCAATGAGACGGGCTGCCATATTAGGCTGCTTCACCCAGCGAAAAATAATTTGAGCCGTTGCCCGTAAAATCTTGTCAGCACGGTCCGAACCCAATAAAGTATTTATTACCCTGAATCGTTTTACATTTGCCTGGAGGATGTATCCTTCTCCAAGCTGACCACACGCCTCTTTTTCTTTTAATTCCTGAACAAATTTTGCCTCTTTAGGAAGCCCTGTCACCGTATCATAATAGGCCAGCCATTCAAGATTCTTTTCTTTTTCAACAAGCTGCCTATTACTCTTTTCAAGTTTCATAATATTCCGAATCATTCTGTTCTTGAAAAAATAAATGGCAGCAATAATCACTGAGGCTGCTCCTAAAAAAGTAAAAACAAAAGGAAACCACAACCTGGGATCATTAAAATCAACAACTGTAGCAGAGGGAAAAAACAAAAGACCTTGATAGAGAAGTACGATAGGAGCCATTAAAAAAAGCTGAATAATAATTACAACAACAATCATTACCCGCAGAGAAAAGAAAATTGCCCCGGTAGCGACAACCGCAATAAGAATCAAAAGACTCGTTCCGTATATTCCTGTCTTCAGGATACTCAACGAAATTCCAATCAAGGATAGTGCAAAAATAAACGCCGTCTTCACACCTGAGGACAGTTTTTTTCGAAATATAAATATCGGTAACAGAATTGAAAAGGTTATGAGGTTAATCCAGAAATTTACCTCATAAGGGGTTCCAAAGAAAAACTCAAGAACTCCAACAATAAGACAAGCTAATCCAAATGACGCAAGAGTGAAATTTACAACAGGAGAAATATCAACATTATATTGAGAATCATCAATTTTCTTCAGAAGAAACCTCCCTATGCCGACACAACTTCAAAAACCCTGAAAAGACTCTACACCCAAAAAGCCTTTGTAAGGCTCGGCTAACTATAGCATACCTCAATCAGAAATTCCACCATAAGATACAACTCTCAGCCTGGGCATCATCGGGGATTTTACTCCGATCTACAGTTTTTGTCGGCTCATTCCACCATCCTTTACGCAACGCAGTCTTGGGCAAAGTAAAAACGGCATGTAACTCATCAACGACCAGGACAATATGCTCTCTCGTCGGCTCAATTTTATCAATGGTATATGCGTTTTTTATTTCCCGGTACTTCGAATTACAATGAATGCCTTTCGCAGTGACAAAAAAAGGATTCGTAACCAGCACTCGATGTATTTTCTGTAGCGTATCTCCCGTTTCTTTCGGAGTTAGAGTAAAGAGATGCCTGTTATTACGGTCATACACTTCATAGTCATCATAGGCATCTTCTACAAATTCTCCCTGGCCTCTCTTTTTGGTGACCTGTGCTACAGGGATACGGTGTAATACCTCGGCAAGGGTCATGTCCTTCGTAATAACACCAAAATTCCCGGAACCAATGGTGTTTTTGACATATTCCCCGGCAAGCGAAGAACCACCTCGACAGTACTGCATCATCTCAAAACGCTCGGAGAAATCCCTGGTAAAGACATCGACGCCAAGATTATCATGGGATGGCACAATATACATCAAATTCTCTTTATCGGGATCAATGCTGATATTCACCCATAACACATTATCTTTGAGCTGAGCAGTTCCTGAAAAACGGCAATTTTCTCTGCCTCGTACTTTTGATGCCGAAAATTCTACATGATAGTTCTCCTTATCAGGAGAGATAACAAGGGTTTGCTGATACTGCTCCGGGTCTTCGCTATAGGTCGCATAACTTCCCACATAAGAAAAAGGATCTTGTTTTTTCAGCACATAATACGAGGCAAACTCTCCTTGAGGAAAGATCTTATCCCTTCCCAGCAAAATTATTTTTCGTTCCCCAATAAAGAAATATAACGAGCCATCTTTTTCCTGCAACGTCAGGATATTTTCGTTTACTGTGTATCGCCCTGTAGAACAAAACTCACCCTTTTCCAGGTAACGCTGCTGGTATTCATAGCTGCCATTGCTCTTTAAAGTAAGTTTTGTCTCAATTCCAGAGCAATCGGCACAGGGAAAAGTACCTTTATAGATACCTTCATAATCCAGGGCAAACTGGGCAGAATGCTCATCTCCCACCTTTGCGGTATTGGAAAGCTGACAGGATGCAAGCAAAAACACCGTCAAAAACCATAAGATTTTTCTCATTATCTCTATCCTATAGGACTGAAGCCATATCGCCAAACACCATGAAAACATCCTCATATTACAGACATCGTACCGGCTCTCAAGAATCAGAACTCATCATCCACCCATCATCGCAGGAAGAAAGGTTACGATCTGTGGAAAAATCACAATAAGAAGCAATGCCGTCATCAATAAAAGGAAAAAGGGCAACGCAGCATAGGCAACCCTGAGGATATTGATTCCGGTAAGTCCCTGAATAACAAAAAGATTAAAACCAACGGGCGGAGTAATCTGAGACATTTCCACCACAATAACCACAAAGATCCCAAACCAGAGCGGATCGATACCCGCCTGCTCGACCATCGGCATGATAACCGAAGTGGTCAATACCACCACCGAAATACCATCAAGAAAGCAGCCAAGAATAACAAAGAACACCGTCAAAGCCCCAAGCAGGGCATACGGAGAAAGCTGCAAGGCACCAATCCAGGTAGCAAGCATTCGGGGAATACCGGTAAATCCCATCGCAACAGTGAGAAATGCCGCCCCGGCAAGGATAAAGGCGATCATACACGAAGTTTTCGTCGCTCCAAGCAGACCACCAATAAAGGTTTCCCGATCAAGGCTTCCCGAAAACCACGACAAGGCCAACGCCAACACCACCCCAACAGCCGCAGCATCCGTCGGCGAAGCAATACCGCTGTAAATAGAGCCAAGAACTCCACCGATGAGCAAAACCACCGGGATAAGACGCTTACCACGGCGAAATCGTTCCAGCAAAGAATACTTCGCGGTCTCACGAGGGATCTTGCCACGATGCAGTAAGGACCAAATAACCACATAACCAACAAACAAACTGACCAGAAGTACCCCTGGAAACACACCACTGATAAACAACCGGGCAATGGACTGTTCTGTCGCCACCCCATAAACAATCAAAATGATCGACGGTGGAATCAAGAGTCCCAAAGTGGCTGAGCCTGCAAGGGTTCCAAGAATCATCCGCTGCGGATACCCACGTTCGGTAAGCGTTGGAATGGACATCTTGCCAATGGTTGCCGCCGTTGCCGCCGAAGACCCTGAGACCGCCGCAAAAATAGCACAGCCCAACACATTGACATGAAGCAAACGACCTGGCAGATGGGTCAACCACGGTGATAATCCATCGAACATATCTTCAGAGAGTCGGGAACGAAACAGAATCTCTCCCATCCAGATAAAAAGGGGCAAGGCTGCAAGAGCCCAGCTATTACTGGCACCCCAGACAGTGGTTGCCAGGACGTTACCCACAGGAGCACCGCTAAAAAGCAGGATGCCAACAACACCCACCCCGAGTAGAGAAAAAGCAACCCAAATACCACTCCCCAGAAAAAAGAACAAAAGGAGCAGTAAAAATACGGTCATCGAAACTTCAGACATAAACCACTCCTATTTCTTATACTCTGCCTGATAACTGGTGGTTCCAAAGAACACCAGACAGAAGAGATCATCAAGCAAAGATATGGAGAGAATCACCAGACCAAGCAGCATCGCAGTTTGCGGAATCCACAGAGGAACAGCCACCATACCTGGAGAAAGATCGTTATAAATAAAACTCTCGTAAAGCAGATATCCGGTATACCAGGAAAAATAACAGGTAATCACCGCCGCAAAAAGCAAGCACCACCCTTCAAGAATATGCTGAACTCTCTTGCCAAGATGACTGAAAAACAGGGTAACCCGAATATGACTCCCGGAGCGCAAGGTATAGGCCAGTGCCAGAAAAGATGAGGCCGCCAAAAGAAATCCGGTGAAATCGGCATAGGAGGGGATGGTCAACCCCACCGCCGTTCCAGTTACCAAGGCACTCACTCTGTCAATGAGATTACATCCCACCTGACAGATAACAAGCACGCAGATCAATAACAAAAAAACAGCGGCCAGCCAGCCGCTGCATCGATAGATATTGTCGAGTATCTTTCGAATCATGGCATCCCCAATCGGGCTTATCTCAAAAACGAGACAAGCCCGATAAATAAAAGAACATTACTTCCTATATGCGTTGAGCAATTCGGTACTCTCAGCACCACCTTCCTTTTCCCATTCAGCAACAATCTGGTCACCGATAGCTTTCAGGCCATTCATCAGCTCTGGAGAAGGAGTAACAATATTCATACCGTTGTCGGCCATGATCTTGATCTTGGCAGCAGTCTCTTCCTTGCTCATCTCCCAACCACGTTTTTCAGCAGCCGCAGCAGCCTGCAACACCGCCTGCTGGACATTTTTATCAAGACGGCGGAAGGCTCGTTTATTGACCACAACCACATTTTTGGGCACCCAGGCTTGAATATCAGTATAGGTATTCACAAAATCCCAGGCCTTGGAATTGGCACCAGTAGAAGGTGAGGTTACCATTGCATCGACCCGACCCGTAGAAAAAGCCTGGGGCAGATCGGGTACCTCAACCTGAGTTGGGGCGGCACCGAGCTTGTTTGCCAGCTTTTCCAAGGTTGAATTATAGGTTCTGAATTTCAGCCCTTTGATATCATCAACTGTATTGATCGCCTTTTTGGTGTAAAGTCCCTGGGGTGGCCAGGGTACTGAAAACAGCGGCATCAAACCTTGTTTGTCAAGCAGCTTCGAGATAATAGGTTTCTGGGCTGCCCATAACCGAGCCGCATCCGCATAATTCGTGGCCAAAAATGGCTGGGAATCAGCAGAGAATACCGGATGCTCATTACCAAGCAAAGAGACAAAGAACTCTCCGGCGGGCACCTGACCACCACGTACCGCATTCTTGATTTCAGGATGCTTGAAAAGAGAACCGGCAGTATGCAGCTTGATAACAAGCTCACCGCCTGTTGCCTTTTTTACATCAGCGGCAAATTGGGCAATATTCTTGGTGTGGAACGTGGCATCTGGATAGGGGGTAGGCATATCCCATGAGGTCTTTGCCTGGGCAAAAGATTGGGCCAGAAAAAAACAGGCCAAAACAGCAAGCAACACGACAGATCGTCTCAGACATCGTTTCATAGAAACCTCCTTGAATTATTTATTTTACACCAGGAAAACACGAGAAAAGCCTACCCCATGTCTACAGATTCTTCCAGGGAAAAAAAGAGCAGCAAATACTTGAAGCCTTTTAAGAACAAAGCTTTCACAACAGAAACCTTGCAACAACAGTACCATCAAGAAACATAGCAGCACCCCAACTTTCAAAATTTTTCAATGAAAAATTCTGTAAAGCTACGTAACTCACGACGTTGTTGGTCAAGATCGGCAACAGCAAAACGCACCTTATCTCCGGGTTTTCTCTGAGCCAACCGAAAAATATCCCGGGTGGCAACCACACCCAGTACCGGATAGCCGCCGGTGCACTGGCGATCATTGAGTAAAATAATAGGTTCCCCGGCTGTAGGGATCTGGATAGCACCACAGGGCACTCCAATAGAAAGGATATTCTCTCCTTTTCTTTTCAAGGCCGCACCGGCAAGGCGATAGCCCATGCGATCAGCATCCTGGGTGATGGTGTAGCTGCCTGCCAAAAATTGTTCAATGCTCTCTGGATCAAACTCATCGTAGTGGTATCCTGGGAAAAAACCTACGGTAAGCGGGGCATCATAATCGGGAACATAGCGTTGTGGAACACGTTTAGTCACCAAGGTTTCCGCTGAGGTAAGTTTGTCTTGAACGGGATAGCAAAGTACATCGCCAGAGGAAAGTTTCTGCCCCTGATTTCCCCCTGTTTTCTCTCGAATCACCGTAGCACCACTTCCAAAAAACGGTTCCACAGTAAAACCCCCAGCGACACAGAGATAGGCCCGCAGGCCACTCCGGGCAAAGCCACAACGCAGCACATCGCCAGGCCGAACCAGATGCGTTGCCCAACCTGAAACCGGAACATCGTTAAGAGTTGCCGCCACCGAGGCTCCGGTGATCGCAATACGGGTCGGGGCATCAAAAACAAACGCATAATTGCCAAGCAGAATTTCTATGGTTGCTGCTTCCGGAGCGTTCCCCAAAAGACGATTGCCCCAAAAAAGGGCATGTTTATCCATGGCTCCCGCTTCGGCAAGACCAAGATGCTGGCAATGCTGTCGTCCTTGATCCTGAATGGTGGCCAAAAATCCTTCGGACACGACTTTCATCTTTCCGATCATAACACCCCACCCTGTTGCAAATATTCTTCTTTGCTGATCGCCGTAAAGCGCACCCTGTCTCCCTGTTGCAACAGACTGGGCTGATTGCGCGAGGCATCGAAAATAATGAGCGGGGTACGGCCAATGATGTTCCAGCCACCGGGCATTGCCAGAGGATATACCGCCGTCTGAAAATCAGCCAAGGCCACACTGCCTTGAGGGATTTTGGTCTGAGGAACAGTGCGTCTTGGCAGGCGCAATTCCGAAGGTAAATCTCCCATATAGGCAAAGCCGGGGCAAAACCCGATCATATACACAAAATAATCCTGCCGGGTATGTAAGTCGATAATCTGCTCAAGATCACAACCCGTCTGTTCAATAATCTCTGGCAGATATTCTGCCACTTCAGGATCATACCAGGTGGGAATCTCGACCACAGCCCGTTGCTCAGCAACATTTTCCCGAGGCACCTCTTCGAGAACCTTTTGTAATTCTTGAGCATAATCACCAGCAAGCAGAGGC
>PDWJ01003219.1_pt1 | contig 25105 bp, 20 predicted proteins | sample 1430881 | NCBI WGS metagenome assembly PDWJ01 (sample SAMN01162460, study PRJNA174530) | Oral metagenome, whole genome shotgun sequencing project. | biome: Marine environment; feature: Marine mammal; material: Swab sample of the gingival sulcus; isolation source: swab sample of gingival sulcus...
GGAGAAGATGATATGACTTTACGAACCCCAAAGAAAGCTGCCATGTTAGCATGTTTCAATAATATCGCAATAAATATTTTGCGAAAAAATGGATACAAATCAACAAAGGCAACTTTTGCTAAAATTGCGAATAAAGTGAAGGAATTATATAAACTTTTCGTAGATGTTTAGAACCAATCAAACCTGCTTGGAGAAGGGGGTGTAGGGGGATTGATTAGCAAATTATGAATTATAAATTGTTAATTATGAATGAATTGAGAGTTAAGAATGAAAAATATTTAAAACCCGATTAGAGCGGGAAGTTGGAAGCCGGGAGTTGGAAGAGTTTTAATTGAGAACGGCGCAGCCCTCACGCAAGTAATTAAAAATTGTTAAAAACCTTATTTTCGGTTTAAACCTTAGTAGAGATAAACACCCAAAAAAAATCAACTTTATTACCTTATTAAAGGATGCTTGCCGGAGGTAATTTTTAATCGCTAAGGATACAAAATTTAGCAAAAAACGCAATTGCAAATTCCCTCTTGGAGAAGAGGGGGTAGGGGAAGTTGGAAGCCGGGAGTTGGAAGAGTTTTAATTGAGAATTGAGAACGGCGCAGCCCTCACGCAAGTAATTAAAAAATGTTAAAGACCTTATTTTCGGTTTAAACCTTAGTAGAGATAAACACCTAAAAAAAAATCAACCTTATTACCTTATTAAAGGATGCTTGCCGGAGGTAATTTTTAATCGCAAAGGATGCAAAATTTCGCAAAGAGCGCACCTGCAAATTCCCTCTTGGAGAAGAGGGTGTAGGGAGATTGATTTTTTAGTATGCTCGGAGAAAAAATGATTAAAAAGATTTATCCCTCATTACGAAGACTTGATGACCACGAAGTAGTATCGAAGATAATAATTCGGGATAAATTCTTGTTTTATTGTAATTTGAACACTTATAACTATTTTCTATTACATAATTTGGCTTAAAGACCGAATTATGCAAGCGACAAATTCAGATTTTTCTCTTTAATCATTTTTCGCAAGTTAATCAAAGCATATCTCATTCTGCCTAATGCCGTGTTAATGCTTACTCCGGTTTGCTCGGCAATTTCTTTAAAACTTAAATTACCGAAATGCCGCAACAAGACAACTTCTTTTTGGTCTGCCGGCAAAAAATCAACAAGTCGGCGGATGTCCGATGCTATTTCGTCAGAAATAACATGGTCTTCAATGGTTGTGTCGGAAAACCTTTGAGAATTAAAAATGTCTGTTTCCGGATTTTCATCATTGGAGTAAGTCGGCATTTTTGATTGTTTTCTGAAATAATCAATGGTCAAGTTATGGGCAATTCGTATAACCCAAGAAACAAAAATACCTTGTTCGTTGTATTTTCCTTTTCGCAAAGATTTGATTACTTTAATAAACGTATCCTGAAAAATATCTTCGGCTAATTCTTCGTTCTTAACAATAAATAAAATGTAAGTGTAAATACGTTCTTTGTGCCTGTTTACAAGAATTTCAAGGGCATTATTATCTCCGCTCATAAATTCTTTTACAAGTTCCTTGTCTTTAAGATTGGTTTTCATAGCATTCTTCTTTTAAAAATGATAAAAGTAGATTTTGGCTATAGGCAAATAATTTTAGTTAATAATTAATTTATCGTTAACAAAGATATGATGCAAAAATGGAATTAATTTTGAAAAAAAAAAATATTTTTTGATTAATTCATATAATTACTTTTGCTGTTTTAATTCTATAAAAGCAATTTTTGTGCCGAAAAAAAATAAGGAAAATAGAGAAAGGAAGCTGCAAAATCCCGATTTGTTTTATGATCATATTGAGCTTAAAGGAGTTCGTGTTCATAATCTGAAAAATATTGATTTGTCGATTGAGCGAGACAAATTAATTGTAATAACCGGTTTGTCGGGTTCCGGGAAATCATCCTTAGCTTTTGATACCTTGTATGCCGAAGGTCAGCGACGCTATGTTGAAAGTTTATCGTCTTATGCAAGGCAATTTCTCGGAAGATTAAATAAGCCGGAAGTGGATTATATAAAAGGTATCCCGCCGGCAATTGCGGTAGAACAAAAGGTAAATACGCGCAATCCGCGTTCTACCGTGGGCACTTCTACGGAAATATACGATTATATTAAATTATTGTATGCAAGAGCCGGAGAAACTTTTTCGCCGGTTTCCGGAAAAAAAGTGAAGAAAAACACAATTTCCGATGTTGTTGCTTATATTAATTCTTTTCCGGAGAGAACAAAAGCGCTTATTCTGGCTCCTTTAAATGCACTTGATGACCGAACTTGCCATAGGCAATTGGAAATTCTTTTAAAACAAGGCTTTGTGCGTGTTGAGTTTGACGGTGTTATATACAAAACAGAAGAACTTATTAAGCAAAAAACAATCCAAAAGAAACAATCCGCACATATTGTTATAGACAGAATTGCAGTGTCGAGTGATGCCGATTCGCAGAGCCGATATGCCGATTCCGTGCAAACAGCTTTTTATGAAGGCAAAGGAGTGTGTAAAGTAAAGGTGTTTGGGGAAGACAAAGAATATATGCAGGAATTTTCCGACAGGTTTGAAGCAGACGGAATTACATTTGAACTGCCTACGGTACACATGTTCAATTTCAACAATCCCATAGGTGCCTGTCCGGTGTGCGAAGGCTTCGGAAAAACAATGGGAATTGATGAAGACTTGGTTATCCCCGATAAAACCTTGTCGGTTTATGCCGGGGCGGTTGCTTGCTGGAAAGGAGAAAAAATGTCTTGGTATAATGAGCAATTTATCAAACAGGCTGCGGTATATAATTTCCCGGTTCATCGTCCGTATTTTGAACTTTCCGAAGAAGAAAAAAATATATTGTGGGAAGGCAAAGGTGCCGTTTCCGGAATTATGGATTTTTTTAAGATGATTGAAAAGAAAAGTCGCAAAATTCAATATCGTGTAATGTTGTCGCGTTTCAGAGGAAAAACAATTTGCCGGGAGTGTGGCGGAACACGGCTGAAGAAAGAAGCGTCTTATGTAAAAGTCGGCGGAAAATCCGTAAGTGAATTGGTTAATTTGCCCATTATTGATTTGAAGGACTTTTTTGATAATTTAGAATTGTCTGATTTTCAAAAGAAAACCGCTGAGAGGTTGCTCACGGAAATAAAAAATCGTTTGCAATATTTATCCGATGTAGGTTTATCTTATTTGACTTTAAACCGTTTGTCAATGAGTTTGTCCGGCGGAGAGTCGCAACGCATAAATTTGGCAAGTTCCTTAGGCAGCAGCTTAGAGGGTTCGCTCTATATCTTGGATGAACCCAGCATTGGTTTGCACCCTAAGGATACGAATTTGTTAATCAAGGTTTTGAAACAACTCCGAGATATAGGCAGTACGGTTATTGTGGTAGAACATGATGAAGATATAATAAAAGCAGCCGACTGCATTATCGACATTGGTCCGGAAGCCGGTATCCGTGGCGGAAATGTTGTTTTTAAAGGAAGTTTTGACGAAATAATTAAAAATAAAAAAATTACGGAAAAATCGTTTACGGCAAGCTATCTGCAAAATAAATTATCCGTGCCGCTGCCTCAAAAACGAAGAACTTTCACAAATTGTATTCGTATTGAAGGAGCAACCCACAATAATTTGAAAAATGTAAGTGTCGATATTCCGCTGAATGTCATGACTGTTGTTACGGGGGTAAGCGGTTCCGGCAAGTCTTCGCTTATCAGAGATATTTTTTATCCGGCATTGAGCCGAGAAATAAACGACTTTGGGGCAAAACCGGGCAATTTTAAGAAACTTAGCGGTGCCATAAATCAAATTGATGCGCTTGAATTTGTAAACCAAAATCCGATAGGAAAATCGTCGCGTTCCAATCCGGTTATTTACATAAAAGCCTATGACGAAATAAGAAAATTGTATGCGGCACAACAAAAATCGAAAATAAACGGTTTTAAAACCTCCCATTTTTCGTTTAATGTAGACGGCGGACGTTGTGAGGCATGTAAGGGAGAGGGGGAAATAACGGTTGAAATGCAGTTTATGGCCGATGTGCATTTGGTTTGCGAAGAGTGCAAAGGAAAACGCTTTAAAGAGGAAGTGCTGGATGTGCAATACAGAGGCAAAAATATTTTTGATATTTTGGAATTAACGGTTGATGAGGCGCTTCGTTTTTTTGCTGCGCATAAGGAAACCGCAAAAATTGCCCGACAAATAAAACCTTTGGCGGATGTAGGGCTTTCGTACGTAAAATTGGGGCAGTCGTCGAATACGCTGAGCGGCGGTGAAAGCCAACGAGTTAAACTGGCATCTTTTTTAGGAAAAGAAAAAGAGCAAAAGAAAACTTTATTTATTTTTGACGAGCCTACAACCGGACTGCATTTTCATGACATTAATAAATTGTTGCAATCGCTTAATGCCTTGCTCGACAGAGGACACAGTGTCGTAATTATTGAGCATAATCTTGAAGTTATAAAATCAGCCGATTATGTGATTGATTTGGGGCTTGAAGGCGGAGATAAAGGCGGCAGGTTGGTTTTTGCCGGCACGCCCGAAAAACTCATCGAGCATAAAACATCTTATACGGGACACTATTTAAAAGATAAATTTGATTGTTAATTATGAAATTATAAATTGCTTTTTATCAGCGATTTAATTCTCAACTTTCAATTACTTGCGTGAGGGCTGCGCCGTTCTCAATTAAAACTCTTCCAACTCCCGGCTTCCAACTTCCGGCTTTAATCGGGTTTTAAATATTTTTCATTCTTAACTCTCAATTTATTCATAATTAACAATTTATAATTCATAATTTGCTAATCAATCCCCCTGCACCCCCTTCTCCAAAGGGGAATTTGCCGGTTTCTCTTTGCAAACAGACTTTTTACCTTTCAATTTTCAATTACTTGCGTGAGGGCTGCGCCGTTCTCAATTCTCAATTAAAACTCTTCCAACTTCCGGCTTCCGACTTCCGGCTTCCAACTTCCGGCTTTAATCGGGTTTTGGCAAAGAAATAATCGATAAAATCAGATAGTCGATAATCAATGGAACATAGTCGATTGTCGATTGTCAATAAATTTTTTTAGTTTCGGGTATTTCATTTTCTTATTTTAGCTTATATTTGTCCCGTTATACAAGAAAAATAGAACAATGCTGTATTTTTTGCGACTAATCCGATTTAAAAACCTTTTAATAATCATCGCAACGCAATATTTAATGCGTTATGCCGTCATATTTCCGAACTTGCATTCAAGAGGATACGTTTCTCAGTTTAGTGATTTAAACTTTTTTTTGCTTGTATTGACAACCGTTCTGTTAGCGGCAGCCGGCTATGCCATTAATGATTATTTTGATACGAAAACAGACCTGATAAATCGTCCCAAAACTGTTGTGCTCGGGAAGCATATCAACAGACGTTTTGCCATGACTTTGCATGTTGTGCTCAATATATTGGCAGTCCTACTCGGTTTTTATATTTCGTGGCAAATCGGACTTTGGAAACTTATTTATATTTATGTCATAATCACGGGTTTGTTGTGGTTTTATTCAACTTCTTACCAAAAGCAATTTCTGATAGGAAACATCATTGTGGCATTGCTGACCGCAATGGTTCCCATGATGACTGTTTTATATGAAATTCCGCCGCTAAACAAAGCCTATTTTGACACACTTCTAATACTCAAAGATAATTTTAACGATGTATTCTTTTGGATTACCGGTTTTTCCGTTTTTGCTTTTATCACAACCCTTAACCGTGAAATCATAAAAGATATTGAAGATTTTGAGGGGGATAAAGCATACGGCAGCAGAACCATACCGGTCGTTGCCGGAATAAAAATATCCAAAATTATTACGGTTTCTCTTACCCTTATAACCATTGCTTTGTTGGCATTTGTGTATAATGAATATCTTTTATATCCTTGTTCGGACTGCATAACAAAAGATTATTTATCAGGTATTTATATTGCCGTGTTCATTGTTTTGCCGTCTTTCTTCCTGATATATAAAATAGTGCAAGCCGAAACAAAAGAGCATTGGCACACCGCAGGGATTATTTCCAAAATCATTATGCTCTTTGGTGTATTATATGCAATTATTATTTGGTATAATTTCACTCATTAGAAAATGCAAAAACAAACAAAAAAAATTCTGTTGGCTTCGGCATCTCCCAGAAGAAAACAATTGCTGCAAGAAACCGGCTTTGCGTTTAGCCTTGTGCACAACAAAAAAGTGAATGAGGATATTCCTTCGCATTTAAAAGGAAAAGAGGCTGCCATATATCTTGCAAAAATAAAAGCCGATGCTTATGCCGAATATATTACCGATAATGTGCTGCTGATAACTGCCGATACCATTGTTTGTTTGGCGGATGAGATTCTCGGAAAACCGAAAGATAAAAATAAAGCCGTTGAAATATTAAAAAAACTGTCCGGAAAAGCGCATAAGGTAATAACCGGAATAAGTATGCGAACAATCGACAAGCAAATTGTGTTTGCCGATGAAACTTCGGTTGTTTTCAAACCTTTGTCCGATGAAGAAATCAATTATTATGTTGAAAACTATAAACCTTTTGACAAAGCCGGCGCTTATGGCATTCAAGAATGGATAGGTTATATCGGAATTAAGGAAATTAAAGGTTCTTATTATAATGTTATGGGTTTGCCTGTGCATAAAATATATGAAAATATTCAAAAATTTTAAATGTTGCGCTGTCCTGTCTCGTTTTGTTTTATACCTTTACAAAATATAAAATTAGGAAAAACCGGTATCAATCATTGCTGCCGGGTTTATAGGCAGCCGATATATTTCTTATATGTATAACATAGAAACTTTCAGAGAATATTGCATTCGTAAAAAAGAAGTAACAGAGTCATTCCCGTTTAACGAGACGGTTTTGGTGATGAAAGTGCTTAATAAAATGTTTGCGCTGACTGATTTAAACAGCGACTTTTCAATTACCGTAAAAGCCGCACCCGAAAAATTAATTCAACTTACGGAAGCCTATGAAAATATTACGCCGGCATATCATTTTAATAAAAAACATTGGTTGAATATTAAGATTGACGGAAGTTTTTCAGCCGAATTTATCGAAAATCTAATTAATGATTCTTATAATTTAGTTGTAAAAGGCTTGACAAAAAAACAGCAAAAAATAATTTTTCCCGACGATAATTTATAATATGTAATATATTGCAATAAATTCACTATTCTTTTATAAATTTGCGCTGATTTTAATTACATCAATTTAAAAATATATTTTATGAAACGAGATACAAAAGTTTTTGATTTAATAGAACAGGAACTAAACAGACAAAAAAGAGGGATTGAATTAATTGCCTCTGAAAACTTTGTCAGTAAACAAGTTATGGAAGCCATGGGTTCTCCTTTAACCAATAAATATGCCGAGGGATATCCCGGAAAAAGGTATTACGGAGGTTGCCAAATTGTTGACCAAACCGAACAATTAGCCATTGACAGAGCCAAAGAATTGTTTGGAGCCGACTGGGCAAATGTGCAGCCGCATTCAGGTGCGCAGGCAAATATGGCGGTGATGTTGGCTGTTTTAAAACCCGGCGATACCTTTCTTGGTTTGAATTTATCGCACGGCGGACACTTAACACACGGTTCTTTCGTGAATTATTCCGGAATTTTATACAATGCCGTTTCTTACAATGTAAAAGAAGAAACCGGCAGAGTAGATTACGATGAAATGGAAGCGCTTGCCTTAAAAGAAAAACCCAAATTGATTGTCGGCGGAGCTTCTGCTTATTCGCGAGAATGGGACTATGAAAGAATGCGTAAAATTGCCGATAAAGTAGGGGCTTTATTGATGTTTGACATATCGCATCCGGCAGGTTTAATCGCGGCAGGTTTATTGAATAATCCTTTTCCGCATGCACATATTGTTACTACCACAACACACAAAACATTGCGAGGTCCTCGCGGCGGAATGATTTTGATTGGAAAAGATTTTGAAAACCCCATGGGCAAAAAAACGCCCAAAGGTGTTATTCGAAAAATGTCGGCTGTATTAGACAGTGCGGTTTTCCCCGGCGTACAAGGCGGTCCGCTTGAACATGTAATTGCCGCAAAAGCGGTTGCATTCGGCGAAGCTCTCTCGGATGAGTTCAAAAATTATCAAAAGCAAGTGTTGAAAAATGCGCAAGCCTTAGCAAAAGCTTTTACCGAAAGAAACTACAAAGTGATTTCCGGCGGAACCGACAACCATTCTATGTTGATTGACTTGCGCACAAAAGTGCCCGAAACATCCGGTAAAGTTGTGGAAAAAGCTTTGGAAAAAGCGGATATTACGCTTAATAAAAATATGGTGCCTTTTGACTCGCGTTCGCCTTTCCAAACATCGGGCATACGTGTAGGAACTCCGGCAATTACAACCAGAGGCGTAAAAGAAGATTTAATGCCGGTTATTGTTGAAAAAATCGACCGCGTAATTCTTGACCCGGAAAATGAAGAACTCATTAAAAAAGTAAGAGCCGAAGTAAATGATTTAATGAAAGATTTTCCGTTGACAACACACTAAGAAAATGGGAAAATTAAAAGTTTGGTCAAAACAATTGAACGATAAAATCGAGTTAAAAAAAGAATCTGTTTTTAAACGCGATTATAAGTTTTTTAAAATTGACAGGTTGGAAAGGATAAATGAACGAATTGATGTCTTTTCCGAAGAATGTCAAGTATGCGAAAGTTTTAAAACCGAACTTGAAGATATTGTTGAAAAATTACCCGAATATATCAATGGTTCTCCGAGAGACAGAGCCGAGTATGAAAAACGAAACGATAAAATAGTCAAACATTTAAAAGTGAAGCATGGCTTGGTTGCGAAACAGTATTATGCGTCCTTGTATGCTTTGTACGGTTTGCTTATCGGCTCTGTCTCTATCGGAATTATTGCCTACATAATACATCCCGGTTTTTTGAAATGGGCAGTTATGGCCGGCTTTACCGCAGGAATTATCATTGGAAGAGTTGTCGGGAATAAAAAAGACAAACAAATCTTGGCAAAAGATTTAATATTATAAATATATTTACCATAAATAGTTAGTTATGAGATATTTCGTTTTAAGCATGTCAATTGCTTTAATTGTATTAAGTTCATGTAATCAAAACAATGTGAAACAAGAAAAATTAAACTATCCGAAAGCGGCAAAAGATACCGTAACGGATACTTATTTCGGAACAAAAATAGCCGACCCCTATCGTTGGCTTGAAGACGACAATTCCGAAGAAACAAAAAAATGGGTAGAAGCGGAAAACAAACTTACCTTTTCTTATTTGAATGCCATTTCTTTTAAAGACAAAATTAAAGACCGATTAAAGAAAATTTGGAACTATGAAAAATTAAGTGCTCCGTTCAAAAAAGGAAACTATTATTATTTCTATAAAAACAACGGTTTGCAGAATCAGTATGTTTTATACAGAAAGAAAAATTTGGAAGATGAAAAGGCAGAAGTTTTTATTGACCCCAATACATTCTCGAAAGACGGCACCGTTTCATTGGCGGGCATAAGTTTCTCAAAAGACGGTTCTTTATTTGCTTATCAAATTTCCGAAGGCGGTTCCGATTGGCATAAAATAATTGTTTGGGATGCCGAAACAAAAAAACAATTGGAAGATACTTTGATAAATGTTAAGTTTAGCGGCATTGCATGGAAAGGAAATAAAGGCTTTTATTACAGCAGTTATGATAAACCCAAAAAAGGAAGCCGCTTATCCGGTCTGACAGAATACCACAAACTTTATTTTCATACTTTAAAAACTCCTCAAAAAGACGATAAACTGATTTTTGGAGGCGTAAAACAAAAAAGACGCTATTTAGGTGCTTCCTTAACCGAAGACGAAAAATATTTAATTATTTCGGCATCGGAAGGTACAAGCGGAAACGAATTGTATATTAAAGATTTATCTTCCGAAAACGGCAAAATTATTCCCGTAATGGAAGGCTTTGATTGCGATTTACATGTTATCGGTAATGAGAATGACCGATTGCTGATACAAACGAATTTTAATGCTCCGAATAATAAAATCGTTGAAGTAAATGCTGCAAATCCGACTTCCGAGAATTGGAAAGAACTTATTCCGGAAACAAAAAATGTTTTGTCCGCAAGCACAGGCGGAGGCTATATATTTGCTTCCTATATGGTTGATGTAAAATCAAAAGTTTTGCAATATGACTATAAAGGAAAGCAAATTCGAGAAGTGAAATTACCCTCATTGGGAACGGCTTACGGCTTTGGGGCAAAAGAAGACGATAAAGAATTGTATTATGTATTTACTTCTTTTACCTATCCTGCAACCATTTTTAAATATGATATTGAAAAAGGAAGTTCGGAAATGTATTGGAAACCGAATATCAGCTTTAATCCCGATGATTTTGAAACAAAACAAGTTTTCTACGAAAGCAAAGACGGCACAAAAGTTCCGATGTTCATCGTGCATAAAAAAGGCATTAAGTTGAACGGAAAAAATCCGACTTATTTATACGCATATGGCGGGTTTAATATCAGTTTGAAAGCCGGTTTTGACATCCGAAAATTGGTTTGGTTAGAAAACGGCGGAATTTATGCACAGCCTAATTTAAGAGGCGGCGGCGAATATGGCGAAGAATGGCATAAAGCCGGCACCAAAATGAATAAACAAAATGTGTTTGATGATTTTATTGCAGCAGCAGAATATCTTTGCAAAAATAAATATAGCTCAAAAGATTATCTTGCTATTGCAGGAGGTTCAAACGGCGGATTGCTCGTTGGTGCGGTAATGACCCAACGCCCCGATTTGGCAAAAGTTGCTTTGCCGGCTGTGGGGGTTTTGGATATGTTGCGTTATCATAAGTTTACTTCCGGTGCCGGTTGGGCTACCGATTACGGAACCTCCGCAGACTCCGAAGAAATGTTTAAATATCTCTTGAAATATTCGCCTTTGCATGCCATTAAAGACAGTGTTGATTATCCGGCAACGATGATTACCACAGCTGACCATGACGACAGAGTAGTGCCGGCACATTCCTTTAAATTTGCCGCAACTTTGCAGGAAAAAGCAAAAAGCAATAATCCTTTACTAATAAGAATTGAAACAAATGCCGGACACGGAGCCGGAACGCCTACCTCTAAACAAATTGAACAAATTGCCGACAAATTTGCCTTTGTTTGGTATAATATGGGTGTAAATCCTTTTGAGAAGTAGGCTAAGTAAAACGATGCCTTAGTATTAGGCTCCGTTTTCTGTTGCATCAAAGGGGCTTGAATTGTCCCGGCTGTTTTTATCAAAACATTTTTGATGTATAAAGCAGTCGGGACAAGTTTTTTAGTATAACACGCAAGTGTCTTTGTTTCTGTTTCTACGCCTTTTTGGCATACTCTATATACAAATTCGTATAAAAAATAAAAAAAGGAATGAATTATAATTTTATTATAATAGAAGGAAATATCGGTGCGGGCAAAACCTCCTTATCGAAAAAGATTGCAGAGGATTATAATGCAAAATTAATTCCCGAAGCATTTGCCGAAAACCCTTTTTTGCCAAAGTTTTATAAAAATCCGGATAAATATTCCTTTCCGCTTGAATTATCTTTTTTGGCTGATCGTTTTCAGCAGTTAAATAAGGAAATCAGAAACAGAGACCTGTTTAAGTCGTTTATCGTGGCGGATTACTATTTTACGAAATCTTTAATTTTTGCAAAAAACACTTTAAAAGATGATGAATATACACTCTATCGAAGAATATTCGATATCATATATTCATCGCTTCCCAAGCCCGACCTTTATGTTTTTTTGTACTCGGATATCGACCGATTGTTAAAAAATATAAAAAAACGAGGACGCGACTATGAACAAGATATTTCACCTGAATATCTGGAAAAAATTCAAAACGGATATTTTGAATATATGAAACAGCACCGGAATGATTTTACCTTTTTGCTTATAGATGTGAACAATATTGATTTTGTGAAAAAAAGGGAAGACTATAAAAAGTTGTTGCATGTAATTTTAGAGAAAGAATATCCCACCGGAATAAATCGGGTAATTTTGTAGTTTATGATGCTTTGCTCTGAATGTGGTTTGATATCTTATAGGTAAAACCTTATTTGTTTTCATTTGTAAGTTGTTTATTGTTTGTGTTTTGTTCTTGGCGAAAATCAATCTCCCTACACCCTCTTCTCCAAGAGGGATTTTTTGTTATTTGCCAAAAGCCATGAAATCGTAAAAAGTTAGCTATTTAGTTTTACTTTTTCAAAAGTCTCGAAATGCGGGTTAATTTAACTCTAGCCATCTTATAAAATAGGGGTCAAAAGCATCTTCAATATTATTTAATTCTTTATATTTGTTTGTCTTATAAACATAATTTGTTTGTGATAACCAAGCAATTATTTTATTTTTCAATAAGCTGTTTGATTTGACTTTAGAAAAAACAAAAACTAATTTTTCATTATTTCTCCCCCAATTATATTCCGTATAGATTTCTGTTTTTAGACTATCATTTTGAATTTCTAAGATTCTCAAATCTTTCATTTTTTTTATTGAGTACTGTATTTTTTTTCGAATATCTTTATTCCAAATATCATTACTTAAAATGCCTCTATAATTACTAATATTTAATTTGGAAGAATCTTTATATGAAAAACATGAAATATAATATTTTTCCTGTTTATTATCTGTAAAATATAATTCGTTAATTTTTCTTAACAGGGGTCTTATGGTATTATTTCTAAAAATGTTATTTCTCAGTATTTCATCTTCTAAGCTTTCATAAATAACTTGAATATTGGGGTTCTTATTTCGAGATGAGCAAGAAATTATGAAAAAAACAACTACAATTATTAATAATTTTTGATACATAATTATTTACTTTGCTTTCTTATTTTTAGTTTGTTTGTGTGTAAGGTTTTGTAAGTCATATTGGTATAGGTGCTTGTGATCTCGGACATCTTTGCTTGCCGCAGATGAAAGGCAGTGCTGTTTTATTGGTTTGTAGAGCAGATTATTAGTATCTTATTTTTTTCAATCTGTCCATTTCTCGTTTATCGTCGCTTTGTTTAAGGCTTTCTCGTTTGTCATGGTATTTTTTTCCGCGTGCCACGGCAATTTCTAATTTTGCAAGGCCTCTTTCATTAATAAACAGTCGGGTAGGGATGATGGTCAGGGAAGTTGCTTTTATTTTTTTTTCAATTTTATTAATCTCTTTTCTCGAAAGCAACAGTTTTCTGTCTCTTTTTGGCTCGTGATTGGCATAGGTGCCGTGTGAGTATTCCGAAATATGCATTTTTACATAAATTTCGCTAACACCCGGTTTGCCTGCAAGCGGAAGCAAAAAACACCATGAGTCATTTAAACTCACTTTGCCCGCACGGATGGATTTTATTTCTGTTCCGTAGAGTTGAATTCCTGCAATATATTTATCGAGCAATTCATAATCGTGTCGTGCTTTTTTATTTTTTATATTAATTACATTTGCCATCGGGCGCAAAATTAGTTAAAAGTTCAAAAATTTAATAATAATATGTACATTTGTTTCGGATTATGAGTATTGATTTTGATATAATAAGTGTTATGGGTGCAACGGCAAGCGGAAAAACAGCTTTAGCCGTGCGGATTGCCCATGAATTTTCGGGTGAAATTATCAGTGCCGATTCTCGACAGGTGTATAAAGGCATGAATATAGGAACCGGCAAAGACTTGGAAGAGTATATCGTGAGGGGCAAAGCAGTGCCTTATCATTTGATTGATATTGTCGATGCCGGTTATAAGTATAATGTATATGAATATCAACGCGATTTCTTAAAGGTTTATGAAAACCTTAAAAACACAGGCGTTTTGCCTGTCTTATGCGGAGGCACCGGAATGTATATCGATGCGGTTTTGAAAGGCTATAAGTTAATTAATGTTCCGCACAGCGAAGAACTGAAAAGTAAACTCGAAAAAAAAACGGACGAAGAGCTCATTGATATTTTAAAGACAAATAAAAAATTGCATAATCGAAGCGATACCTCAAACCGTAAAAGATTGATAAGAGCCGTAGAGATTGCTTTGTTTTATCAAAAAAATGCTTCCTTTGATTTTGATTTTCCCTCAATTAAAAGTTTGAATATTCAAGTGGTGCTTGATAGAGATACGCGACGAAGAAAAATTTCCGAGCGTTTAAAAAAGCGTTTGGATGCCGGCATGGTCGAGGAAGTCAGTGGCTTGATTAACAGGGGTGTGTCGCCTGATACTTTGCAATATTACGGATTGGAATATAAATTTATTACTCAGTATATTCTTGGGGAATTATCTTATTCTGAAATGTTTACGAAATTAGAAACAGCCATACATCAGTTTTCGAAAAGACAATTAACATGGTTCCGAAAAATGGAGAAAGACGGACATAAAATTTATAAAATAGACGGGTTTTTGTCGGAGGATAAAAAAATAGAACAAATAAAAACGCTCTTAGATAGTGCCGGCAAGAAAACGATCAATTTCCCAAGTCATTAATTCTTTTAATTTTATTTTACTATGTTTTCTTTATACTTTAATTTGGGAATGGAGCATATAACCGATTTAAACGGATATGACCATATTTTGTTCCTTATGGCTTTGGCGGCCGTTTATACTTTAAAAGATTGGAAAAAAGTATTAATTCTTGTTACGGCTTTTACCTTAGGGCATAGTTTGACTTTGGCTTTGGCAAGCTTGAACATGATTAAGGTCGCTCCGGACTTTATTGAGTTTTTAATTCCGCTTACGATTTTGATTTCTGCCTTTATTGATTTTTTTCAAAAGAGTAAAGTAAACGATAAAAAATTTCATCTGTATAAGTATATTTTAGCGGCGTTTTTCGGTTTAATACATGGTTTGGGCTTTTCGAATTATTTACGGGAACTTTTGGGCAGCGCAGATAATATTTTACAACCTTTATTTGCTTTTAACCTAGGTTTGGAAGTTGGGCAAATATTTATTGTTATCAGCTATTTGCTTTTTGCAAGTATATTAATTCGTTATGCAAAAGTTATAAAAAGAGAACTAACGTTGATTGTTGCCGGCGCAGCTTTGGGCATCTCCCTAATTTTAATCTTAGAGCGTTTCCCTTGGTAAGTCGGGTTTATGTGTAATTTTCTATTTTGACAGCTTTTTACAGTGGCTTTTTATTATTTAGTTTTGGCAATTTTTGGTTGAAAAGTTTGTAGTTTTATACGCAAGCATTTATATTTGTACTGAATTAACCCGTATATTAACCAAGTAGTTCTATTCCGGTTTGCATCTATTTCAAAATAAGGCACTCTTTTTGAAAAACCTCATTCGCCATATCTACGGATATGCCTCCAATCTTACTTGTTACTTATTTTATTGTATATGCAAACCCTCACTATGAATATTTGATGACCATGAAGTAGCGGTGAAAATAATATTCGGCTTAAGTTTTAGATAATGTATTAGTTGTAAATTTTGCAGAATTTGTAACAAATTAAGGATGTTAAAAAGAAAAGGATAAATTATTTAGTTGGATACCATTATGATAAATAGAGTTGTATGACTTATGATTGGGAAAAGATTTTTAAATCAATGTCCGGGCAGGAATTGTACAAAATTTATACAGGACGAACTTTAAAACCTAAGGAAGCTATTCCTTTTGCTAAAAAAGAGTTAGAACAAAGGGGGTTTGATTTTGACAATATGAGTGTCAATATAAAAACTTGGCAACTTATGAATGCGCTTGAAGATAAAACATATGATTACAGGTATCTTTCACGCATATCATTGAAAAACTATATCTTAACTCTTATAGGCACTCTTATTATTTTTTATTTTATAGGAGATTATGGCGAAAATTTAAAATTCTTTTGGAAAGACCTTATATTTCCGGTTTTATTTTTTACAATAATAGCTATTATAGATAATCTGATTTATAAATACCGATATAGGGAAAGAATACGGAGGCAAAAAGAAATTGACAGGCTAAAAGATGAGTTAAAACTTCAAAATATTAGGCAGAGTAATAAGCTCTTTGAAGGTAAAGAGTTTTTTCAAAAAGATTTTGACATTCAACAAAAAAGAATTAAATCTTTTTTTCGATTTCAAGGAATTTTAGCAATAACTATAGCAGCATTATTGCTATTAATTTATTTTTATAAATATCTAAAAGAATTTTTTGTTTTTTAGTTGTAAATTGGACGTGCCTAAATTAATGTTAGAGAATACAGCTCTTAGCTCTGAAATTGTAAAGAAATCACTCGTAGCAAACAAACGTGTGCATTTTTTTCTTCCGGCTTCGGTCTTCCGGCATATTATTCACACAAAGAAAATGGCTATAAGCTAATACGCATCAAAAGGAGGCTAAATAAAAATTTGTTAAAATATTATTCTTTTTTTTCATAAATTTTTGATTATTAATGTTTTAGAAAGATATGGAAGAACAAGCAAAAATAATTCCCGTTAATATAGAAAAGGAAATGAAATCGGCTTACATCGATTATTCAATGTCGGTGATTGTATCCAGAGCCTTGCCGGATGTACGAGACGGTTTAAAACCGGTGCACCGACGCGTATTATTCGGGATGAAAGAATTAGGATTATTATCGAACAAAGCCCATAAAAAATCGGCAAGAATAGTAGGAGAGGTGCTGGGTAAATATCATCCGCACGGCGACAGTTCCGTGTATTTTACAATGGTGCGTTTGGCGCAAGAATGGTCGATGCGCTATACTTTGGTGGACGGGCAAGGCAACTTCGGTTCCATTGACGGCGACAGCCCCGCCGCCATGCGTTATACGGAAGCACGTTTGAAAAAAATAGCCGAGTCGATGTTGGAAGACATTGATAAAGAAACCGTAGATTTTCGATTAAATTTTGACGATTCTTTGGAAGAACCTACGGTGTTGCCCACTCGCATCCCCAATCTCTTAGTCAATGGAGCATCGGGTATTGCCGTAGGTATGGCAACAAACATGGCACCGCACAACCTGGCTGATACCATTGATGCCATTATTGCCTATATCGACGATAAAAACATCGAAATAGATGAACTTATAAAAATTATAAAAGCACCCGACTTTCCCACCGGAGCAAGCATATACGGTTATCAGGGCGTGATTGATGCCTATAAAACGGGGCGGGGGCGTATCGTAATGCGTGCAAAATCGCATATTGAAACAAAACCCTCGGGCAGAGAACAAATTATCGTTACGGAAATACCTTATCAGGTAAACAAAGCATCGCTGATTGCAAAAGTTGCCGAGCTGGTCAATACGAAAAAAATAGAGGGTATTTCTTATGCAAACGACGAGTCGGATCGTAACGGAATGCGTATTGTATTTACCCTGAAAAGAGATGCCATTGCAAATGTTGTATTAAACAAATTGTATAAATACACACCCATGCAAACCTCTTTCAGCGTAAATAATATTGCTTTGGTACACGGTCGTCCGCAAATGCTGAATCTCACCGGACTTATTTCCAATTATGTCGAGCATAGGCATGATGTGATTATACGCCGTACGCAATATGAACTAAGAAAAGCGGAAGAGCGCGCTCATATTTTGGAAGGACTTATCATTGCTTCGGATAATATTGACGAGGTAATCCAAATCATAAAAGATTCCGGCAGTCCGAATGAAGCCAAAGAGCGACTTCAAGAACGCTTTAAATTAAGCGAAATTCAATCCGGTGCCATTGTAGATATGCGTTTAAGACAATTAACCGGTCTGGAGCAGGAAAAACTCAGAAATGAATACAATGAACTTTTGGAAACAATTGCGCATTTAAAAGAAATTTTGGAGAAAGAAGAACTTCAAATGCAAATTATTAAGGATGAGTTGCTTGAAATAAAAGAAAAATACGGTGATGAACGAAGAACCGAAATTATTTATTCATCAGCCGAGTTCAACCCGGAAGATTTTTATGCCGATGACGAAGTCTTAATTACAATTTCTAATTTGGGCTATATTAAACGAACCGATTTAAAGGAATTTAAAACACAAAACAGAGGCGGAAAAGGTTCCAAAGGCGGCACAACGCGCGACGAAGATTTTCTTAGACACATGTATGTGGCAACCATGCACAATACCATGTTGTTCTTCACCGAAAAAGGAAAATGTTTTTGGCTTAAAGTATATGAAATTCCGGAAGGCAGCAAAATTTCGAAAGGCAGAGCCATTCAGAACATAATTAATATTCCGCCGGATGATAAAGTTACTGCCTATATGAAAGTAACGACACTTGAAGATAAAGAATACTTAAATCAAAATAATATTATTTTTTGTACCAAAAACGGAACCATCAAAAAAACTTCTTTGGAGGCATTTTCACGACCGAGACAAAACGGGATTAATGCCATTACCATTAATGAAGGCGACCGTTTGATTTCGGCAAAACTGACCAACGGAAGCAATGATATTATGTTGGCGGCGCGCAACGGAAAAGCCGTTCGTTTTAAAGAAACGGAAGTGCGTAATATGGGGCGAACCGCTGCCGGCGTAAGAGGTATTCGTTTGGATAAAAATGATTGCGTAATCGGTATGATATGTTTGGAAGAAGGCAATAATGAGGAGCATGTGCTCGTTGTATCGGAAAACGGATACGGCAAACGCTCTTTGCCCGAAGACTACAGAATAACAAAAAGAGGGGCAAAAGGAGTGAAGACAATTAATATTACCGAAAAAACCGGTAAGCTTATTGCTATAAAAAATGCAAAAGATGATGATGATTTAATGATTATAAATAAATCGGGGCTTACGATACGATTGAATGTCGATACCGTAAGAGTTGCCGGCAGAGCAACCCAAGGCGTACGATTGATAAAATTGAAAGAAGGGGACAGCATTGCTTCGGTAGCCAAAGTTGACAGAAGTGATTCTATTGCCGATGATACCGATGAAAATAATACGGAAAATAATCACAGCGAAGAAAACATTGACTAAATATTCATAATAAATAACCAAATAATTGACATTTAATAAATTTAAAATCTGATAAAATGAAAAAGCTGACAACCATTTTTGCTTTACTTTTTTTCTCGGGTGTTTTATTTGCCCAAGAAGCCGTTGTAACTTGGGACGGTTTAAAAAAACAAAAAGAAAAAAGTGATGCCGACATTACAAATGCGAAAAAAAACAGTAAACCCAAAACATGGGTAAAGCGCGCAAAAACATATTACGACATTCATACTTTTGTGTTGCAAGGATTATATAAAGGAATGCCGAAAAAGAATGCTCAACTCATTATTGGCAAACCCGAAAAAATGTTGAAAAAAGGCAATGAAGAAATTTGGGAATACAAAAGAAAAAAAGTGTATTTCATAGGCGGTGTTGCCGACCACTGGGAACAAACCGATTTTATTGATAAAGATGCTCTTGCTAAATCAGCCGACGCACTTTTGAAAGCTGTTGAATTGGATGATAAAGGGAAAGGAAAACTGAAAAGTAAAACCACGACCAAAAATTTGAACCAAAGCATCAAAAATACCATTATTGACGTAGCAATAGGCTTTTATCAAGACAAAAAATATGATAAAGCTTATGAATATATGGCGAAAGGCGGGAACTTATGCAAATTGCCCAAAATTGAGGCAGATACCTTTTATCAAGCCGATAAAGTTGAATATTTCTTGGGAATTATTGCTTTTAACGGAAAAAAATACGACAATTCCGAAAAACACTTTTTGGAATGTGTAAAATCCGGATATGAACCCGGCATTTCTTATCATTATTTGGCAGAAACATACAAAGAGCAGGGGAGTGACCAAAAATTTTTAAGCACGATAAAAAAAGGTTTTGAAAAAAATCCGAATGAAGAACAATTGCTTATCGACTTGATTAACTACTATTTGAAAAAAGGCGAAGAGAAAAATGCTGTTGAGTATATTGATATAGCCATCAGAAACAATCCGAAAAATCCGTCATATTATTCCGCAAAAGCAACCATTTACGATAATAAAACAGACACCTTAACTTCTATGTATAACAAACACATGGAAGAGGCTTATGAGTTTAAAAAAGAAGCATACAGAAACAGAACAAAAGCGAATTTAAAAGCTGCCTCCGAAAAGAAACGCGACGATGCTTTGGCAGAAGCAACGAAATATTTTGAAGAGATTAAAACAAACATCGCAAAAGCCGATAAACTTTACAACAAATCTTTGGAAATTAAGTCAGACTTCTTTAATGCTGCTTACAATATCGGACGTTTAGATTTAAAATTAAACGACTTATATGCAAAACATGCCGACTGGTGGTTGAAAGTATTTATTAATAAAGATTTCCAAAAATCCGGTGAGTTTGAAACAAAAGCCAAAGGCTACCTAAAATCAGCTACCGATAAATTTGAAAGTGCTTTAAAAATTCAACCGAATGACAGAGACCTTCTAAATATTTTAAAACGAATTTATTATAAATTACGTGATAAAGCAAATTTAGAACGTATCGAGAAACAAATAGAGGCTTTAGGCGCAGAAGAAAAAACGATTGAGTAGTTATAAATAAAAAACTAAATGGAGGGAGTCGAATAGGCTCCCTTTTTTAATTGCCATTAAGCCCGGATTTCGAAAATTTATTATTTTTTGGACAGCCTCTAAAAAAACGCATTACTCTTTAATTATCTTTCTTGTAAAGATTTTGTCAGCTGTTTGAATATGAATTATATAAATGCCCCTTGCAAAACCGGATAAATTAATTTGTTCTTTTTGCTGCGGCTTAGTTTTGCTAAGCATTTCTTTGCCGCTTATGTCGGTAATTCTTAATTTTTGAATATTGTTTTGCGAGTATTCAATGTTGATAAATTTTTTTGCAGGGTTGGGATAAACGGATATGTCATTTGTCCTAAAGGCATCCAAGCCGGCAGCAGTATTTTTAAAGATATAGGCAGAACCGCTGTAGTTACCGTTATCATCATTTCCGTCAGCTCCAATGATAGCGTAATTGCCGGAAATGCTGACTGATATGCCAAACTTGTCGTTTTCGGCGCCATCGTCGGGTTTTAGTTTTTCGGTTTCAGTCATTGTTGTCCAATTAGTTCCCGATTTTTCAAAAATATAGGCGGAACCACTGTTAGAGCCGTTATCAGTGTCGGTGTAAGCGCCAACGATTGCCGTATTGCCGGAAATGCTGACTGATATGCCAAACTTGTCGTTTTCGGTTCCATCGGAAGCCGTAAGTTTTGCCGTTTCGGTCATATCTTCCCAACCATTTGTGGGTTTTTCAAAAATATAGGCGGAACCGCTGTTAGATAAATTATCGTTATCTCCGTAAGCGCCCACGATTGCCACGTCTCCGGAAATGCTCACTGACCGACCAAACCGCTTGTTTTCGGCTCCGTCAAGAGGCTGCAATTTTCCGGTTTGGCTCATATTTTCCCAACCGCTTGCGGGTTTTTGAAAAATATAGGCAGAACCACTGTCATCGCCATTATCGTTATCCCCGAAAGCGCCTACGATTGCCACGTCTCCGGAAATGCTCACCGACCGACCAAACCAGTCCTCTGCAGCACCGTCGGAAGCCGTAAGTTTTGCCGTTTCGGTCATATCTGCCCAACCGTTTGCCGGTTTTTGAAAAATATAGGCAGAACCGCTGTTCTCACCATTATCGTCATCAGAGAAAGCACCGATAATTGCAGTGTTCCCGGAAATATTCACTGATGCGCCGAAATTGTCATCTGTGGTACCGTCAGAAGCTGTAAGTTTTGCCGTTTCGGTCATATCTGCCCAACCGCTTGCCGGTTTTTCAAAGATATAGACACAATTAACAGCAGTTGCTACAATCACCACATCGTCGGAAATGTCTACCGACTGGCCAAATACTCCAAGAGTTATCGGATTTGACAGAGTCAGTTTTGCTACTTTTTTCCAATTTTCTCCCGTACGCTGATAAACAAGGGCATAACCGTTGCCTACCGAGAATTCATCTGCCCCCGCTACGGCATAATCGCCGTCAATAGAAACAACTGCTCCTAAAAAGTGCATTTCGCTGTTTGCTTCCGGCAACAATAATTGCGTTTCTTGCCAATTTTGTGCTTGTACGCTTCCAATGCCTGCAAGCAAAGCTGTTAATAAAAAAAATAATTTCGTTCTCATACTACTTCGTTTAAAAAATTGTAAATTAGGATTCTTTATTCCGTAAAAACAATATATACAAAAGTAACAAAATATTAAATAATGTAATTTTTTTTGCTCGCATTTCGATACTTTTTTAGAGCAGGAAGTCCGAAGACCGAAGTCGGAAGCTCGTGTTTGTTTGCTGCGAGTGTGTTCTTTGCGATTTCAAGCCTTTTGGCAACCGGGGCAAATTCCCTTTTGGAGAAAAAATGATTAAAATGATTTACAAATTGGACGGTATCAAAGTATCGCACAAATGCTAAGGAAGTACGTTTTCAAAAACAAAAAAAGCCGTGTTATTTACACGGCTTTTTATTTATGGCACATAGTTTATGTTTATTTGGCAACTCTTTCGAGCCATTTAACCATACTTAACATTACTATCATAGAAAGTGCACACATTGATACAAATACCAGCCATGTTGTCCACATTGGGGTATGTGTGTAAAGTATTCCGCCTATAAATAGGAAGAAGTTTCCTAATGCGGTAGCGGCAAGCCAAGCACCTTGCATTAATCCTTGCATGTGCGGCGGTGCCACTTTTGATACAAATGCCAATCCCAGCGGACTGATAAATAATTCGGCAACTGTAAGAATAAAGTACAGTCCTACCATTACCCAAGGGGTTACTTTTATTGCATTTGCTTCTTCAACAGACATCAAACCTAAGTCTGCTTTGTCCGGTAAAGCAAAAGAGAAAACCATTAAGAATACATAAGCTAATGCGGCAATTCCCATACCTATGGCAATTTTTTTCGGTGTAGAAATTCCTTTTCCTGTTTTGTCCATATAGCTGAACAACCACATAATGGGGAAAGTTAAAGTAACGACAAAGAAAGGATTAACAGCCGAGAATATTTCGGCACCCTTTATGCTGGTAAAGCCGAGATTTATATTAATAACCTCAAGATTTACATAATCTCTTGCAAAATAAGTTAATGAATATCCGTTTTGGTGGAATGAAAGCCAAAAGAATACGACTACACCGAATACGGCAAACAAGGCATAAATTCTTTGTCTTATTTCATCTGCACTCATTTTTATTTCTTCGGCAGATACGCTATTGTCTTTTTTGTTTGTTTTTTTTCCGGCAGGATCCGGGAATTTCGATTTATTAACCATATAAATAGCCAAAGAAACCAGCATCATTATAATAGCCGACATAAAGGCAAATTGAAATCCTTTACTGAAAACATTTAAATAGTCGTTTGAGAATTGCAAGAGGTCTGTATAAGTAGAACCGTTTAAGCTAACTTCTTGCGCATAAATTCTTAGGTTCTCTACTTTTTCGGCAGCCATACCCGAGCCTTTCTCGATATATTCGTGGCAAAGTTCCGGCAAGCCCGCATTATAATCAAAATTATTAACTTTAAGCCACCAGTTTCTTACGCCTATGGCAATGAAAGGAGCAAAAATGGCACCTATATTAATGAACATGTAAAAAATCTGGAAGCCGGCTTCTCGCTTATCTTTGTATTTTTCATTGTCATACATTTGTCCTACGAGTGCTTGCAAATTTCCTTTAAACAAACCGTTTCCGAAAGCAATAACCAAAAGTCCGAAAGCCGTAAGCGTTAAATAAAGCACTTTACTCGGAACGGGCGTTGGCGTGGGCACGGCAATTATTAAATAGCCTACAGCCATTATAATAACACCGGCTAAAATTGTTCCTTTATAGTTTTTTGTTCTATCTGCAATGGTACCGCCGACAAGCGACAAGAGATAAATTGAAGCATAAAAGGCTGAATAAATATAGCCTGTTGTTGTTTCCGACAAACCGAATTTTGCCGAGATAAATAATGTCAGAATCGCCATCATTATATAGAAACCAAAGCGTTCCCCCATATTGGCGAGTGCAGCAGGTAATAATCCTTTCGGATGATTTTTAAACATAATACTTTATTTTTAATTAATAAATAAATTTATAATTCAATTCGCTCGCAAATATAAAAATAAATATTAATTATAAAATATGTCAAATGTCATAATATTTAAAGTTGGGAGTGAGGTTAAAAAAATGTTAAAATTTAACTTCTGTTTTTTTATTCGTTCTGTTAAGATTTTCTATTTTTGTGAAAAAATATATATGATTTTAGCAACAACAGATAAAATTCCGAATAAGGAAATTACGGAAATATTGGGTATTGCACGAGGCAGTACGGTAAGAGCAAGAAATATCGGAAGAGATATTTTTGCCGGACTAAAAAATATTGTAGGCGGAGAAATCTCCGAATATACCAAACTACAAGCACAGGCACGCGACGAGGCAATGAGCAGAATGGTCAAAGATGCCGAAAGTTTAGGTGCCGATGCCATTGTAAACGTTCGACTGGCAACCTCCATGGTTATGCAGGGGGCATCGGAAATATTAGCCTACGGAACGGCGGTTAAATTAAATAGTTAATTATGTTTGTTTTTGTGAAATAATATGAATATTATTGTGGTATAAATGGAGACCGGAGACCATTTTAATAAACGGGGCGTTACCGAAAAGCCATACGAGTAGGAAAATTTAATAAAATTATATTATGGAAGTTATTTTAATTCTTATTTATTTTGCAATTGTGGTGCTGATAATAGCATCTATGTGGAAAGTTTATGTTAAAGCCGGAAAACCCGGGTGGGCTGCTATCGTTCCAATTTACAATATTATTGTTTTGTTGGAAATTGTCGGAAAACCTTGGTGGTGGTTATTTCTTATGTTAATTCCTTATGTTGGAGTTATTTGGGGAATATGGAGTGTTAACCTGCTTTCTAAAAGCTTTGGTAAAGAGGTTGGGTTTACAATTGGTTTACTTTTTTTACCTTTTGTTTTTTATCCGATGCTTGCATTTGGCGATGCCGAATATAAAGGTCCGGTTACAAATATAGAATAGCTCTTTGCAACATTAAGAGCCAAAGTATGCATTAATTTTTTTAGTGCATACTTTTTTTATGTGTAAACTCAACTTTTTGAATAATTGGTATAATGGACAAAATTAATGGTTTTTATTAGAGCCTCTTCTCTAATGGACATTTTTAATGGTCTATTTTTTAGAAAGATTTTTAACATAAAAA
>PDWJ01001776.1_pt1 | contig 25104 bp, 21 predicted proteins | sample 1430881 | NCBI WGS metagenome assembly PDWJ01 (sample SAMN01162460, study PRJNA174530) | Oral metagenome, whole genome shotgun sequencing project. | biome: Marine environment; feature: Marine mammal; material: Swab sample of the gingival sulcus; isolation source: swab sample of gingival sulcus...
GGTAATCATTCTGCCGCTGACAATGCTGATGGTGTACCCCATGATGGTCACCTTCAAACCCCAGCAGGCCCTAAACCTGCAGAACTTCCGTCCGGTCAGTTTGGCCATGGTCTTGAACTTCTTAGTACTGCCGTTTATTGCCTCGGGGTTGGCGCTTCTCTTCTTTAGCGACCAGCCAGTCTTGTTCGCGGGCATGATCATGACCGGGCTGTTCCCCACATCGGGCATGACTATCTCTTGGACGGGCTTCGCAAAAGGCAACATGCCTGCGGCGGTGCAGATGACCGTCATCGGCTTGATACTGGCCTCACTCGCGGCACCTTTCTACCTGTACTGGTTGGCGGGCAGCGTTGTGCCGGTCGACCTGCTCGGCGTGGTCACCACAGTAGGTTTGGTGGTTTTCGTGCCCATGCTGCTCGGCTGGATCACCCGACGCGTCGCGGTCGCAAGCATGGGGCACCCAGGTTTCTCTCGCATCGCACCGATGTTCCCCGGACTATCGACCCTGGGTGTGCTGGGCATCGTGTTCGTGGCAATGGGCCTCAAATCACCGATGATCATCGCCAAACCGGCCCTGCTGGCCTGGGTGCTGGTACCTGTCACACTGTTCTACGTGATCAACTATGCCGTCTCTATCGTGATCGGACGGGCCCTGCTGCCACGCGGAGACGCCATCGCACTCGTGTACGGCACTGTGATGCGTAACCTGTCCATCGCCCTAGGTCTCGCAGTTGCGTCCTTCGGCCCCGAGGCTGCGCTGATCCTGGCTGCGGCCTTCATCATTCAGGTGCAGAGCGCGTCGTGGATGGTGAAGCTGCTTGGGCGACTCTTCCCCGCAGTGGAGGTGCGAAACACGTAGTCGTTGCCCATCTAGTGATCCGGGTAGCCGAGCCACTAAACTGTAGTCGTGCTCAAAGCCAAACGTAGATTCACCCCGCGTCAAGGGCTCGCCATCATGGTGGACGCACTGCGCGGAACCAATCGCTTACGCCTCGCCAAGATGCGCCTCGGGCGCGAATTCATGGAGAGGTTGATGCTGGCGGTCACCGAAGTAAACGGTTGCGCCGCCTGTGCTTGGGGGCACAGCAAGGCCGCTTTGGAAGCCGGTATCGACTCCCAGGAAATCTCGGAACTGCTCAGCGGCGACACCTCGGCGGTTCCTGCAGATCAGGCGCCGGCTATCGCCTTCGCACAGCACTATGCCGACACCACTGGTTCACCGACGCGAATCGCTTGGAACCGGATGATCGCCGAATACGGTGAGCCACGGGCCCGTGACATCTTGGCCGTGATCCGCATCATCATGTCTGGCAACGCATATGGCATCCCACTTTCATCCCTCACAGCACGCTTGCGGGGAGAACCCGAGCCCGGCAGCTCGGTGCTCTATGAGGTAGGCATGTTGCTCAGCTTCGGGCCCGCCTTGCCGGTCGCCATGGTGCTGTCGCGTGCGACACCCGACAAGATCAAGTAGCTGGTTCTCGCCCCCCTTTGGTGCGGTCAGCCGGATACCCTTGACACTAGCGAATCCTCTCAGCGGCAAGCTTCATGCCGCCGTGGCCGGTGTAGCTACTCAGCCTGGATTCTGAAAGAATCCCTTCAGGTGATCTGATCAGGAGCATTGTGAAAGTTGTGAGTATCGTGGGCGCCCGCCCGCAGTTTGTGAAGCTCGGACCGATTGCCCGCGCATTTCGAGACCGGGGCTTTGAGCATAAGATCGTCCATACCGGCCAGCATTACGATCCGCTGCTAAGCGATGTTTTCTTCAAAGACCTCGGCATCGGTAAGCCCGACTACCACCTGGGCGTTGGTTCCGGCAGCCACGGAGCACAAACCGGCCAGATGTTAGCTGCGATCGAGCCCGTGCTCGAAACAGAAAACCCGGATTGGGTGTTGGTCTATGGTGACACGAACTCGACTGTCGCAGGAGCTCTGGCTGCAGTGAAAATTCACCTGCCGGTGGCCCACCTGGAGGCGGGGCTGCGGTCGTTCAATCGGCGTATGCCAGAGGAACACAACCGGGTGCTCACCGATCACGCGGCAGATCTCTGCCTGGCCCCAACCGAGGTGGCCATGGGCCATCTGGCGAGCGAGGGCCTCGCTGAGCGGTCTCGGTTGGTCGGTGACGTGATGACAGATGTTTGCTTTGCCACCCGGGACGCCGTCGCTGCCAACCCGGTAGAGCTTCCGGCCGCCTTCGATCTGGACGAACCTTATCTGTTGGCCACGATTCATCGTGCCGAAAACACCGACGACACCGAGCGTCTCCGCAAGATCCTGTCGTCGCTGCAGGATTTGAGTGTCCCCGTGCTCCTATTGGCGCATCCCAGGCTCGTCGCAATCGCCGAGCAACAGGGCATATCACTGGCAGGCGGCCAACTGAAGCACTGCGAGCCGCTGGCCTACCCGCAGATGGTTCAAGCGGTGAAGCAGGCCGTGGGTGTGGTCACAGATTCCGGCGGGTTGCAGAAAGAGGCCTTTCTGCTGCAGACCCCGTGCACCACGCTGCGCACCGAAACTGAGTGGACAGAGACGCTCGAAGACGGATGGAACATCCTAGATCCCACGATCAGCATAGTTAACTCGGTGGCGGTCCGGCCGCGCCCGAGCGGGCCGCAGGGCCAGCCCTATGGTGACGGCAATGCCGCCCACCATGTTTGTGAAGCGCTACTCGCTTGATACCTTTAGCGACGGGAACGGCTCCGAGGAAACCTCGCCGTCGAACCCCGTAAGTCGGTTGTAGTGAGCCACGATGTTTGCCTCGGACCGCTGCCAGGTGTACTCCGACGCCACCTCAACCACTTTGCTAACGTCCGTGGGATCAGTAAACTCTGCCAGCACAGCCTCGGCGAAACCTTCAGGTGTGTCGTCGTAGGCCCGTCCGACGTGCTTGCTAGCGACGAAGTCTGCCATCAGCTTCGCATTCGAAACTACCAGAGGAATCCCTGCCCCCAGATACTCGAACAGCTTGTTAGGCAGGCAATCGTTGTGATTTGGGGAACGCCCCGAAATCGGGCTCACCGCGATATCGGCTCCAGCCAAGTATCCCGATAGCTCAGACTGATTGACAGGTGCAACGAAATGCAGCCTACTAAGGCAGCCCTTGTCCAGAGCCTGCATCCGCAATTCATCTTCCAAAGGATGCGGGAAAGGAACGCAGACCATGGCCAGATGCACGTCTTCTGGCAATAGCGCCAACCCATCAACCATCACCTCTAGGCGGCGGCCCCTGCTCATAGTGCCCGAGTAGACGAGCAACCGTACCTCATCGCCAATACCGCAGGCCTTGCGCAGCTTTCCGCTGGGCTCGAAGGGTTCGTCCACTGGCATGTTCAGAAACACCGAGGGTTCGTCAACCAAACCGAACCGATCCTGCAGGATTTCAGCAATGGGCTGGGATACCGTAGACACGGAATCGCACTGCGGGACGTAACGCCTCTCTAGTTCCAGCAAAGCGCGGTGTGCCGCTACCGGCCCAATCTCGTTCTCGGGGAGCCCTGCGAAGTTTTCTCGCGCATCGTAGTGCACCTTGGCTTTGATTCCTCGTCGAGACAGCTCACTCTTGGCCGCGAACGTGGTCTCCAGCAGCCAAGGATGATGGCAGTGCAGCACATCTGGTTCCAGCGCCACCAACTCTGGCAGCAACGCCTCGTGCATTCCCTTTGCCGCCGGAAGATCGTCCAGTGGATCTGCGGTCTGAGGTAGAGGTTGCTGCGGAAGCCGGTCAGCTACGCGCTGCTTAACCTTCGACGCAAGTCGGCCGACCTTTCGAAGTGCCCGTGCTGGTAGCGACTTTGACGGGGTGACAGCCTTGACCCCTGCTGGCGGGTTCGGTGGAATCCGCAGCACCCGGACACCGGAGAGCGAGGCTTCCGCTCGCTGATCGGTTGGGGTCTCGGTCGAGATCACGGTAGCCCTGTAGCCGGCTCGGTTCAGCGTCAGCGCCAGCTTCTTGACGCGTGAATCAATGTCGATCGGTGCGTGGCGAAATAGAACGATATGCGGCGGCTTGGGCATCAGCTACCCAACCTGAGGACCGAAATGCTGGGGAGTTGCTCGCTGTCGATGACGTTTCGTCCATCTAGCAGTAGTGAGCAGCCGGGCAGGTCGGATTCCTGCAAACTCCGGTATTCGGCGTGGTCTGCTTGCAAGAAAGCGACATCGACCGGATCGCCTAAGGTGTGGGCGTCGAATCCGAGTGCGGCTAACTCTTCAGCTGTATACATCGGGTCGTGCACCTTAACTACGGCACCGGCCTCCCGAAGCTGTTCCGCGAGGGGAAACACGCCCGAGAATGCTGCCTCCTTCACACCACCACGGTATGAGGCGCCAAGGATAACTACGCGCTTGCCTGATAAGCCATCCACTGCTTCGGCCGCTTTGGCTACTGCGTATGCCGGCATGTCAGCGTTTGCTGCTCTGGCCGAAGAAACGACCGTGGCGGCGGGATCCGTCCACAGATACAGGCGGGGATAGATGGGAATGCAATGCCCGCCTACGGCAATTCCGGGCCTATGAATGTGGCTGTATGGCTGGGAATTCGAAGCCTCAATCACCTGGTAGATGTCGATGCCGCGAGTATCCGCGAATCTCGCAAACTGATTCGCAAGCCCAATGTTGACGTCTCGGTAGGTAGTCTCGGCTAGCTTCGCCATCTCTGACGCCTCGGCCGAGCCAAGATCCCACACCCCGTTCTCGCGATCCAGATCTGGACGGTCATCGAACGTGAGAACGGCCTCGTAAAACTCCTTGGCTGCCGCAGCTCCGGCTTCGCTAAGCCCGCCGATCAATTTGGGGTACTTGCGTAGATCCGCAAAGACGCGCCCGGTGAGCACCCGTTCGGGCGAGAAAACGAGGTGAAAATCCTTGCCTTCAGTCAGCCCGGAGCCGGCTTCTAGCATTGGCTTCCAGCGCTCGCGGGTAGTGCCCACGGGGAGCGTTGTCTCGTACGAGACAAGGGTTCCCGGCTGCAAACCTGCTGCAATGGCTCTCGTAGCGGCATCCATGGCGTCGAACTGCGGTACACCCTCCGCAGTGACAAACAAGGGCACCACGACCACGACAGCTTCACTCTGTGAGACTGCGGCTGTGGTATCGGTGGTTGCCTGTAGCCGGCCCTCAGAGACGGCCTTGGCCAACTTCTCACCTAGCTGTGCTTCGCCGGGGAACGGCTCAACGCCTTGGTTGACCAACTCCACGGTCTTGGCATTTACGTCCGCACCTATGACATCGTGTCCCATGTCGGCGAACTGTACGGCGAGTGGCAGCCCAATTTTTCCGAGGGCAACAACCGCAATCCTCACTAGTGTTCCTTTCGCAGCGAGCTATAGCTCAACTGTCTTACCCGTCTTCGCGCTCTCAATCGCAGCCTCGGCAACCCGAACATTCGCCATGCCTTGCGCCATGGTCACAATGTCGGCGGGCTTACCCAGTACCGCGTCCCTGAAGTTTTCGTGCTCAACCTGCAGGGGTTCCCGCTTGGTGAAGGCGTATCGAACCACGTCGCCTTCGATTACGCCACGGAATTGTGCCAGATCATCCCAGACAGTTTCAACAATGCCGTTTGCGTAGTAGGTGAGATCTGAACTCAGGGTGTCGGCGATGAACGTGCCCTTCTCACCGGTGATAACTGTGGTGCGCTCCTTGAGCGGTGACAGCCAGTTCACCAGATTGTTGGCGATCACGCCATTTTCGAGCACGCCAACGAGCGAAACCATGTCTTCGTGGGCGCGACCCGACTTGGTGGCGGTAACTGCGCTCACCTGCTTGTAGCGCGACTGAACCACCCAGCTCGTGAGATCTAGGTCGTGGGTACCGAGATCCATCACGACACCAACATCAGAGATTCTCGTCGGGAACGTGCTTTGTCTGCGGGTTGCGACCTGCACGACCCGCCCGAGATCCCCGTTTTCGATCCGAGCCCGGGCCTGCTGTAGCGACGCGTTGTACCGTTCGATATGACCGACGCCGCCGATCAATCCGGCATTCTCGAATGCGTCTGCCAGACGCTGACACGACGAGGTGTCTTGCGACAGTGGCTTCTCAATCAGAGTGTGGATGCCGGCCTCGGCGAGCCTCAGCCCTACCTCTTCATGGAACTTGGTGGGGGTAGCTACGACGCAGTAGTCAACGCCTGCGGCGATGATGTCTTCAACGCTGCTGCCGATCTCGAATCCGCTTGCCACGCCGTGTTTGTCGCCCATCGGGTCGGCCACTGCCACCAGATCGACGCCGTCAAGGTTACGTAGAACGCGGCAGTGATGGCGACCCATCATGCCGAGCCCAATCATGCCAGCTTTCAGATTTGCCATTACGCACCTGCCTTAGCGAGCGCGTTCACCGCAGTGACGATGCGTTCCAGATCTGCCTGGGTCACCGACGGATGCACCGGTAGCGACAGGCACTCCCGGGCGGCCCGGTCGGTTTCGGGTAGATCTACTGGAGCCTGGAACGGCTTCAGCTTGTGGTTCGGAACAGGGTAAAACATGCCCGATCCGATGTTGTACTCGTCCTTCAACGCCTGGGCCAGGCCGTCGCGGTCATCGGCCACACGAATCGTGTACTGGTGGTACACGTGAACCGCACCATCGGCGACAGCGGGGGGCACGACGCCCTCCAGATTGCTCGACATGAACTCGGCGTTGTGCTGACGGGTCTTCGTCCACGCATCTACCTTGGTCAGCTGCACGCGGCCAATGGCCGCGTGAATGTCGGTCATGCGGTTGTTAACGCCGACGACCTCATTGTGGTACTGCTGCAGCATGCCCTGGTTGCGATACAGACGGACGTTGCGCTCGATCTCTGGCGTTGCACACGAGACCATGCCGCCCTCACCGGAGGTCATGTTCTTGGTCGGGTATAGCGAGAAGGCAGCGAATGAGCCGAAGCTACCGACGGGCACACCATGTAGCGAGGCGCCATGCGCCTGGGCGGCATCCTCGAAGATCTGCAGGCCGTGCTTGTCGGCGATGACGCGTAGTGCGTCCATCGCTGCCGGATGCCCGTAGAGATGTACCGGCATGATGCCTGCCGTCTTATCGGTGATTGCTGCCTCAACAGACGCGGGATCCAGGCAGAACGTCACCGGATCGATGTCGGCAAAGACGGGCTTGGCGCCAGTCAGTGCCACAGAGTTTGCGGTGGCGGCGAACGTGAAGCTGGGCACGATTACCTCCATGCCAGCCTTGATGCCGGAGCTCAGCAAGCCCAGGTGCAATCCAGAGGTGCCGGAGTTAACGGCTACGCAGGGTCGTCCGAGCCCAAAATGCGTGTCGAATTCTTCTTCGAATGCTTTGACCTCTGGGCCTTGGGCGATCATGCCACTTTGCAGTACGCGGTCTACGGCCTCCCGCTCTTCTTTGCCGATGAGCGGTTTAGCCGGAGGGATAAAGTCTGCCATTGTTAGTTTGCCTCTCTTAGAGTTTCGTCTTCAAGTATGTATTTTGAGCCCGTCTCGGGGCAGACGAAGGTGTTCGGGTCGTCTGTTTCTTCTAGGGGGACGCCGGCTTTTCCAACCCATCTGATGCGTCGGGCTGGGACACCGGCCACGAGCGCAAAGTCGGGGACGTCGGAAATCACGACTGATCCGGCGGCAACCATAGCCCAGCGGCCGATGGTGACTGGTGCCACGCAAACCGCGCGCGCTCCGATACTGCTGCCGGTCTTGCAGGTGACGCCAACTGCTTCCCAGTCGTCACCACGCTTCAGCTTGCCGTCCGGGTCGATCGAACGGGGGTAGTGGTCGTTGGTAAACACTGCTGCCGGGCCAACAAAAACGCCCTCCTCCAGGTGGGCTGGCTCGTAGACAAGGGCGTAGTTCTGCAGCTTGCAGTTGTCGCCCATGTGAACGCCGGTGCCAACATATGCGCCGCGTCCGACAATACAGTTTTCGCCTAGCTGTGCGTCCTCGCGCACTTGGGCCAGATGCCATACGGACGAGCCTTCGCCGATTTTCGCTGACTCTGCAACATCGGCGGACTCTTGAATGCGAATCATTCAGGTGCTCCTCGGGTAGATCCTCCAGATGAGTCTAGCGGTTGGGAATCAAGTCAGTCATGCGAAGGGCGCATGTGTCATAACCGCTGGGATCGCTTCGAATTCTGCGGCTCCAAGCAAGTGCTTTGGACGCCAGCTCTTCGCGGAAGGCCGGATCTTCTGCTAGCCTCCGTAGCTGTGAGGTAACCTCCTCGACGGTCGCAACACAAACGCCCGCTCCGGTTACCTCGCAGAACTCTAAGACTCTGGGTAGTGGTGTGGCAATCGCTGGCAGCCCGACGGCGAAATACTCATACAACTTTGACGGCATGGCTAGCCGAAATGCTGGCGTGTCTTCAAGCAGGCAAAGCCCTACGTCGGCCGTTGCGGCAATTTGCCAGGAATCCGAGGGCGTCATTCTGTCGTGACGTACGACGTTTGAGGGGGTCTGCTGCCCCCACCACTCCTTGTCGGCTCCGCCCATGGGTCCGATTAGGGTCAGGCGCCACGGGTGCTCGTCAGCTGCGGTGGCCTCGACCGCAGCCACCATTGTGTGCAGGCCGCGAGACTCTCGAAGATCACCGACATACACCGCGTGCCGCGAGAACGGATGCTCAGCCGGTTCTGGCAGCTGTGTCAGATCAGGTAGGTTCTTACATACGAACCGGTTTCTGGCTGTGTGCGGACGCACGTGGTCGTCTGCCACGATCGTCATGTCTGCCGTAGCGGCCAAAGCGTTGGTGGCCCACACAAATAGCTTCAGGAGGGGCCGTAGCGGACCCGGCACCCAAGCTCGGTCTTCAATGAGGGTTCCATAATCTTCAGGGACCTCGGCGATCCACTTCTTGCGGGTTATCAACCGCATCAGCCAGGTCATGGGAGCCAGTTCGGGATCAGACGTGACTATGACTCGGCCCTTAGCCAACCAGGGCCAGGTCAGGCTACGCCAAGCCCGCCAGATCCGATTCTTGCGAGGGCGAGCCCGAACAGTGACTCCTTCTGGGGCCAGCTTCGGGTCTCCCAAACCGACGTACTCGACGTTTGCCCCGGCTCTTACTAGAGCCGCAACGAACCGGGTTAGCCGAGCGTCACCTACATCGTGCCCGGTGGTGACTATGGATATGTCGAAGATTAGATATCCTCCAACACTGCAGCCGAGGAACCCACTTTGAGGTATTCCATGTACGCCGCGCACACCTCGTCAGGGTTACCTCGCTTGATGAGCTTGCCGTTGTGCAGCCAGAGAACGTCCTTGGCCAGATCTTGAATCGTGGCCAACGAATGGCTAACCAACACCATGGAGCCAGCGCTCCTGATGAGGTCGTCCATCTTCTGACTAGCCTTCTCTTTGAATTTAGCGTCGCCGGCGCTGAGCGCCTCGTCGATGAGCAAGATGTCTGGCTCCATGTGCACAGATACCGCGAATGCCAGGCGCGAATACATGCCCGACGAGTAGGTGCGCATCGGCATGTCTATGAAGTCACCCAATTCGGCGAACTCGGCAATTTCGTCGAACTTTTCTGTCACTTCGGCACGGCTGAGCCCGGCGGCCATGCCGCCAAGAGTCACGTTCTCCCGCCCGGTGAGGGCGGCGTTGAAGCCAACCCCGAGCGCGAGGAGCGTGGAAACCTTGCCGAAAACCTCAATCTGACCGTCGGTGGGGGGCAGGATGCCCGCGAGGGCGCGCATGATGGTGGATTTGCCGGCACCGTTGGCGCCGATAATGCCGGTACAGGAGCCTTTCGGCACGGTAAACGACACGTCGCGAACTGCTCGCACCTCCCGATACGTCGGCCGTTCGCCACGCATGCGTTTGATCAGGTGGTTCTTCAGCGACGCCTTGCGCTCCAGATGGACCCGGTAGGTGATATCTAGGTTGGTGACCCTGATCGAGGGATCTACGTCTTCCTCTGCTCCTGGTCCAACCGATTCGTCAGGAGTCGGTAACTCGCTTTGCGGACGCTCAATTACTGAGTCGTCTTCAGCTGCAGCCATGACCCTCCTAAGTGTTCACAGATTTGGTCGGGGGTAAGTCTAGCGCGAACCGGGCTGGGAGCTATTCGCCGAACCCGCCTCAAGGCGCGGGGCCATCCGGCGCCTCGGGCGGAGCAAACCGCCGAGCGTTTCCTACGTTGAACGATGTCAGTCTTAACGCATGCCACGGGCGTCACGCTCCTGCACTTTCGAGGAAACCCTTTAGCGCCCTGGCCGACGCCCTGCCGTCGTGCCACTCCCGCACGAACCTGGGGCCCCGTTCTGCTACTGCCCGGTATTCATCGAGATTGGCAAGGATGTCTCGCATGACCGACTCTAGGCAGCCTTCGTCTGCTTCCACGATCGGTAGGCCAGGAATGTGCGAACGAGTATCGTCACCGATCTGGGCCAGCGTCAGGCAGCCTGCCGCCATCGCCTCAGTTGCCGCAACCCCATACGAGTTGATGCCAATCTGATCGACCACTATGTCGGCCGCCTTGAAGACGTCTGGCATCTTCTCCGGCGCAACGTTCTGCACCAGCCATAGGCGAATGAGCTTCTCTTCCGCCAGCTTGTTGAGCACCCCCAGGATCACCTTGGAACCCTTGAGCCTCTGATTGGACGGGCTGTGAACCACGAGCGGGGCTGGCGCGACGAGCTTCTGCTTCACTGACTGGTATTTGTCTACGTCAATCACAAGTGGCAGCCAGGTTGCTGGAACATAATTTGCTAGGTCTGGGGTGGAACAGTAAAGCGGGATTCCGAGCCATTTCGCGGTCTCGGCGGTCGTTCGGGCACGTAACTCTAGCACCTGAATGTAGGGGTCATCGGCGTCGGCCAGATTCGAGTACGGACACAGCTGGGCGTGGACGCTGGGGATTCGCACTTCTGAACCGTGGAATACCATTCCTACCTTCACCCCCGACTGCTCCAGCCGCGCCACCGCCGCAGCGACTTCGGCAGGTTGGTAGCTGAGTTCGGGCGGATCCCAACCGGCTTCAAGCAGCACGTGCGTATAGCTTTCGGCCAACTCCTCGTAAAGGCTTTCCACCCATTCGGGGTCAACTCGCTGAAGCCTTGTTATCTCGTAGGTGGCCGGAAAGGTGAGATAGGTTTCGCGTACCGTCGCATAGTTGACGGCAGAAACATCGGGCAGGGTGGCGGCGGCAGTAGCCCAAGCGTGCCCCTGGCCGGCGCTGTTGGCTGGCATGACCGCAAGGCGCGTGCCGGGCATACGACTCTTGCTGCTCTCCAGGGGCGCTTTCTGTGGAGTTTCCTGCGGCTCCCAGGTTGCGGCTGTGACTCTGCGATACAGGTCGTAGAGAGCCTCACGCTGGGTTTCCCAAGACACTTTGCCCAGTTCGCTCTCTGAAACCTGTGCCGCTAGGCCGGGTAGGTGCTCTAAGGCGTCTCGTATCGCGCGCGCCACTGAATCGGGTTCCTCGGGGCTGAACACCGCACCTATGCCCTCGTCGGTGATAGCTTTCCCCGCTGGGGAGGAATCAGCGGCGAGCAGGGGCAGCCCTGCGGTGAGGTATGTGAAGAATTCGGTTGGCAGCGAGGGAGAACTATCGCTTTCTGCCGGGGGGATCAGACCCAGGGTTGCTTCGGCCAAGAAATCGGCTGTGGCCTTTGGCGGGACCGGTCGGGTTAGGTGTACTCGTTGCTCGATTCCAAGCTTCTTAGCGGCGTCCGCAAGGTCTCTGCTGGGGGCGTTCGAGGGCGAATCAACGACGACGGCCAGATGCACCTCTGTGAGCTCAGCTAGGGCCTGCAAGAAGAGAGGTAACCGGTCGGTTTCCGCCTGGTGGAGGCTGGTAACCACCAATGGGACGTATTCGGCAAGTCCGAGCCGTTGGCGCAAACCTGGTCCAACGTGCTTAATCCCTGAGGTTTCACTCGCGTTTAGGACTACCGTTGGTTCGCTAACTCGAAGCCGGTGAGCGATTCCCTGTGCCACCTGGTGGGATGCGGCCATGATGCCGTTGCAGCGAGCCGCGTATTCACGCTCAATCTGTGCGGCGGCTTGCCGGATGTCAGGGTCCGCAGCGAGGTCTTCGGGCCAGTAGTCGTTTGCGTCATACACAACCTGAACCGCGCGCCCGGCCCGCTGCAATTGCGTGGCAGCCGCGATGGCTACGGGAAGCACCCGATAGTTCTGGGCGTGGATCAGGTCTGGCTTGGCGGCCACGATCTTGGGAACCAGGTGTCGAACCAGGGCCGCAGCCACTGGGTCTCTGGATTGCCAGTTGCAGCTCTTTCGCGACAGGCGCTTCTGGTAGGCGTCTTCGAGTCTTTTGGCAACCTCGGGTCTGCTCTCATATAGCCGGGTTACGCGACACTGCACCGAGACCAGTGGCCTCTTGGCAAGCACTTTTAGCTTCTGGCGGGTCGTTCTTGCGCTCTGGCGTCGATACTTGAAGTGAGCGACCTGCTCTGGTGTTATCGTGAGCCATTCCGGAAGACAAAACATGCGCTGGGTTTCCACGAGGCGTACGTCTACGCCTTCCAGATGCTGTGGTAGCTGCTTACCCAGGCCGACCAGGGTCACCTCATGTCCGGCGTCTCGCACGTTTCGGGCAACGCCGAGTGCCCGAGCATCGTCGGCAACCTCGGTGTCGACCGCTACTACTACCCGCATTCGACCTCCTTGAGAGTCATCCAAGCTGCTGCCTGCGCCTGGGGATTGTGGCTACAGGCGAATTGCGAAATCACGCTCGTGTGAAATTAGGACGATGGCGCCCACAACCAGTAGTCCGACTGCCCAAGCTGCCGCGATGCCAATCTCAACTAGCGGCCACGGGTTGCCGGTGAGTGCATCCGTCCAGCCAGCCATCACCGCGAAGGCTGGGTTACCGATAAGCATCGGAAGATACATGGTCGGGTGCCGTTCCTTCATGAAAGCCGCAGACCAGATTGTTGGCGACAGGTACATCCAGATTCGCATAAAGTACGGCAAGAACTGTGCAGTGTCCCGGAAGTAAACCTGGGCTGTAGCCAGCAACATGCCGATACCAAATGCAGTCATGATGGCGAGTAAGAAGACCAGCGGAATCATGAGCATCTGCCACGTCCAGGGCCGCTGATAGATGATGTGGAACACCAAATAGACCGGAAGCGTTGGCAGGAACCGCATGAAGGACTGATAGGTGGTAGCCATTGGCAACAGGATTTTCGGGAACGGCATATTCAGGATCAGTCCGCCGCCCGCTGTGATTGAGGACGTGGATGTCTGGATTGCTCCGATGATAAAAGTGAAAAGAAACAGGCCCGAGGTCAGCTGGGCCATGTCGCCGACCTTGCCGCCCACGATGGTGAACAGAATCCAGTACACGCCAGCGAGTAGGGTCGGGTTGATCACCAGCCAGGCCTGACCAAGAAACGTATTGGTGTTGGCCGCACGAGTCTGAGTATCGCTCATCTCTTTTGCGAACTCGATCATGCTCAACGTGTCTTTGAAGTACTGCCGCAGGTTCGGCATACCCCGCCTGTGCGGCCGGTACACCACATACGGCGTCTGCGTAGTCTTCTCGGTCATTGCGGGCTCCTATTCACGATGCGTCAACCGTTCCAGCCGGGCATACAGGTCGCAGAGTCTGCTTGCATCGCTGCGCCATGATAGCTCACTTCGTGCGCGATCTGTATTCGCGCGGTAGCGGTCATATCCCTCGGTTACCTTGGCGATTGCTTCAGCCAGGCTCTGAGGAGATCCGATCTGGTAACACTCCCCGAGTCCATAGCGGGTCGTCAATTGTTCGATCTCTCCGATTCGAGAGGCGACAACTGGAACTCCCGCTTGAACTGCTTGAAATATCTTGTTCGGTAGCGCGAGGCGGTGATTGTCACCGGAGTCTGCGAGAGTCACGAGGGAGATTCCGGCCTTGGCGACAACCGCCGCTACCTCCGACGCGGGCACTTCGGGCAGTATCTCGCTGCGCTTCGCATCAAAACCAGACAGCCAGGTGGCGTCAGCCGGCCCCACGAGCTGGATCGGCAACTCAACTAGCATGCTGGCTGCAGCAACGGTCTCCAGTTCTCGATGTGCTCCCAGCCTGCCTGCGTAAACGGCCGCCTGCGGCGTTTCGGCGACAGGCGGCGGATTGTCGAACTCGGGAAAAGAGTTTCGCACCACCACGATGTCGTCCCAGCCGTAGCAGGACCGCAGCCGCTGGGCTAGCTGATCACCGACTGTGATTCTGCCGAGCGCTGCTGAACCGAGCCTCGCCTCTGTCCTACGCTCAATCAGGTCTAGGATCGGAGTGGGGCGATATTCGCGTGTCATTCCTTGCCAGAACTCGTGCGAGTCGTAGACGTAGCCAGCGCCAGCCTCGTTCGCTATTGCCGCCGCCGGGGCTAGGGCCGTGAAATCATGCGCATGCACGATGTCGAATTCCAGTGACTTGGCCGCCGCGATAGCGGAATTGCCCCAACGTCGAAACGCGGACTGTCGATGCATCGGTAGCAGGGCCCAACGCAGGGCCTTCATCGCCGGGTTCAGCTTCTTGGCCCCCAGCGAATCGCTGCCGGCCTTTCGCAGGACAGAGCTACCTGCACATCCCGAAATCTCAACCCCGTCGAGAGCGAAATCCGCAGGAACGTCGCGACCGAAAATGTGAACCTTGTGGCCCGCATCCCGCAGGGCGCGGGCCTCCTTTAGCACGCGCGCATCGTTTGCCACCGAGGTGGCAACCAGCATCAGAATCCGCACTATGACCTCAGGCCCATGGCGTCAGCGAGTATGCCTGTGCTTACCCGGCCATCGTGCCACGAGGTGACGTAGCTCCTGGCTTTCCGTCCCAGGTCTGCCCAATCCTCTCGCCGATTCAGCAGTTGCGACAGCGTGTCTTCAAGCTGGTCAAACGTGGTGTTAACAATGGGCACCTCTTCGGGAAGCCGCTTCAGGACTCGTTCGCTTACGTGCCCGATCACCGGCTTCCCCAGGGCCATGGCTCGAACCGCCGCGAAACTGTAGTCGCCAATAGAGAACTGGTCTAAGAAGAGATCTGCCTGGCTGAGCGCTTGCCGAACCTCATCTTCTGGACCGGGTTCGATCACCCGGAGTTCAACCCGGTCGGCGAACTTTGCCAGCCTCTCTTCGAGCCTTTCGGCTTCTTCGCTGTCGTCCTGCGTAGACATACGCGCAAGCACGGGTTTGCGATACCTGCTTTCGGCGGAATCCGGCGCCCAAGAGTCCGTGTCCACCGCGGTCGGTAGCCAGGTCGCGTCCGGCACATAGTCCAATAGCTCCAGTGAGGTTACGAACTTCGGCGAATCACTTTCCATTGCTAGTTGGGCCATGCCCACCGGATCAGATCTCAACTGCTCAATCTCATCATCAGGCAGGTCGGCATAGGGACTGTATGGCTCCAGCTCCCGGTGCAATATGGGGTCTCTGACATCGGAGCCATGGAAGACCAACATGGTTTTGACCCCGAAGTGCTCTACCAGATCCGCTTCGTCCGCGAAGTTCTGGCCGTAGGCGGGACCAATCATCGGCCGACCGCCTTCAATCAGCATGTGGGTAACTCGCTTCCTAAGATGCCCAGCGAAGTAGCGCTGCCGGTACGGGCTCAGCCAGTCAAACTGGGAGATGAACCTGTCTTGGGTGAAATGGTGTGGCGAATCCTCTTCCAGCCTCATTGTCTCTACCACGAGGCGAGAATCGGTGCGCATGAGCGCGTCGCCCCAGAAACGACCCTGTCCAGCAAAGTTCTGGCTGCCGATGAACAGCCATGGGCGAGGCAAGAAGATATCGGAATCCGCCAGCATCACCCGGTTGTGCAGCATGTCGGTTCGCGCGGCTTCCAGATGGGCAATGTCCTCGACCTTCAGCGCATCCCGGGTCGCTGCGGGAACAGTCGAAACAGCGAGTTCTCTTAGAGATGGCTCATAGTGCTCAAAGCTGTGCTGGGCGACCAACTCAGGCGTGAGTCGACTGCGATACTGCTCTAGGTTATTGAGCACCTTGCGGGCAGTCTTGGCTAGCGCCTCGACATCTTCTGCCGGATACACCTCTCCGATACCAAGCTTTGTCACCTGCTCTGACAGCCAACGCATGTCGGAGGTAATAATCGGTAGCCGGGCCTGGATTGCTTCGTAGTACTTATTCGGGGCAGCAAGCTGGTGGTTTTGGACACCAAGCAGTGGGATGATCGCCGCGTCTGCGGTCTTTTGGTATTCGGCTACCTCGTGTGGCGGAGCGTAAGGCACAAAGTGCACCCTGTCGCTGACCTGCAGAGACTTCGCCTGTCGTTGCAGCTCTTTGGTGTAGCTGCTTTCTGCCCGGGCAGAAATGGCTAAGTGTACGTCCGGCATAAACGGAAGGGCCGCGACTACGTTATGGACGCCCCGCGCATGGTTTAGCCCGCCCCCATAAACGAGCAGTGGCACATCGCTGGACAACCCGATCTCTTCCCGAACGGTCAGCTTTGGCCCGTCCTCTGGCAGATTGAGATACGGGGAATTAGGAATGATCAGGGGACGGTCAATCGAGAACTCACTCTCAAGAAAGTCAGCGATCTGATCGTTAACGGTTACGACAGCGGAGACTTCTCGAATGTACTCAGACTCCAGCAGTGGATACCCTTCCAGGACCCTCCTGTCTTCGCTCGCTAGGCCCCGGGTGAACTCCCTCGCGTCGTAGATCGTCGCGGTGTGTAGCCCCGATTTCCGTCTGGCCTTGGCAACCGAATCCGCAGCTTCCAGCAAGTGCACATCGGTCATGATCAGGTCAGGATTCAGCTCGGTGAGCACCTCGGTGAACCGATCCGACATTCTCGCTACGTCAGGCAAGAGCCCACGCCACGTCCTGTCCTTTGGCTGAGCCGCGTGGCGAAGCCTCTTCTCTAATCGGTTGACCCGACGCAGGACGCCCTTCACAATCCTTGCTGCCAGTCTGGGGCGATTCGGAACCCGCCTAATGATCCGCTCAGTGATTGTTCCAGGACCAACTTGTGAGACTGTTTCGTAGTCCAGCCCACAAAGTTGAGTGACCCCGTTTTCTGGGCCCCAAGCTAGGATCTTCACGTCGAAGCCGGCTCGCGACAGAGCTATCGCAGATCGCTGGGCTCGAGCATCAATGAGAACAATGTTGGGAGACGCCACGACGGCAAGCGGGCGCCGCAGCAAGGAAGATTTCATGGCCGCCATCTTACAGGTGATAGTCGTGGCTGAGATACACTTCTGCCCATGAAAATACTGATCACCGGCGGCGCTGGTTTCATAGGTTCAACAGTTGGCTCGGCCTGTGAGGACGCTGGCCATGAGGTAGTGATCCTGGACGACTTTTCGGCAGGAAAACGCGAGTTTGCCCTAGACCGCCCCTGTTACGAGGGCGACATTGCCGACGCGGCTGTGTGGCAGCGGATCTTTGCCGAACACCAGATCGACGCGCTGGTGCACTGCGCAGCCAAGATAATCGTGCCCGAATCGGTCACGCAACCCCTCGATTACTACGAAAACAACGTTGCCAAGACCCTAGATATGTTGGCGATTCTTGCTGAAGCCAAGATGAATCGCATCGTGTTCTCGTCGTCCGCCTCGATTTACGCAGCCGACGAAAACTTCCAGGTGACGGAGGAGTCCCCGCTCGCCCCAGGCTCGCCGTATGCTGCGACCAAGATGATGATGGAACGCATCTTCGAAGATGTCACGGCAGCGACAGATGTGCGCGTGGTTTCGCTGAGGTACTTCAACCCAGTGGGCGCAGACCCGAGGTTGCGCACGGGGCTGCAAATCGAACACCCGTCTCACGTTTTGGGAAAGCTGCTGGAAGCGTGGCAGGAGGGATCGACCTTCACTGTGACCGGAACCGATTGGCCCACCCGGGACGGTTCAGGCATTCGCGACTATATTCACATCTGGGATCTCGCCCAGGCCCACGTAGCCGCGCTGGAGAGATTCGATGCGCTTACGGCAGACGACGGCTACCAGGTGATCAACATTGGCACCGGCTCAGGGGTGACGGTGATTGAACTGGCTGAAGCCTTCGAGGCGGCAACCGGACGCAAGCTTGAGATCGTGCACGGCCCCTCTCGTCCGGGAGACGTGGTTGGCGTCTATACCGTGAGTGAACGCGCCAAATCACTGCTCGGTTGGGAGCCGGAATTTACGATTCCCGACGGGATTCGCGATGCCATTGCTTGGCTACCAAAGCGCAAGGAGATGCTCGGCTATTAGTGGCTCTGCTTCGTAACACCACTACACTTGGCCCTATGAAGAAACTTCTCGTCGCGGGCGCCGTTGCAATCGGTGTCGTCTACTATGTGAAGCGCAAGCAAAAGCGCCAAGATGATGAGCGCCTATGGGCGGCAGCAACAGACTGACGCCTGGGTCGATTCTTACTAGGCTCTGCAGCGCCTGTGCCTACCTGAAATCGCTGACTGTCCCGGGAGCCCGGAGTGGTGATTGGTTTCTAGACGGATCCCTCGTGTTCATGTTGAGCACGTTTTGCGTCATGCCTTACTTTTGGGGCCAATCGCTTTCGGGCTGGCCAATAGCAACCGTTAGCCTGATCATGGTGTTGCCACTGATATTTAGGCGACACTACCCGCTTCTGATGCTGTTTCTGACAGTGTTGGCGGGGCTGATTCAGGTGATCTTGGCGCCGGTGCCGGTGCTGTCGATCATTTCGATACCGATCGTCTCGTACTCCGTTGGTCGGTGGGTGGAGGGACCGGTTTCTCGGCTGACGTTGGTGGCCGGAGTGCTCGGAAGCATCATGGCGCCAGCTAGATGGCTCTATTCGAACGGGCGAGACCCCGACTCCTACTTGCAGACTCTGCCTCTCGCGATCGTGCTGGGCGTGGCCTGTATGGGCGCAGTCACGATTCCCTATTTGGTCGGTGGGCGGGTGCAGCTCAACGCAACCAATCAGGCCAGCCAACTCGCTGCGGCTGCAGAACGGTATCGGCTTGCAGTCGCGGAGCGGGAGCAATACACCCGCCGCGTCGAAGTCACTGCCCGGGCTAGAATCGCCAGGGAGTTGCACGATATTGTGGCCCACTCGCTCGCGGTAATGATCGTACAAGCCGAAGGTGGCCGAGCGCAGGCGGCCAAGAACCCGCAGGCCGCAGCCGAGACCCTTGACACCATAGCTGAAACCGGACGGGATGCTCTGACCGAGATGCGGCGGATCGTCGGAGTGCTGCGAGGTGACGACTCGAACGATGACAGCGATGACTACACACCCACACCTGGCCTCGTCGATATCAAGGGCATGGCTGAGCGAGCTGGTGAAAGGGTGATCTACCAACAGGTTGGCGAACTCGCGCCTGTCTCCCAGGGGCTCGGCCTGACCTGCTATCGCGTCGCGCAAGAAGGAATCACCAATTTCATCAAACATGCCGGACCGTCTGCAGAAGCCGAGGTCGGAGTCGAGTGCACGCCAGAAAAGGTTCGCGTGTGGGTTCGCGACAATGGGCGTGGCGCCTCAGTTGCCGATGACGGTGGGGGTCACGGACTACCCGGTATGTATGAGAGGGTATCGGCGATGGGCGGCATCCTGTATGCGGGCCCCAAGCCGGGCGGCGGTTTCCTTGTTGAAGCCACACTCCCCAACGCCAATCCGGCGATATGATCACCTTGGAGGACGCATGACAATCAAGGTAATCATCACTGACGATCAGGCGCTGGTGCGCAGCGGCCTACGAATGCTGATCGAGGCTGAGGACGATCTGTCGGTTGTTGGCGAGGCCAGTAGCGGTGTCGAACTGCTCAAGCTTTTGCCGACGTGCGAAGCAGACGTGATTCTGATGGACATTCGCATGCCCGAGATGGACGGTGTAGAAGCCACGCGCAGGATCTCTGCATCTCAGGCGCAGGCGAAAGTGCTGGTGCTGACCACATTTGATCTGGACGAATACGTGTTCGCCGCGCTCAAGGCAGGGGCGTCTGGATTCATGCTTAAAGACGCCCGACCTGTCGACCTCTTGGCTGCGATTCGCACGGTCGCGGACGGCGACGCGGTCGTCGCCCCTTCGGCCACTAAGCGTTTGCTCGACAAAGTCGTGCCCAACCTGCCTGATAAGGTCGTCTCTGCTGACGAGCGACTAGCAGATCTCACTGAACGAGAGACCGAAGTGCTTGTCGCCATTGCCCGCGGCATGACCAACAGCGAGATAGCGGAAACGCTTTTCATGGCCGAGGGCACCGTTAAGACTCACGTCGGCAAACTGCTTTCGAAGCTGCAGGTTCGAGATCGGGTCGGTCTCGTGCTAGTTGCCTACGAAACCGGTTTGGTCGTCCCCTAGGGGCTTTTGCTCTGCGCGGAACCTACTTTTCCGCCTAATCGGCGTGGTCACCTCGCATTGCCTGGCAAACCCTCACTGTCTGGGTCATAGCTCCCTACGCCCGCAGTCAGAGACGGAATTAAGACCTGTGGGCCTTCTGCCACTGAAGGGGCCAGGTCTAGGCTTTTTGCAGATTCAATGCGACGTTAAGGAAAACACATGTCTGCACCAACTCTTGGCCGCCACACCGCTCCAACGGCCATAGCTAGCGCCACCAATCTAACCAAGGTATTTGGCGGCAAAGACAACCAGGTAGTCGCGGTAAACGATGTTTCGGTTGATCTCGAGCTCGGTAGTTTCACCGCGATCATGGGCCCATCGGGATCCGGTAAATCAACTCTGATGCACTGTCTAGCTGGCCTAGACCGGCCTACCAGCGGACGCATCATGCTTGGGAAGTCTGAAATCACCAGCATGCCCGATCGGGCAATAACTAGGGTACGCCGCGAACAGGTCGGGTTCGTGTTTCAGGCGTTCAACTTGCTGCCGACTCTGACCGCAGAGCAAAATATTTCGCTGCCGCTCGATCTGGCTGGAAAACGGGTCGACTCCGACAGGATCCGCGAAATCGCGGAATCGCTGGGGATCGCCGACAGGCTGCATCATCGTCCCAGCGAGATGTCGGGCGGCCAACAGCAGCGGGTCGCGATCGCCCGGGCTCTGGTCACCAATCCTGACGTCATATTCGCCGACGAACCAACCGGTGCGCTTGACTCCCGCAGTGGCACCCAGTTGCTGAGCTACCTGCGCAATTCGGTGCGCGAATTGGGGCAGACGGTCGTCATGGTCACTCACGATCCGAACGCCGCCGCCTACGCCGACCGGGCACTGATTCTTTCGGACGGGCGAATCGTGGAAGACATCGCATACCCCGACACCGACGCGGTTCTGGCCGCCATGAAGCGGTTGGGGGCCTGATGCTCCGCGATGCAGTAAACGAGATTCGGTTCCACCCGGGTCGAATCGCCGCGACTGTCTTGGCTATCGCCATCAGTGTTGGCTTCATGATCGCGGCGTCGATCTTCGTCTCGACCGAGGAGGTGGCACAGAACAAGAAGGCTGCTATAACTACGTCCAAGGCAGACATCGTGGTCGAGTTTGGGATCCCGAAATCCGCAGCCAAGGACGGCCAGGAAATGACCGCTTTCCCGTTGACCCAGGGACAGGAATTGCTCTCTAAAATCGATGGGGTAACGGCCGTAGACAAGGTGTTGTCGGACATGGTCACGCTGGACTACGGAGACAGATCCCAGTTCGCTTTCGCCTATGGCAACCTGTCAGAGCCCTTCCGCTGGGCGGGCCTTTCAGAGGGACGCTTTCCTACTGCCGCCGATGAAATCGCACTCGCCTCCCCGATGGCATCAAACCTGGGGGTCAAGATCGGTGACGTGATTCAGACCAGCCTAGCTAACCCAAGTAAACGCAAGGTGGTCGGACTGACCTCCGAGCCCAAGGTGCTGGTGGGCGGCAGCTCTTATGTGGAGACCGCTGGCATGGCGGCTGACTTCGACTCTGTGGTGGGGCCTCAATGGTTGTTGCAGACCAAGCCGGGCACGAGCACCGAGCAGGTGCGCAATGCCGTCCAAAAGGCGATGCCTTCGGGCTATGACCTGACCGTTAAGACCGCCGACGAGTATCAGAAGGAAGCTTTCGAAGAGAGAACCGGCGACTTCAAAGCGATGAAGCTCATGTTGCAGGCTTTCGGCTTGATTGCACTCGTCGTCGGCATGATCATCATCGCCAACACCTTCACGATTCTGGTGGCGCAGCGCCGTCAGCGCATCGGCCTACTGCGGGCCATTGGCGCGTCCGGCGGCCAGGTGAGATCTCGACTGCTGACTGAGGCTGTGCTCCTGGGGCTCATGGGTGGCATCTTGGGTATCGGTTTCGGGTATCTCCTGGCGATGGCCGGTTCGGCTTACACGGGCGCCCTCTACTGGGGCATGGCGTTCCCGGCTATCGAAGTTCTGATAGCGATTGCGGTCGGTGTGATAATCACAGTGCTCGCGGCCGTGGGGCCGTCCATTCAGGCCACCCGAGTCTCGCCGCTGGAGGCGCTGCAGCCGGTTGCCACCGAGAAGGCGAGGCGGGCTGGCGGGGTGATCCGAGGCATCATATGTGGTGTTTTGGTGGCCGCTGGCGCAGGGCTTGCGGTCTGGAGCATGACCGGTGATTCGAATCAGATCCTCAGGGCTATCGGTGGCGCATCGCTGATTACGCTTGGTGTGCTGTTCGGCGCGACAAGCTATGTGCCCTGGCTCCTGCGTGGACTCGGCCTAGTGTTCAAACGATTTGGGGCGACGAGCCGGCTCGCTTCGTTGAATGCTGTGCGCAACCCGCGGCGAGCAGCCGCAACTGCGGTCGCTCTCATGCTGGCGATCGGCTTGATCGTGACCCTGCAAGTGGGCACGGCTAGCCTGAAACGAACCTTCGATGATTCAATCACCGCCAGATATCCGGTTGACATTGCGATCACCACGAAGCTGTTCGATGGGTACGCGCCGTCGAATTCGCCGACCCGTCCTGATGCCAAAGAGATGAACATCGAGTTGGAAGAGGGGTTGCTGGATAAGATCAAGGCGGTTCCCGGGGTGAAGAGGTCCGTTCAACTGGACGGCGCGGTAGTCTTAGCGAAGTTTCCTCGCACTAACTTCGAGGATTCTGCCTTGGCGCTTGCCTACGGCCGCGACTTTGAGGCAATTTCCGGGCAGCAGGCTCCACCAAAGGGCACGGTGCTGATCGGAGGAACGATAGCCGACAACAACCATTCGGTCGAGATTGTGGTTGGGGAAACCAAGGGCACCTTCAAAGTCAAGGAGTCTTCCGCAGCAGGTTTCAGGCAGATTCTGATGAACCCAGAGGATCTACGGGAACTAGAGGCAAAGACGGTTCCCGCGTTCATCGCTCTTCAAACTGAAAACCGAGACGATGCAGCCACTGTGATGAAACGAGTCGAGGCCTTGGTGGACAAGGGCGAGTATTCGATTAGCGGTTCGGTATTGGAGGCAAGCATGCTCACGCAGGTTCTCGACACGCTGTTGCTCATTGTGACTGCGCTGCTCGGTGTAGCTGTGTTGATTGCCCTGATTGGTGTGGGCAATACGCTCGGGCTGTCTGTGATCGAGCGGCGCAGGGAGTCGGCCTTGCTCAGAGCGCTCGGGCTGCAGCGATCGTCCCTGCGGTGGATGCTAACGATTGAGGCCATTATGTTGGCCCTAGCGGGGGTCGTTGTGGGCGTGATCGCTGGCCTGTTCTTTGGTTGGTTAGGAACCCAGGCTGTAGTGGCACAGATCGACGACAAATACACGACCTATCAGTTCTCGGTGGATTGGCTGCAGACTGCGGGCCTGATCGGGTTGGCAGTGGTTGCGGCGATGGTCGCGTCGATCCTGCCAGGGCGTCGAGCTGCCAAGGCGACTCCGACTGAGGCGTTGGCTACTGAATAGGGAGTTAGGTAGTTGACATGAGCAGCTGTGGGCGGGAGAATTCCCGCCCACAGCTGTGTTAGCGGCAATACCTTTCTTAGCCCGGACAACACCTCAGACAACACCGGTTCGCTGAACTGGGTTCATGACTTGGCCCGAGACTATTGCCCGAGAAATGAACGCCGTTGCTGCGGAGCTAGCGGAGCGCCCGCGACCATGGGGGAGCGAAGGCCTGGCCGGGGTTTTCGATTCGATTCGGGAGGCGCCCGACGAGGTGCTGTATCAACTGCTGGTCGCTTGTCACGAGGGAGATCAGCTGGCCGGGCGAGTCGTCTTGTGTGCGCTGGCTGGCAAGATCGTCCGCATGGCTAATAGAGACCCGCGCGCCGATTTGCAGGACTATCTTGGGGCCGTTTGGGAGCAGATCGTCACCTATCCGCTGCGCCGCAGTCGCAGCGTGGCTGCGAACATCGTCCTGGACGCCCTGCGGCTGGTTAAACGGGGCCAGATGGTGGACTGGGTGAGCTTTGCGGAAGAGGCCGTGGTGGCGCAGCCACCAACCCCGAGTGTTGAGGTGCGTAGGCTCTTTCATGCGGCTAGGCGGGACCAGGTCGTTGATCTCCGCTGGTTGACCACAGCTGAGCAAGTGTATGTCTCGGGGTTTAGCTCGAAGGAAGTGGCCGAACGGCAAGGCATTTCCGCCGCGACAGTGCGCTGGCGGTGTCGGCGCGTGCAAGCGGAATTGGCGCGCAACATCGATCAGCTGTGGGTATCTGAGGAACTGTTGGCAGCCTAGAGTAGCGCCCGGTCGCATCTAGCGCAGAGGTCCGCGTTGGTGCCGAGCCAACTCGGTGGAGTCGCGGCAACTCCTCGCTACGACTGCTCTACTTCGCCCGACAGTACGCGGGCTAGAAAGTCCGCCAAATCGCCTGTCTCGCCGTCCCGGCCGCCGCGACCGACCACCAGTGGGGGTGGCGTTGGTTCGATGGTGGCGCCGAATAGGCGCTCCCTCCAGCCTCCGATGATGGTGAGTTGGTAGTAGCCGCCGTCGGTGCCGACTGCAATTGAGTGATTTCGACGTATGTACCAGCCTGTCATGTTGGTTTTGACGATGCGGCCATCCATGAGCCGAGCCTTAAGGGGCCCGGGCGCGACGCCCCGTTTTTTGGCTTCGGCACAGAACTCGTCGATGAGCTTTTGGGCCGCAGCTGCCTCCCGGCGACGGGCGGCGTCGGCAAGTTCGGAGCGCACCCGCACGTCCTGGTCGCGGGAATTTGTGCCGTCTGTAGACATGGCCGCCAGCCTAGCCTAGCCTTGGCGCAGGTTCTCTAGTTGAAGGGTCATGGATGGAGTTTTTTCGCAGCCTGCGCATCTTGTGGCGGCATCCGCTGTTTCGCAAGCTGGTCGCGGTCCGCGTAGTCACCCAGGCCTCTGATGGCACG
>PDWJ01002534.1_pt1 | contig 25089 bp, 22 predicted proteins | sample 1430881 | NCBI WGS metagenome assembly PDWJ01 (sample SAMN01162460, study PRJNA174530) | Oral metagenome, whole genome shotgun sequencing project. | biome: Marine environment; feature: Marine mammal; material: Swab sample of the gingival sulcus; isolation source: swab sample of gingival sulcus...
ACGCTTTAGGAGATGATAACAGAAAACTTTGAGAAAGCACAAGTGTTTCATTCCGTTTTGTGGCTTTCTCGCAGAGAAAGGAATGGTCATAAACATGAAGAAAAATGTAAAAAAATTTTTGTTGGCAGTTATCATTGCCGTCGGGATTTTGTCGCCATTTAGCCATGTTTATGCGGATAACAATGTAAAACTAGACTTGAACCTAACAAATAGCGAAGGTGGCGCTGGCATTGTTCTGTTTCATGATGCAAGTAAAGAATTTACTTATAGCATCGACAAAACCAATCTGCCAGGCGATTATCAGATTGTTCTACGAACATGGTTTGACGAAGTTTATGACTATGCTGTCTTTAAGGATACTGGCTATTATGCTTGGTTTCCTGCGAACAAGGAATTCTTTGTACCTGATGAAACCTACGCCTTAAGTTATAAGTTCAAACTTAAGAAAAACGGAAAATATATCGATTGGGATCACGATTTTAACAAGGCAGATGTAACTATCAATGGTATTTCTGCTACGGATAGTTCGGCACTGTCTAAAGTTGGCATTCAAGATGTCGGTGTTGAATTTGTCTATAGTGGCAATTCTGATTTTGAAGACCTAGTCGTATCAATTTATTTTAATAAAACAGCAAAAGCGGGCTATGGTGAGCCGCCTTGTAAGTTTGATTCAAGCTATGATGGCACTTATATTGAAAGTAAAAAGTCAGATGAAATGATCGTATACGGCAATGGCGCGCTCAGTCTTGAAATGCTACAAAGAGTTACTTTTTGGTTTGAATATCTTATAGATGGCTATCAAAAGATGTACTTTGAAGCACCAAGTTCAGGCGGCTATGGTATTAAGCTTCCGATTGATTCAGCTTATTTGCTGGCCAATTATGAAAGTGGCAAAGAATTTCACCTGTCAGAAAAATGCTTTGATACTAGAAATGTCGTGAACATGAATCATTTGTGCAGTGCTACCGTGATAACTGGTCGAGTAAACTTTGATGTTACTAAGGTCACCGATATGACAAGTGCATTTGAGGGTACTAAAATAGAGCAAATAACACTTAGAAATGGCAATAATATAAAAGCTAATAACATGCTTAATAATGTAAACACCTTAGAAAGACTTGAATTTACAGGTCTCACAGGTTTAAGCATCAAACCAAATACTTTTGTTGACGACTATCAGGTAATCGACAGAACAGCAAATACTACCGAAAGTAAATCTAAAAATGATGGCTATAATTTTATTGACAACCATGATTACTTAGTCGTATTAGCTTCTCAAGCTGAACAGATTGACAACCAAGTGAAAACGCAGGATCTGCCCAAGGCAAATAGGCAGTCAGAAGTTTCTGTCAAGCCAACCGAAAGCAATGCACAAGTGCAAACACAAACAATGCCTAAAATAGGTACGCATTCAGAAAATTATGCTGAATCAATAATCAATAAAGTGAATTATCAAGATTCTAAATCTAGTGATTGGTTCTACCCATATGTTAACTATGTGACAAATAGACAAATTATGAATGGCACGGGCAACCAAATATTTTCGCCAAATTCTAGGATAACAAAGGCGATGTTAGCGACAATGCTATTTAGATTATCTGGTGATGACAAAGTTGATAGCAATCATGTCGCAGTAGACCTTGAGGGTGCGACATGGTATACAGAACCAGCGAAGTGGACACTTAAAAACGGCATCGCTAATACAAATGCCCGAAATGAATTTCAACCTAACCATGAACTTACCAGAGAAGAGTTCATCAAGATGATATATTTATATGCTAATTACAAGGGCTATTATACAGGCGATGAAGCAGATTTAGCAAATTATGTAGATACAAACATGCTTTCTGATGATTGTGTAAACCCATTTAAGTGGGCAGTTCAGATTGGTATGATAAATGGACTTGATGACACGCATTTAGCGCCAAAGAACACTTCAAATAGAGCTCAAATGGCTACGATATTTACAAGGTTTATGGATATCTACGGATTATAATTATATTTCAGATAGCGTCATCAGAAAACCATCTTCTGGTGGCGCTTTTTGATTATAAAATCATTTTGTCGAGTTCTTCTAATAATTCAGGAAACACTTTTTGTTGTTTTATTTGGTCTATTGTCAACCATGCAAAGTCACTGTGTTCATCAGATAATAAGACCTCGCCACTGCACCACTGACAACGCGATGTCATGCCAATGATTTCAATATCTTCACCACGCAAGTGGTGCCACAGAGACAGTGGTTCGGCAACTGTGACAGTTAAACCTGTCTCTTCATCGATTTCACGCTTTAGTGCTTGTTCAGGTGACTCGCCAAAGTCGAGCCCGCCACCGGGCAATTCCCAGTAGCCCATTTCACCGCGTGCTGGTTTACTGCGTTTTAATAATAAAAATCGCCCGCCTTTTTCAATTAGACCACGTACTGCAATGCGAAATTTTTGCTGATTTTCCATGCTTACCTCTTTCATATCCCAGTAATATTAGATTATTCGACCATTACTTTTAAGCAGTGCCAACCGAGTGTGCCGCACTTGGCACGCGCTGGCATGTCTTTAAGTGTTTCAAAGATGACACTGTCCTTTAATAGTGATCTATCGGCATCGGTCAACGCTTCGCCCCGTATCATCGCTAAAAACACGCTTGCCATTTGATTGGCTTCAGCTAAGCTTTTGCCAATGACGAGATCAATCATCATTGACATACTGGCGGTGCTGATTGCACAGCCGCTACCTATAAAACGCGCATCACTAATTTTGTCATCTTCTATCTTAACCATTAAAGTGAGATCATCGCCACAATTGGGGTTGTGACCACGTTCGACTTTAGTGGGCTGTTCCATTTCACCGCGGTGCTCGCTATTGCGACTGTTTTCAATAATGATTTGCGTGTAGATTTGGTCGAGCATTAAGCAAACACCTCCTGAACTTTATCAAGCGCCACATTGAGCGCCATAATGTCTTCAACTGTATTATAGACACCCACACTGGCGCGACAAGTTGCCTGCGTATTTAAATAAGCCATCAGTGGCTGACAACAGTGATGGCCCGCCCTAATCGCGACATTGCAACTGTCTAGGATTGTCGCAACGTCGTGTGGGTGAACGTCTTTGACATTAAATGTCACCAATGAGCCACGTGGCTGACCTGCTGGCGGTCCGTAGACTACAATGTCTTTACGCGCTGCCAACATTTCGTATAATTGATCAGTTATTGCTTTATTGTGTTGGTAGACATTGTCATAACCTAGTGCAGCCAGCCAATCAATTGCCGCTGCCAAACCAACCGCACCCGCTACATTTTGGGTGCCTGCCTCAAAACGGGTCGGAATTTCAGCAAAGGTTGCCGTTTGTTCGGTAACATATTCAATCATGTCGCCACCTAAATTAAACGGATTGAGCTTTTCTAATGCGCCATTTTTAGCAATTAAGGCACCAATACCCTGCGGCCCATATATTTTATGCCCAGAAAACGCCAGAAAATCACAACCAATATCACTAAAATTGACATTGATATGACCAACCGCCTGTGCCGCGTCAACAATTGACAGTGCACCCACTGTATTTGCCAGTTCAACTACTTTTTTTACGGGGTGAATGGCGCCAATGCCATTGACGACATAGGGTAAACTGACGACTTTGGTATGGCTGTTAATTTTGGCCAGTTCGCCCTCGGCAATTTGCCCTGTGGCATCGCAATACAGATAATTTAGCACTGCACCAGCGCGCTTTGCCAAGCGCTGCCATGGCAGTATATTACTGTGATGCGACGTCACCGTAATGACGATATTGTCGCCTTTTTGTAAAAAGTCATCTGGCAGTGCGGCGGCAACCAAATTGAGCGCCTCGGTAGTGCCACGTGTAAAAACCACTTTAGCATCAGCACTTGCACCGACAAAATCGGCAACTGTCAGCTTTGCTTTGTCATAGAGTTGGGTTGATAATATGCTTAAACGGTGCGCACCGCGATGCGGACTGCCATTTTGTTCAGCATAGTACTTGGCCAAACGCGCTATAACAGCTTGTGGTTTTAACGTAGTTGCCGCATTGTCTAAGTAGTAAAGCGTTCGGTCAAGACTGGCAAATTGATTTCTGATCGCATTTGTATTCATCGATTGATCCTTTCATCCAGTTCTTTTGAAATAACGTCGCCCAGTTCACCGATATCCATCTTTTGAATCACTTCAGCATAACCAGACTGAATCATCAGGCGCTTTGCTTCGATTTCATTAAAACCGCGGCTCATCATATAAAATAATTTATTTTCATCGATTTGACCGACGCTGGCAGCGTGTTCACCGATGACATCATCTTCTTGACAAAATAGACCTGGCATAGAATCAGACTTTAATTTTTTGCTGAGTAGTAACACAAATTCTTCTTCACGACCAACCGCCTGAGTGGCACCGCGTTCAAAAACTAAATTACCGCGAAAGACTTTTTTGCTGTTCTCTTGTAGGGCACCTTTACTGAAAATTGACGAAGTCGATTTTTTGCCACTGTGCTTAGTGGTATAGGCAAGGTCGGTTGCCGAATTTTTTTGCCCATAATATAGCGAATGGGTTGCCGCATTGGCACGAAAGCCGTCAACTTGCTGAACGCAAGACATTACTTTAATATTGGCGCCAACTTGGGCATCGTTAACAACAACATCAGCTGATTCAGCAATGTTTGTAAACACTTGCTGAAAACTAAAACTGACGTCATTAAGGCGCTGTAATACTGTAATATTCACACGCGCATTGGGTGCTGCGATTACTTTAATGCTACCATAGTGCTGATGCTGCGCTTGATCTGACGAGCGATAATCTAATACCAATTTAACATCGGCCGCCGCTTCAGCGACAATTAAATGATGATCAATTAACAGCGCATTATCACTGGTCAACTGATAATCTAATTCGATATTTTCGGTTTGCCCTTCTTTGGCGTGTAGTAAAATACCATGATTAAACTGGCTGTTGTTATAGCCACAAAACTTAGCGCCAAAGCTTTCTCTGTGGTTGTTATCGATATTTAAATACTGCTCAATTTGCTGCATTGTTAAGACGTGCTGTCCATCTTGTTTGCCAGCTAGCACATCTTTTAAATTTAGCAGGGTAGACTGACCACCTTGTGTTAACTGAACCGCACTAAATATGTTGTTTTCTACTACTGGAAATAACGTTTCAGGCAAGCTGGTGCGCTTCCAGTTGGGCGTTTTACTTTGTTGATATTGTCTTTCTTGTATTTTTAAGTATGTCATCTAATCACCTACCCTATTGTGCCTTCAAGCTCAAGTGTAATTAAATTGTTGAGCTCAACGGCATATTCAAGCGGCAATTCTTTTGTAATTGGCTCGACAAAACCGCGTACGATCATCGCTTTGGCTTCTTCTTCGGGAATACCCCTGCTCATTAAATAAAAAATTGTTTCATCGCTAATGCGACCAATCCGCGCTTCATGACCAATATCAACATCGTCGTTGAGCACTTCGATAATTGGCAGTGTATCTGAAATAGACTGTGAATCGAGCATGAGCGATTCACAATTGACTGCCGACTTGCTGCCGTTTGCCTCAGGTGTTACTTTTAAGTAACCGCGATAATAGGCATGACCACCGTTTTTGGAAATTGATTTTGAGTTGACAATCGACGAGGTGTTGGGCGCGGCATGAATCACCTTAGTACCGGTGTCAAGATACTGACCGGTTGAGGCAAAGGTAATGCCAGTAAATTCGCTCTTAGCACCCGCACCACGCAACACGCTGGTAGGATAGAGCATTGACACGCGCGAACCAAATGAACCTGACACCCATTCAATTGTGCCGTTTTCATCTACTAAACAGAGCTTTGTATTTAAATTATACATGTTGCGCGACCAGTTTTCGATTGTCGAATAACGCAATTTAGCGTTTTTTCTAACAATTAATTCAACAGCGCCGGCGTGTAAATTTTGCACGCTGTACTTGGGCGCCGAGCAGCCTTCGATAAAATGTAGTTCGGCACCTTCTTCAACAATAATTAAGGTGTGTTCAAATTGACCTGCGCCCTTGGCATTTAATCTGAAATACGACTGTAGCGGCTTTTCAACTTTGACGCCCTTTGGCACATAGACAAACGAGCCACCTGACCAAACAGCGCCGTGCAAAGCGGCAAATTTATGGTAGCGATTGGTGATAACCGTCATAAAGTATTCTTTTACGATTTCAGGATACTTATGTACTGCTTCGTCCATATCGATATAAACAACGCCCTGTTCGATGAGTTCTTGCTGTAGAGAATGATAGACGACATCTGAATCGTACTGTGCACCAACACCAGCTAGCGATTCCCTTTCAGCCTGTGGAATGCCCAAGCGTTCAAATGTCATTTTTATATCTTCAGGTACGTCATCCCAATCATCTACCATGTCAGCGTCGGGGCGCACGTAATGCACGATGTTTTCAACATCGAGTTCCATTAGATTAGCACCCCACATTGGCATCGGCATTTCTTTGTAAATGCGCAATGATTCTAGGCGATAATCGAGCATCCACTGTGGTTCATTTTTATCGCGCGATATTTCTTTAATAATATCTTCTGTTAAACCCTTGTCGACAACATAGCGGTGCCGTTCATCATTGACAATGTCATAAACGCCACGATCAACATCGGCAATATGCGTTTTAGCTGTCAAGGTGCACCTCCTTGTATTTGTCATAGCCGATTCTTTCAACTTTATTAGCCAATTCTAAATCGCCACTTTCAACAATGCGACCATCGACTAAAATGTGTACATAATCGGGCTTGATATAATTAAGTATTTTGTTATAGTGTGTAATGACCACAATGGCATTATCGTCGCTTGATAATTTTTGTATTTCTTGATAGACGTTTTTAATGGCGTCGACATCAAGCCCTGAATCAGTTTCGTCTAAAATGGCAAGTTTGGGCTTTAGTATTGCCATTTGTAAGATTTCGTTCTTCTTTTTTTCGCCACCAGAAAAACCTTGATTAAGATAGCGACTGAGATAGCTCTGATCCATATTGAGCGATGCTATACTCTCGTTGATATCAGCATTTAGTTCAAAAAGCGACGGCATTTTACCTGTGATTTGCCCAACTGCCGTGCGCAAGAAGTTTACAACTGTAACCCCTGGAATTTCTTCGGGGTATTGAAATGACATAAACATGCCAGCACGTGCTCTTTCGTCAACGCTCATTTCGAATAAGTCACGACCATCAAAATAAACCTTTCCACCTGAAGCTTGATGACTAGGGTGACCCATTAAGACATTTGCCAAGGTCGATTTGCCAGCACCGTTTGGCCCCATAATAACGTGAATCTCACCGCGCCTTACCTTCAAATTGACACCTTTTAAAATATCTTTTCCTTCAACTTGCGATTGAAGCGCATTAATTTCTAATAATATATCTTTCATATACTAACTCCTTAAACCCTACTATTTTTATAAGATATACCCTGTTTTAACGACAATACGCGATTATTACAAAATATTTTAACAACGCAAGGCATGATCCTTGTATGACATTTTTTGTCAATTGACAAAAAAAGATTGCACATTTTAAAATTTGTGTTAGAATAATGTCTGAGCGCATTACTTGCCAACGTAGCTCAGTCGGTAGAGCGGTTCACTCGTAATGAACAGGTCGTGGGTTCGATTCCCTTCGTTGGCTCCATCAAAAAAGCACTTATTCACATGATAAGTGCTCTTTTGTTTTTTGACATTCATTAAATAGCGCGTTACTGCTGTATTGTCTTAACTCGAAATGTAAAATACAAGATGTGAAACAGCCAGACGATGAAGACGACAATTTGACCAATTAAGACCCTTCTCATCATATATATTGCAATCGAAAATAAAATGCTGACAATAACCATAATCTTTATTTTAGTCGCCTTGGTCATGCCTTCGCCTTTTATGTATGTCTCAAGATTATTCTTGTATAGTTTTGTTGACTTAAACCAATTGTCCAGCTTTTCAGAACTGCGCGAAAAACAAAATGCCGTCGCCAAGTAAAACGGAAAAGCTGGTAACAATGGTAAAACAACACCAATTGTGCCAATAACAAAACATATTAATCCAACTGTGATAAATAGTGCGCGTTTGATTTTCATAATGAGCTCCTCATGTTATTACTAATAATTCTACACTAATAACAAATGATTATCAATCTTTATAAATGGATATTATTATTTCTTGATATTTTTAGCGTGTTAGGTTGCAATATAGCTAGGCAATAAAATTACATTTAAAAACCGCCACGATTGTGACGGTTTTGTTTGAACACTATCTGTTTTTTAAGCTAATAACTTGTCGACTGCTTCTGTGACTTTTGCTAAGTCTTCTTCAAGTGGTGTACCATTAAAGGTAACTGGTTCTGCAAGTTGCCAATTGAGCTTGTGATGTTCTAATATGCGCTCAACTTCTTCGTAGCCGCCACCTGACCAGCCAAATGAACCAACGTAAAGTGCCTTTTTATTGGTAATTTTCTTTTTGCCAAGTTCTTCTAGTACGGCCACTGTGCCTGGGAATAAATTGTTTTCATAAGTCGGTGCAGCAACGATAATGGCCTTAGCGCGAATACACTTGTTCATAATTAAACTAAGCGGTGTCTGCGGCATTTGGCAAATATTATACTTGATATTTTTGGCTTCGAGCAGTGCCTTGATATGCTCGACGGCTTTTTCTGTCATGCCGTACATCGAGCCCCACAATACTGTCACTTCGTCAAGCGGTGTATCATTTACGAAATTAGCAATTTTTTGGTAATTTTCGATTAGTTCGTTGGGTGACTGACGATAGACTGGGCCATGACCTGGTGCAATAATTTTCGGCTCTAATGTCTTTGTCTTATTAATTGCCATAATAGCATTTTTGTTAAAGGTCACTAAGACAGTAGAATAATAGCGAATTTGTTCTTCCCAAAAATAAGCGCGGTCTTCATCACTAAATTCGTCATCAAAATGATTGTCTTCACAGACGCCATAAGAACCAAACATATCACAGGTGAACAGTGTTGAAGTTGACTGTTCTAATGTAAACATCGTATCAGGCCAGTGTACATTGGGCTGTTGGAAAAACTGCAGTACTTTACCATTACCCAAGTCGAGCGTATCACCATTTTTGATGACATTGACACCCTCAGTAATACCAAAGAACGCCCTTAATAAATTTTGTCCCAAACGTGTACAATAAATTTGTACATCTGGTTTTAGCGATCTTAAATCTTCTAACCAACCAGAATGATCAGGTTCCATGTGGTTGATAATGACGTAGTCGACATCTTCTAATTTAACGTCCATTTGATCTAGTAAATCAAATAATTGTTCTGGAACGCCGTCCCAGCCGCAAACACCATCGACCAGCGCCAGTTTTTCACCTTTGACCAAATAAGAATTGAGTGTGACACCATTGGGAATTTCCCACATTTGCTCAAATAATAAATCTTTTGCATTGACGGTTAAGCGGTAGATATCATCTGTTACTAAAATTGGTTTCATTGTTTTTCCTCGCCTTTTTCGAACATGTTAAAATAATCTGGATTCATTATATCACGATATTGATAATAATTAAACGTTTAAAGCTAAATCGACTGATCTGAAACGCGATTTATCAATAATGACACCACAAAATTGAATAATAATAACACGGGAATTGTCAACAACAAGATATCATATCCATAATAAATTGTAATGTAAGACGCTGCCAGTGGTGACGCCATCCAACCTAAACTGCCAACCAGACCATTTAAACCAAACAGACGCCCGCGCACTTCGGTCGGCGTCAGATCAGTAATATACGATACCATCAGTGGTTCAATGCCACCAATTACAAAGAATAACAGCGTATAGAAAAAGACAAAGTAGACAAGTGTTTTAGATTGTGCAACGGCGATGCCGACGACAACGGAGATGGCAAGTAACACAATGACAATTTTTGACTTGTTAAATGTGTCACCCAAGCGCCCGACGACAATGGCTGCGCATGCCGTTGACATGCCGATACCCAAATTGACAAAACCAGTGATCACTTCGGCATTTTCGATGCCATGTAAGAGTTCGATAAACAACGGCATATAAGGCCCAAACAAGCTGCGGATAAAGCGCTGTAAAAACAACATAAATAAGAATAGCATCACTAAAGGTGTTAACAATTGCACGATAGAAGTTTTATCACTATCATGTGAAATTTTTCCGTAACTATCTTTATCTTCTTTTAAAAACAACAACACGATAATGGCACCGATTAACATCAGTATACCACCCATGATAAAACTGGCACGATACCCTGCATACTTGGCAATAATGCCGCCGACAGCAGGACCAATTGAATAGCCAATAAAAGTAGATGAAGAAATAAAACCTATCGCAAAGGAAAGCTTTTCTTTAGGTGTGTTGGCAGCGACAAAAGTAGCTGCTGCGGTCACTGTACCCGTAAAAAAACCCTGGGCAAGTCGTAGTGCTAATAGCGCATAAACACTGCCCACTAGCCCCATGCCCGCAATGATAAATGTCGCCGTAAACATCGCGCGCAGTATCATTAGCTTACGGCCAAATCGATCAGACAGCGCACCCCAAACCGGCGCCATAATTGCCATTGTCACAGCTGGTGCCATGCTTAGAATACCTGTAAACAATTTTACTTGATCAGGTGCAGTAACACCCAGTTCTCTGATGTAAAAGGGAATAAACGGTATGCCAAAGCCAAAGCTAATTAGCGATATAACTTGCGTTGTCCATAAAATATACAGATTTTTTTGCCAGGTTTTCATATCTTTCTCAATATATAAGATTCATGTTCAATAATGTGCGCGATAACAAGGCCTATTTTGCCTTTGATATCTGCTAATTTACACTGTTCAACATGACCATCAAGACGATAGCGCACGTCGTTATCAACGAGGCAAAAACCAGGGTTATTGCTCTCTTCAAAATAACGCACTTGCGAGAAATAGGTGAATTTCTCTAAATAAGGTGATCCATCATAAGGGCAAAACATGGTGCAGTTGCCGCATTCATTGCAAAAGTCGTCAAAGTGAACGATTTCGGGTTGGTCAAAACCATCAATTTTAAACGATAAATTGGCGCGATTAGGGCAGACGTCGACGCAGTTTTCACATATGGTATCGCAGTGTAGACAGCGCGCTGCATCGTCTTGTTTGACCGGTAACAACAAGCCTTTTTTGTTGTAAACAGTCGTACTGTCAACCGCCACCACATCAGTTAAGCTCGGCAGTTTGCCAACAGCTTGCCAAGCGCTGGCAATACAAGCGACGACTGAGCTCTTCTTCTGGCTGAGCGCTTCCCCAATTAAGGTGATATCAAGTTGTTTAGCACTTTCAATTAACTGCTTATGATCGGCTTTATCAAGCCCTAGCAATCTGGCAAAGGCGGTTGCACCAGTTGCCAAATAGACGGCATCATACTGCTTGATTAGCGCCTCTAAATGGTTGATTTCACTATTTAAAACCACTTTAACGCCTAAGTTTTCTAATATTGCCTGATCGGCATTGATATACGATTGTAATTCTGGTTCATTTTTAATGACTTTAGTCAGTATGCCACCGAGCGCCGCTTGCCTTTCGTGAAGTACAACTTGGTAGCCCTTGCGCGCTAATAAATGCGCCATTGCCATACCCGATACACCGCCACCAATGACCAGTGCCGTCTTGCCATTTTTGACAATGCCAGTGACACTGCGCACAGTAGAACGCTGCGCAATTTGCAACTTAGTTGCCCGTATTGCCAAGTTGTCATCGCAGTGATTGCGGGTGCACTTGCTTTCACAAAAGGCATAGCAAATGCTGCCTGTGATAAAGGGCAGTGGGTTTCTATCTAACACCACACGCATCGCCGCATCGTAATCGCCTTGTTCGGCATAGTGCAGATAACTTGAAACATCTTGCTGAATTGGGCAACCTTTTTGACAAGGCTCACTAAAACACTGATTAAGTGGCAATTTGCCACCTGCTTTTTGCGCCTTATAATGATGTGATACACGGTAGTGCGGGTCATCTAAAACGCGATCAAGTAGCTGCTGCATTGCCGCTATATCAAGCTTTGGTGCCGCTGCCCTACGCTGCCACTGTTCGCTAATTTGAATTTGACGATAGTAGCCACCGTCTTTTAAAAGTGTCGTGCAAATCGTAATTGGTGAGATACCAGTTTGATATAAATCGTGAATATTAAAGGCGTCGGCACCACCTGAATAAGAAATAGTAATATCAGGAAACGACTTGGCAATTAACATGGCGACCGATAAGCTGAGCACAAATAATGGTTTACCCGACATGTACATCATTTCACCGGGCAACAAACCGTCTTTGATTGCCACAGGGAATGTATTGGTCAACTTGACGCCAAATTGCTTACCACACTGTGCCGCATAGTCTAATAGACGCGTAATCATTTTTTCGGCGTCGGCAAATTTTAAATCGTGGTCAAATTCGGTGCGGTCAAACGCCAAATGCTTATAGCCCAAGCGGTCTAATAAAGCGCGTGCATTATCGTAACCCAATAATGTTGGATTCATTTTTAAATAGGTATGTAAACCCTTTTCGCCAATTAAATGACGTAACATCGGCTCAATTTCTTCGGGCTTAGCACCATGTAGTGTGCTCAGTGCAATTGATGAACACACTTGCGACTGTAAATGGTCGATATCAGATAGTTGGAAATGTTCAAACAGATCAATATTGGCGCGTAAGTCGGCAATTGCCTGCTGCCAAGCGTCGGTTGTGGTGGCGTCGATTAAGCCGTCAATAAAACTGTTGATTTTAGCTGACTTTATGCCATCTAAGGTGTAGCCAACTGACATATTAAAGACAAAACCCTGCGGGTCGCCCAACTGAAATTCTTTGGCAATAACTTGTAACATAATATAGGCGTTAATGTATTCTTGCATTGCCTGTTCAACCCGTAATTCGGTGGACCATTCGACATTGTATGCTTCATCACCTGCCCAAATACAAGGTTTAGCAACTTCTAGATCTTCGCCGTCTAAGGTCTGTACGGTTTTTAGTTCAAAAAAGCGTGCCCCTGCCAAATAAGCTGCCACTAAATTTTGCGACAATTGTGTATGCGGACCAGCCGCTGGGCCACAGGGTATTTCAATGCTACTATCTAAAAAAATCGTGCTACTGCCATCGTGCTGATAAAAGCGACGCAAGCCAAAAATACTGCCATTTTGCTTTTTTTCGGTCATGACCCAGTGCAGTAACTCGCTAAAGGATAGCACTATCATTCGATCACTCATTACTCTCTCCTCGTATTTTTATATTCGCCTGTTAATTCAATTAATACATAGGGTTCTAATTGTGCCATGCGACCCATTAAAGCATGACGATCTTGACGCAACACAGCAAGTAGCGTTTTTTGCTGTGCAGCTGTAACGATTAAATTGATATAATCACTCTGTTTTGCTTCAATATAACCAATTTCATCAATTGCCAACAAGTCGTTATCACTTGCTAAAAAGTGTTCTGCTGCCGCTGTTAAAAAGTTCAGCCCATTGTCATCTGGCTGCATAGCACGCCCAGCTCTTGAACCGATTTGCGCCGATTTACCATTGTAATATGCCATCACGACGTCATCAACCTTTTTAGTTTGAATCATATTATAATCGGTCAACGCAATTAAAACATGATTAAATAACGTCGTTTTACCAGCGTGAAGCGGACCCGTAATCAATACATTTTTACCATCAGCAAGTTGTTTTAGTATTTGTTCTGCTAAACTGTCTATCATTTTAAATAAGGTGTATCTTTTAATGGCATTGTCAAACGCACGGTTTTATCGACCTGATAATAAGCGCCTGCAATAGCGGGGGCTGTTGGTATCATTGCTAGTTCGCCAACACCTTTGGCGCCGTAGGCTTCATCAGCTAAATGAGGTGACTGACAAAAACGCACTTCGATTGGCGGCACATCTGTACTGCGCGGCAAACCAAGTGAACCATAACGAAACTTTAGATCACCCTGTTCAATTTTATAGTTTTCAGTGAGCGCCCAACCCATACCCATGACAACGCCACCTTCAATTTGACCTTCAGCCGATTTGGGGTTAATGACACGCCCAATATCATAGGCAGCGATTACTTTTTCTAATTTTTTAGTATCGTTTAAGACAACCAAGGCAGTTGCATAGCCATAGGCGACATGTGAAACTGGATTGGGTTTAGGTGATCCCATTGGGTCGGTAACGCCCTTGTATTCGCCAAAATAGCTCTTGCCATTTAAAGCGGCTATATCTTTGCCGTCATAATCTTTCATAAATAAAGTGGCTGCTTCGCGTACGGCTTGCCCAGTGAACAAAGTCTGACGCGATGCTGTTGTGGTACCTGAATTTGGTGTGCGCACGGTATCGGGCGCTTCAATGACAATTTTATCGGGCGATAAACCTGTTGTTTGACAGGCAATTTGCAAACAGACGGTTGATGAACCCTGACCAATGTCAGCTGCTGAAGTTCTGACGTGCAGTTTACCGTCTTCAACCGAAACAATACAGCGACCGACGTCAGGCAAGCCAACGCCAATACCACTGTTTTTAAACGCGCAAGCAATGCCGACGTTCGAATTGTTGTCATAGTCATTTTTAAGTGCTTCTATTGTCTGTTTAAGTGCACAATCGGCACTGACAATTTGACCATTGGGTAGCACATCACCGGGTACAACGGCATTGATATGGCGAATTTGCCATGGGCTAATGCCGACCTTTTCAGCTAGTAAATTTAGATTGCTTTCTAAAGCAAAGTTGCTCTGCGAAACGCCAAAGCCTCTAAAAGCACCACCTGGTGGATTATTGGTATAACAGGCAATGCCAGTGATATCAATCGTTTGATAGTTATAAGGCCCCGCTGCATGGGTGCAGGCGCGCTGTAAAACTGGCCCACCTAATGAAGCATAGGCACCCGTGTCAGTTATAATTGTCGCCTCGGTAAATAAGAGCTTACCGTTTTCGTCACACCCCGTTGTCATTTCGATTTCAGCTAAGTGTTTTTTAACTGATACGACCAAGCTCTCTTGACGCGTCAGTATTACTTTGACCGGCTTTTTAGTATGCCACGCCATCAACGCCGCATGATGTTGCACTGACATGTCTTCTTTACCGCCAAAGCCGCCGCCAATCAACATGGCATGGCAGTGTACATTTTCAGGGTCAAGCTGCAACATGCGCGATATTTCATGCTGTTCATCGTAAATTGACTGCGAAGCCGTGTACATGTGTAAGACGTCACCTTCAGGTACGGCAATTGCCGCCTCGGGTTCCATATAGGCGTGTTCTTGAAATGGTGTAATATATTTTTGTGTTACAATGTGGGCAGCTTTTGCCTTAGCTGCCTTGACATCGCCAAATCGAAGTCGTTCTTGCGCTAATATATTGCCCTTTTCATGCAGTGCAGGAGCGTCTTCTCGCATCGCCTCTGTTGGACAAGTAATTGGCGCTTCAACTTGATAAGTTACTTTAATTAGATCTTTTATTTCACTTAAATACTTTTTATCGTCACTGGCAACCAGTACAATGGCATCACCCAAGTAGCGCGTATAGTCGCCCTCGCTGATTAAAACATCCCAATCGGGGATAATGTGCCCCGTCTTATTAAAGGGTACATCTTTAGCCGTCAGTATTTTAATACAGTGCGGGTGTTTCTCGGCGGCGCTGCTGTCGATTTTTAGTACTTTGGCACGGGGGTGTTCAGCGCGCACTGCCGAAGCATAGAGCATGTCGTCAAACACTAAATCGTCAACGTATTTACCAATACCCAACACCTTGTCGCGGTTAAAGACACGTGCATAGTGTTGTGCGATATAACCACTGGCTGGCTCACTTTCAATTGGCTGATCGGTTCTTAGGTATTCTGCCGCCAACATAATGGCGTCAATGATTTTAACATAGCCCGTACAGCGGCAAATATTGCCACGTATCGCCTTGGCAACGTCATCGCGTGTTGGGTTTAGGTTGTTGATAAATAGTGCCTTGGCACTTAACACCATGCCAGGTATACAAAAACCGCATTGCACGGCGCCGCTAAAGCCAAAGGTGTAATCAAATACGTCTTTTTCGCGGTCGCTTAACCCTTCAACAGTTAATATTTCAGCACCCGCCAATTTACCAATTTTTTGCCTACACGCAGTGCGCTTTTTGCCATTGATGATCACTGTACAAGTGCCACAAGCGCCTTCTGAACAGCCCTCTTTAACTGAGGTCAGTCGCAAATCATCACGCAAAACATCGATTAAGCGACGCTCGGCTGTGGCGTTTATCATTTTTCCATTGACTTTTAATTCAATCATGGTTAACTCCCTTGTTTTTATTTATTAATTGCCTGCCATAATTTGGTTGCACCCTGACGAATATCAGCCGTAACTTTAGCTTCGTCCAAGGAGGTTAGTATTCTGTCTTTCATGACAATTTTGCCGTTGATGATTGTCGTTGTTATCGAATTGCCCTGCATGCCAAATAACAAATGACCATTGTAATTATCTGCCCGCATTGGCGTGTAGGGGTTGTAATCTGAAATAATGACATCGCCTGCTGCGCCCACCTCAAGCACACCCAGTTTTTTGGCAAAATAGCGATTGGCAATTTTAGCATTGCCTTTAAAGAGCATGTCGGGTAGTTCTTGCCAACCAACATTTGGGTTGCGCTGTTCGTGTTTGTGTAAGACGTTGGCGACTTTCCAAGATTCTAGTATATCATGTGTATAACCATCTGTGCCAAGACCAGTTAAAATGCCCTGTTGATATATTTTTAAGGTTGGTGGACAGCCACAGGCATTGCCCATATTAGATTCGGGATTATGCGCTACCATTGTATCGCTTTCTTTCAATAGCTGCATTTCATAGTCGTCCAAGTAAATGCAGTGCACAGCAAGTGTTTTATCACCTAAAATGCCTTCGTCTGCCAATCTTTCAATGGTGCGCTTACCGTATTTTTTTAATGAATCGTCAAGATCTTCTTTGCCTTCTGCTACGTGAATGTGATAGCCGACGCCAGCGGGTTTGTGCGCGCGCACAAAATCTAAGCTGGCAGGTGACAGTGTAAATGAAGCATGCAGCCCCATCATGGCAGCTAACATATCGCTGTCATCAGCTAGGGCATGTTTAATGAAGTTTTCGTTTTCTAATACAGCTTGTTCCATCTTTTGACGACCGTGTCGATCAGATACTTCAAAGCAAAGGTTGCTGCGTACACCAGCCATGCGTGAGGCCTCTGCAATGGTGAACAAACTGTCTTCTATTGCTGAAAAACTGGCATGGTGATCAAAAATTGTGGTGACACCATTTTTGATACATTCGATATAAGTTGCCAATGCCGACTGCTTGACTTGTTCTAAGGTCAGCGTTTTATCAACTGTCCACCACATGCCGTCGAGTATTTCTAAAAAATTAGTTGGCGCATAGCCAGCTATATTCATGCCGCGTGCCAGCGCGCTATAGATATGCTCGTGCACATTGATAAAACCAGGCATAATAATGCCGCCTTTGGCGTCGATAAAATCGGCTTTATCATACTGTTTACGCAGCGCGGCACTATCGCCTACATCGGCAATCGTGCCATTTTTAATCAGCACAGCGCCGCAATTGTAAAAATCGTTGTTGTCGTTTCGGGTTATTACGATACCATTTCCTATCAATAACATGATTACTCCTTTATTTTTTACTTGTCGACGACTGCTGACTAATACTTGCTCTTTAATTATATGCCTTTTACAAATGAACATCAAGCGAGTGCACAAAAAACTTTTTGTGATAATAAATATTTTTTGGACACATAAAAAAGCTGTATCTTAGGGTTTTGCCTAAAATACAGCTTAAGATATCAATTTACAGCTTGGTCAACTTAATGTCATTTGCGAACGCAAAGTTAATAAATAACGCGATGGACTGATGCCATTAATAAGCGCTGCCGCCACATTTTGTTTGGCTAAATCAAAGCGTTGAAACAGCATTTCAGCACGTTTTTTATTAGAGTAAACACACCAATAACCCTTCATCAAACAAGGTTTTTTCTTTTCTAAAAACGATACGACATCAGACAACGGATAGCCCAAAATAATACCTATTTCATTGGGGCAACCATCTAAAAATCTGACAGATAATTGTTCGAGTACAGCAGATACATCTGTAACGTTACTGTAGCCAACAGCCTCTAAACGGCGACCAATTGCCTTGGCGTTTAAAAGTCTTTGAACAGCATCATAATTGTAGAATAAGATATTAATGCCCTTGTCTGAATTGCCTAAGACGCGCATTTTAATTGGTAAGATTTGTGCGATTTCAGTTTGAAACTGTAGCCAATCAGACTGAAAACAGCCTGCGCAACTATCGCGAAACATCACCAAATTAGCTGGCTTTATCCCTTCTATAGTCGGTGCTGCGTGATAGCATATCTTAAACAGCAAACGCTCTAAACGCGGGTCTTTATCTATTGCGAGTTCGTTCATCAATGTGTTATAACAACATAAGTGACTTTTCATGAATGATCTTTCTAATTAGTGATTATGCGCTTACAGCTTTACCTAAATCTTGGCACTGCGCTAAACCATCGTCATCTGGCGTTTCATTAATAATGAGCGATTCAGCAACTAAGTTAGCACCGTAAGATTCCATTCTTTCGTTCCAGTCGTCCATCCATTCGCCACTGCCCCAGCCGTAAGAACCAAATAATGCCATTTCTTTACCGTTGACATGACCGTTTAAGCTCTCAACAAAAGGCTCCATAACGTCTTCTTCTAAGACTTCTGCACCCATAGATGGGCAACCCAACACGGCAACATCAGCCGCTTCAACATCTGCTACTGAAGCTTCAGATACTTCAAATAAGCTAACATCTGCGCCTGCTTCTTTTGCGCCTGCTTCAATTGCTTCAGCCATCATTTTAGTGTTGCCAGAACCTGACCAGTATACAATAACTACTTTTTTCATATTAATAAACCTCCATTAATTTAAGCATCTGACACATTCAAATCTGCACCGTTGCGTTAATGATTATCATTGTCAGAACCGGTTAATAATAATTTACCAAACTGACGCCTACTTGTCAAATAAAAACTGCTGGTAAAAAGTTAAATTTTGAAAAGCGAGATTTCTCCGCTTCGGTCGAAATGACAGTAGACGTATTAGCTAATCCAATAGCTTTATATAAATAAGACATTGCATGGTTCATAACGACTAGTCTTTCGTTATTTTATTTGTTTTAATCTAAAAAACCAATGAAACAAATAAAAAACTTGCGACGCAGCAGATTGCAAGCAATCTGCTTAGATTGTCATCGTTTCAATCGCTGCAAATCACAACAAAATAGAGATTTCTCCACTTCGGTCGAAATGACAATTCGAATGTAAAGCAACCTGACAACTAAAAAACGCATAAAAAAAGTGGAATGAAAAATCAAGTATTTAAACCACAATTTTTCTATTCCACTTTATTATAAAACCCAAGATTTCTCGACTGCGCTCGAAATGACATGTGAAGAGATTTCTCGACTGCGCTCGAAATTTGCGAAGCACAATCAAATTGGGCATTTTTCAACAGTCTAAGATTATTTAGCGATAATTAGGGTCCCTGTCTTACCGTCAATGCCTTCTTGCGCCTTATCAAGTGATGTAATCAACGCTTTGCGGCCAGCTTTTGACTGAGCAAATGCCATGGCTGCCTCTACTTTTGGCAGCATTGAACCCGGTGCAAAATGACCTTCTGCCATATATTTTTTAGCATCTTCAATTGACAGTTCACTTAACCACTTTTCATCGGGCTTGCCAAAGTTAATTGCCACTTTTTCAACTGCTGTTAAAATAATTAAGTAGTCAGCATCGAGAATTTCAGCAAGCTTTGAGCTGGCAAAGTCCTTGTCAATAACAGCGGGCACGCCTACAAGTGCATTGCCTTCTGCCACTACTGGAATACCGCCACCACCAACTGTAATGACGACATGACCTTTGTCAACTAACGCTTTAACAGTTTCTTTTTCAGCGACATCAACTGGCTTTGGTGATGGCACAACGCGGCGCCATCCGCGACCAGCGTCTTCTTTCATGTCATAACCTTTTGCTACCGCAATTGCCTTAGCTTCGTCTTCGCTATAGAATGCGCCGATTGGCTTTGTTGGGTTTTGAAAAGCCGCGTCGTTTTTATCGACAATCACTTGGGTAACAACAGTTGCCACGGGCGTTTGGTTGCCGCGGTTTAATAGTTCTTCACGAATTGCATTTTGCAAATGATAGCCAATGTAGCCTTGGCTCATGGCGCCACATTCTGGAAATGGCATTTCTGGCGTAGCAGCATCTGTACCAGCTGATGTGCTCATTGCCAAATTGATCATGCCAACTTGTGGTCCATTGCCATGTGCTAAAACGACTTCGTGTCCGTTTTCAATTAAGTCGACAATTGGCTTTGCTGTGTTCTTGACGAGCTGTAATTGTTCTTGTGGTGTCTTACCCAACGCGTTGCCACCCAACGCTACAACGATTTTATCTTTCATTTAGTTACCTTCCTTATTAGAGATTGCCAATTGATGAAACCATAACAGCTTTTATGGTGTGCATTCTGTTTTCTGCTTCATCAAAGACTACTGAATGTTTACTGTTAAATACTTCGTCGCTAACTTCCATGCTTTCGATGCCAAATTTTTGGTGTATTTCTTCGCCAATCACTGTATTGCGATCGTGGAATGCTGGTAAACAGTGCATGAAGATAACGTTGTCGTTGCCAGTTTTATTGACCATGTCCATATTGACTTGATAAGCTTTTAACTGATTAATACGCTCTTCAAATAAGTGTTCTTCACCCATTGAAACCCAAACGTCGGTGTAAAGTACATCGGCGCCCGCTACATCGTCAACATTGTCTGTTAAGGTGATTGAACCACCTGTTTCTTTACAGAGTTCGCGCATTTCATTGACAAGTGCTTCTTCTGGAAAGAGTGCTTTTGGCGCAAGGCCGACAAAGTCCATACCCATTTTAGCGGCACCGATCATCAGTGAATTACCCATGTTGTTTCTGGCATCACCGACGTAGACAAACTTAACTTTGTTAAGTGGTTTGTCAACATGTTCCATCACGGTTAAAAAGTCGGCTAAAATTTGTGTTGGGTGATAGAGATCGGTTAAGCCGTTCCAAACCGGTACGCCGGCATGTGCAGCCAATTCGTCGACTGTTTCTTGCTTAAAGCCTCTAAATTCGATGCCGTCATAATAACGACCAAGCACTTTTGCTGTATCTGAAATCGATTCTTTTTTACCCATTTGGCTATTGGTTAAAAATGTGACATTTGCGCCCTCGTCAAAAGCGGCAACTTCAAAGGCACAGCGCGTTCTGGTTGATGTCTTTTCAAATAGTAAGACAATGTTTTTACCTTCGAGCAAATTGCCGCGAATACCGGCGCGCTTTTTGTTTTTAAGATCTCTTGCTAAATCAAGTAAATACTTAATTTCTTGTGGGGTAAAGTCTTTTAGGGTAATTAGATTTCTGTTTCTCAAGTTTACTGGCATTTGTTCCTCCTGTTATTTAAAGTTTTTCGCGATACAATGGCATAGACATACAACGTGGGCCGCCACGGCCTCTTGATAATTCGCTTGACGGAATTTTGTGTAACGTAACGCCGGCCTCTTCGAGTAGGCGATTGGTGACGTGGTTACGCGAGTAGACAACCACTTCACCTGGTGAAATTGCCAAAGTGTTTGAGCCGTCGTTCCACTGTTCGCGTCCAGCATCAATGACATTGCCGCCACCACAACGAATTAATGAGACATCATCAAGATGCAAGTACTTCTTCAATATATCTGCAAGTTCCATTGTTTCTTCTTTTATTTCTACACCATTTTCAGCTTTCTTAATCGAATAAACGGTAAGTGGTCCTTCAATTTCGGGATGAATTGTAAATTTATCGTAGTCGACCATTGTAAAGACCGTGTCTAAGTGCATAAAGGCACGTCGTTTTGGAATATCAAACGCCAATATGGTTTCAAACGGTTGATCATCTGCAAAAATTTTCTGTGCTAAAATATCAATTGCTGCTGCGTCTGTTCTTTCAGATATACCAACGGCGATGACTTTGTCTGATAACACGAGCTGATCGCCACCTTCAATGGCGTACTTAGCATCTCTATCGTACCACTGCGGCACTTGCCATTTTGCTATTTCAGGGTGATGCGCAAAGACATACTTGGCAAACAAGGTTTCGCGATTGCGCGTTACTGTGCGCATGTGATTAAGCGAAATACCACTGCCGATACTAGCGAACGGGTCACGTGTAAAATACAAGTTAGGCAGCGGGTCAATGATAAATGGATAATGCGAAGCGACAATGCCGCTAAGCGTTTGACGACTGTTAATCTCTAATTCTTCGCGTCTAATACCAGCGATTAGTTTATTGACTAATTGTAAGTTATCATCATATGAATAAAAGTATTTTAGTAGCGCTTCTCTAACACATGGCCCCGCCAAATTTGCTTCATCTAAATACTCATCTAAAAATGCACTTTTGACTTTTTCATCGGCAATTGTCTCAGCGACTAATTCTTCAATATATAAAACTTCGGCGCCACTGTCAGACAACACCTTAGCGAATGCGTCGTGTTCTTGTCTGGCAATTTCTAAAAAGGGAATGTCATCAAAGAGTAAGCGATCCATTAGCGCGGGCGTCAAATTTTCGATTTCTTCACCTGGTCTGTGTAACAAAACGCGTCTGAGTTTGCCTATTTCTGACAACACCCGAATACCGTTTAATTGTTTCATATTATCCTCTTTTCTTTACTAAAGAATACATTTGTTAATATCAGTATACACCAAAAAATACATTATGCCAACAGCTAAGAAACAAAGCATTTTACAAGGGTGTAGCGTTTTTTTAGAATTTTCGAATAATTATCCTAAAACAGTTTATGCATAATTGTTAAATAAATGTAAATTTTGTAATTTGATTATTGCTCTACACTCATTAAATGGCTATTCGACAATTGATTTTAATAATAAAAAAAAGACAATTTTATCACATCAAAATTATCTTTTTCACTATTCATTCTAGAATATGTATCTTTATCCTGTTTGCTTTTTTAATAATTAATTTTTTAACAGGCTTTCAAGTCGACGCACTTCAACTGTTTCAGTTAAAATATCACAATAGCTGTATGAAATTCGACGCTCTGATAACTTGCCGCAATCTACTTTTACTGTAAAAATACTAGGGAAAGTGTCCTCAACGACGCCTTCGCGTACTTTTACATTTTTTCTGCCCTTATTTGTCTTTAGTTCGACGACTTGACCTAAACATGCTTCAATATCTCTTTTAATTTGCGTTAACGTATCTTTATTGGCCATTAAATTATCCTCTCATTGTTCTCTATATACAGTCTATCATGCCAAAATTTAAAAGTCAATCGAAGTAGATATAATTAACACAATTTTCTGATATTTTCGAACAAATCAAGCTGCGTCGTTCATAATCAGTTGTTGAATTAGCTATTATTTACATACCGAATGGTTGAGTCAAATAATATTTAAACACTTTTACCGCTTCTATGTCATCAAAAAAGTGATATACTCTAGCGGGGTTCATATTGCTATCCCAATCGGTACCGTTCCAGTAAATGGCCACTTTAAAACCGTAATCTTCTATATTTTGAAACATGTTTTTTAACCAGTCTGATCGCACACCGCCATAGATGCTACTGCCAAATTCGGTAATGTAAAACTGATAGTTTAAAAAACGCTTTTTGTAATCGGGCATAAAGCCGTCGTAAATCTCTTTAAATTCGCGCCACGTTTCACCGCTGTAATAGTTGCCAGTGTTATAGCCTGTCACACCGATGACATCGACATACTGACTACCGGGAAAATAGTTGATATAGTGGTTCCAACTAAAATTAGGAAATGATTGTTCGTTGGGGTTAAACACAAAGATGACGTTTTTAGCACCGCCGTCTGCTGTTATTCTTTGGTGAATATACTGCCACATTGCAGTAAATAAGCGGGTATCTCTGGCAAAGTGCAAGGCATTATATGAACACCAGTCGCCGTTCATTTCGTTGTCAAATCGAAATAAGACAGGACCGTCTACATTGTTAAGTGTTTGGGCTAGCTCGGTTAGTTTAACATCGTACTTGCCGTCTAGTATTTCATATATAGTATCGGGCGAAAAACGACTGCCAAAGTTGGTTTGAAAGGTCAGTTCTAATATACGCCCATCATCGTATAGTTCTTTAAAGTGCGCATCGCTAAAGTGACTGGCTAACGAATAGTATTCTAGCAAATATTTAAAGTGAATCTGACTGCCGTTTTCAAAGTTTTTCAACAGACCCAAACTAATTGGTGTACTTGGTTCAAATATGCCAAATTGCGTCTTGTCATACTTTTCAAATTCGTCATAGTAAAAATTTTTAGTTTCTTCTGACCAATGTTCATTTTCTTTTCTTATTACTGGCTTATAACTGGCCGTAATACCAGCTTGTTTTTCAATAAAGCGAAACTTGGCAAGATAAGCGCGATGGTCAATCGGTTTTTTTGAACTGATCTGTAGGCTGTAAACTTCGTACTTATTCTTTACAATATCAATGATTGCATGATACGAATAGTCATCTTTTAAGTGCTTTAGCGGCTTGCGGTACCATTTGACAACGCGCGTCATATAGCCGTTAAAATCAATCACCTTATCGCGCTCAACTGTTATGTAGGCGTTGCTTTTAATATTTTTATTAGAGTACAATAGGTAGCTTTCACTGTTGTGGATTGTATCTGTAAAGTCGTCATAAAAAATATCGACGATTGTATCAGTATTTGCAAATACTGTTTTGACAGCTTGATCTGTATTGTCAATAGTAAAGCCAGCCGAGTCAAAATAATAGCCATGTACATGATCAAGATAACCTTTTAACTGATCTGTCGCTAGATCGTCAGCAAAACTATAACTACTCATTAAAACGATAAAAGTAATCATCAATAAAATGCGTTTAAATTGAAATTTCTTATTCATATGCCTTTTTATCCTCTGTCCTTTAAAGTAATCTAGGATTTTATTATAACATAATGTTTGCCAAAGATAGAGCTATGACACCAACTGTCATCAAGTTGTTATATAATAATCGTATTTTTAAACATTGCAATTGATAATAA
>PDWJ01001779.1_pt1 | contig 25088 bp, 24 predicted proteins | sample 1430881 | NCBI WGS metagenome assembly PDWJ01 (sample SAMN01162460, study PRJNA174530) | Oral metagenome, whole genome shotgun sequencing project. | biome: Marine environment; feature: Marine mammal; material: Swab sample of the gingival sulcus; isolation source: swab sample of gingival sulcus...
GACATATTTCCTCCTTGTTTTTGCCTCCCCATTTATCAACTTACATGGCCACTTTCGCACAAGCACATAATCAAAATGGGTGTGTATTTCAATCTTTGATATTTTAACATATTATTGTATAAAAATCAACTGTTTTAGATAAGCTTAAAATGATAATTTGTAATGTTTTAACTATAATAAGCAAATCTTTCTAATTACTTACTAAAAAACTCAACTAACTTTTTATTACTATCTAAGAATGCTTTAAAGTTTGACATATTATCTCCACCAAAAACATACATTGATCCTTTTGTTGGCCATAATAAAATGTGTCCTGCGTTTTCGTATATATGCAGATCAACTTTGCCTTTAATCTCTTTCGCCATTCTTACAGCAGGCCACATCATGTCATCACCACCAGCAAAGGCTATTATATTTACGTCTATAGGCTCTTTTAAAATAAGGTAATCTTTTAAATTAGGCTCGTTATCTAGTGTGTCTGAAAAATACCATTTCAAGACAGTTGGTTTCCCTGCTCTGCTATCTTCATCAAACTGTTCTATGTGTTCTTTGGTCCGGTATTTAAGTGAGTCTAGGTATGGCAAAGATTTACCTTTATAAGCCCAAGCAGGTTCATCAGCCGCACCATAGGATTGCCACATATAAGCGGAAGGTGCGAATAATGCAACATTGCTAACATCACTCGTATAATATTTAGCAATTAATAAAGCAAACTCTGATCCCCTACTGGATCCTATGATATTTACCTTCTTTACCGCACTGTTTTCACTTTTTATGTACTTTAACATATCTTCAAACATTGATACTTCTACATTCCTTAAAATCAGTGTTTGATTGTCTTGGCCAAAATAGTATAAAGCATAAACATCAAAACTCTCAGAGGCTAATAATTTAGAATGAATTACGTCTGCACTACCACGAGAACCACCAAAAGTAATAATAGCTTCTTTGCCATTATACTTTTTAGGTTTAAAATGAAACCCCTGTACAACACCACTATCTATTTTGGTAACCTCTATATCTTCCAAGGTGCTTTTTTCAGGCTCTTTCAAGTTCAACCCATTAACAAAATCTTCTAGGTACTCAACAGCGCTCTCTTCTGTGTACACTATTTCTTTCATTTCATCTTGATTAGTCTTTTCGTAACCAAAGTAATAAACACCTCCAACAAGTGCTACTAGTAATACCAAAATTATTATGTATTTTGACTTCATAAAGGCTCTCCTTAATCTCTAAACAACTCAACCAAGCTATCTGTAAAGTTTTTAAAACTCAGCAATTAATATCCGATCTTATCTGTATTCATCAATACATTTTACTAATAGTTAATAATAATTATATCATATTTTGCAATATAAAAGAGTGCGTTCATTTTGCACTCTTGTAATTACTACTTATATATGTGTGTGTTCTCTGGTTTTATATATGCATAATCACCGTCATACCAAATTCTGTATAGATATCCACCTTTACGGTCTTCAAATGCACCATAAACCGTCTTTATGGTTCCAGATTTTATAGTTCCTACTGGATTAAGACCAGCTTTATCCCATTTTCTAACAGTAACATCTTTATCTAACTTAATCAAGAATTTAGTATCATATGCATTTATATATGCATATTTGCCTTCATACCATATTTTATATAGGTTCCAATGGAAAACAAGCAGTTTATCGATATCATATACTGTCTTCACTTTATCTTTTTCAACATATTTTGCTTCTTGATTAACTCCACTTACATCAGCTTTATCATAAACTTTGGTCTTTTTAGTAATCTTAACATTTACTTTATTAAAGGGCTTATTTCTCATCTTAATAAAGTATTCGTGTAGATATGCGTATCTACCATTGTACCAAACCTTATATGAAATATATCCAAAGATATTTTCTATTCCACCATATACTGACTTGATTTTCCCTTTTGGTATACTACCAATCTCTCGGCCATAAAAGTCTGTCAGTGTAGCATCGTATATAACGCGAACTGTTTTAGCTTTAAGCGGCCTTAAATCATAGCTTGTGTAACTAGCTAATATATATGCAGGTCCACCGTTAAACCATACTCTATACCACGACTGACCATCAGAATCTTTTCTTATACCATATATTGTTTTAACTGTATCTTTACTTATTGTGCCTAGTTTTGTACCCCAAACACTTCGTCTAACTGTAACTTTATCAAGTAAAATAACATTTCTCTCCTGAAACGGAGATTCTATAGAATGAATTCCAGAAGCCCTATCAGTACAATTGTGATATATGTATGCATATGAACCGTTGTACCATATTTTATACCATATTCTGCCTTTTGAATCTGTTTCTTTGCCATATACAGTCTTAACAGTATTTCTTGGTATGTATCCTATTTTATTCCAAGCGCTATAGTCATCATATACTTCTGTTTTATCAAGTGTGATTAACAAATCTTCTTCTTGAGTAGCAAATGATATGTTGCTAAACTGTAGTACACTTCCAAATAATAGCAAAAATGAAACGATTATAATAGTTGTTTTTTTCATGTCTCATTCCTTCCCTCATAAAAAAGGGACCTTTAAGTCCCATTTCTTATCTTATTTATAGTTCTACTTTCCAAAGACCGTGAAGGTTACAATACTCATACGCTGCTATAGCTTTTTCATCAGTTCTGAAAAAAACTTCTGGTGCTTCACCTGGATTTAAGAATTGAATATGTCCTTGTGTTTCAGTCTCTAACCAAACCCACTGAATTAAGTGTTTTTCAACCATTGGATGAGGTGTAGATCCAACTATTACCTTATATCCACCTTCTACTTTTTCAACAACAGGTACGTGCTTTTCATTTGTCTGATCAGCAGTCTGCTCTTCTAGAAGTTCCATTTTCTTTCCACAGCACTCTAAATCACAATCACCACCATTTAAAACTAAAACTACATTTTCCTCTTTAGGACACTTATACACTTGATATCTTTTTACCATATCTTCCTCCTTAATTCGTTTTATACCCATCTAAGTCATTTTAAAAAACATATTGTTACGCTTTTCATAAGCAACAGTTGTACTTCTTCCATGACCTGGATATAACACTGTATCATCATCTAACTTATATATAACATTCAGTATAGAATTCTTCAAATCATCATAATTTCCACTGTATAAATCATATCTTCCAATGCCTCTTTTAAAAATGGTATCCCCTACTATTACACCGTAGTCAGTTATAAATATACTAGAACCATGTGTATGACCCGGAGTTGATAAACATTTGATATTTAAAGAACCAAAAGTTAAAGTGTCTCCATCGCTAAAATAATTAACATCTCTTAGTATGACTTCTTTTCCACCAATGCTTAGTGAATAATTGTATTCAGTGTTTTCAAGTATATCTTTTTCCTTTATATTTGCATATACTGGAGCATCATATAGTTCAACGTATTCTGGAACACCTAATATGTGATCGCCATGCCCATGTGTAAGCAGTATGGCCCTTACCTTTAAATTGTTAACCTCTATAAAGTTTTCAAGGAGTTGATGTTTAGATCCAGGATCAAAAATAACAGCATCTTTTGTGTTTTTATCATAAAGTATATATATGTTTTCTCCATAGGTAACTGTGGTAAATGTATTTATCATTAGAAGCCCTTTCTACTATCAATAAGTATCGTTACAGGTCCATCATTTATAATATCCATCATCATATGAGCCCCAAACTTACCTATTTTAACACTGTATCCTTCTTCTGTGAGTTTATCTGCCATTTTTAAATACATTTCATTTGCCTCATTTGGTCTCATCGCTGATACAAAAGAAGGCCTTCTGCCCTTTCTTGTATCACCATAGAGTGTAAATTGGGAAATAAGATGAATCTGTGCATCTATTTCCTTTAATGATAAGTTAAGCTTTCCATCTTCATCTTCAAACACTCTAAGTCCGACTATCTTATTTAGTATATAACTTGCATCTTCCCAAGTATCATCGTCTTTGATTCCTACTAAAACGTTAAGTCCTTTACCTATTTCAGAGATTAACTCTCCATCTACAGTAATTTTTGATGACTTAACTCTTTGTACAACTGCTCTCATAGTCTATATACCTCTAAAATATTCTTAAGCTTTCCAATCTTCCTTCTTATATCCATAAGTTCATCAGTATCTCTAACATCAAAATTTATAATTACTGTGCTGATTCCATTATTATTAACTTTAGCATTTATACCTCTAATAGGTACATTATTATTTGTTAGTATTGTTGTTATATCGTTTAGGAAACTGTTGCTATTTTTACTTATCAACTTAAGCGCTGCTGTATGATAACTCTTATCCTCTTCGTCCCATTTTGCTTCAATAAATCTACCTTTATTTCCACCACTTTTAACAAAGTTAACACAGTCGCTTCTATGAATTGTAACCCCACTTCCCCTCGTTATAAATCCTATAATATTATCACCGTGTATCGGATTACAACACTTAGCAAATTTTATTAGTATATTATCAACGCCGTTAATTTTAACGCCTTTATTGCTTCGCTTAGCATTGCTAAATTTAACTTTAGTTTCTTTTTTAGACTGAACAAGCATTTTCTCTTTTATAATAGGCATTATCTGTCTAAGTGTTATTCCCCCATAACCGATAGATGCAAATACTTGCTCAACATTTTTCATATTGAACTTATCTAGAAGTATTTCTTCTATTTCATCATTCAATACTTGCTTTAGTGTAAGAGATTCTTTTTTGAGTTCTCTCTCTAAAATATCCTTACCTTTTTCAATGTTCTCTTGTTTAGATTCCTTTTTAAAGTATGTTTTTATCTTAGACTTTGCATGAGAACTCTTTACAAAACTAAGCCAATCCCTACTTGGTCCAAGGAATGTCTTAGATGTAAGAATCTCAACTATATCACCAATCTTGAGGACATAGTTAAGTGGAACAATCCTTCCATTTACCTTTGCCCCAATACAACTGTTTCCAACATGAGTGTGAATCTTATATGCAAAGTCTATTGGTGTAGATCCTTCAGGAAGCTCAATTACTTTACCTTTTGGCGTAAAAACATAAACAAATGAAGTAAATAAATCCATTTTTACTGTGTCAATAAACTCAGCAGCATTATCAGTTTCATCTTGCATCTTTAACATATGATCTATCCAAGATAAATTCTTTGCTTTATTATCATCCTCTTGATTCTTATATTTCCAGTGTGCAGCGATACCATATTCTGCAACCTTGTGCATTTCCGCTGTCCTTATCTGAACTTCAAATATTTTACCGCTTTTAGCAATAAGTGTTGTGTGAAGTGATTGATAAAGATTAGGTTTCGGCATTGCAATATAATCCTTAACCCTTCCAGGCATTGGAGTCCACTTGCTATGAATTGTTCCAAACACCTCATAACACTGTTCCACAGTATCAACAATAACCCTTATAGCACTTATATCATATATCTCTTCAAAGGTTTTATTCTTGGTTTTAATCTTTTTATAAATACTATAGTAGTTCTTAGCTCTACCGTATATCTTATGATTAATCCCTTTTTTATCTAGTTCTTCACTAATCTGAGCAATGATCTCATTTATTGAAGATTCTCTACTGCCTCTATTTGCATTAAATTTGCTATTTATATCATCGTATTCTTCTGGGAATTTATGTTTAAAAGCTAAATCCTCTAACTCCCATTTAATTCTGAATATACCAAGTCTTTGCGCTATAGGTACATATATTTCAAAGGTTTCATTTGCAGTCTTTAAAATACTAGATTTCTTTTTGAAACCTAGTGTCCTCATATTATGAAGTCTATCCGCTAATTTAACAAGAATTACCCTTAAATCCTTACTCATAGCAAGAAGCATTTTTCTAAAGTTTTCAGCTTGTTGAACTTCATGGCTCTCATACTTGATTTGCTCAATCTTTGTTACACCATCTACTATGTTAAAAACCTTTTCTCCGAATCGTTCAGTTATATCTTCACCTGTATATGGTGTGTCTTCTAGCACATCATGAAGTAGCCCTGCAATTATTGTATCCTCATCTAGTTGTAAGCGCGCTAAAATAAGGGCCACATGCATAGGGTGAGTTACGTATGGTTCACCCGATTTTCTAAATTGGCCTTCATGCGCGATTGTAGCAAAATCAACAGCTTCTTCAACTCGCTTCATATTTAATTTTTCATTAATCTCATTTAATTCCTGAAAAAATAAATCTTTGTTCATAATACTTCCTAATAACTTACTAAACTTCTTACCTCATAACCATCTAGAACTTCTCTTCCATCTAAGAATGAAAGCTCAATTAAAAATAGACAACCAACAACCTCTGCTCCCATAGATTCAACAAGGTTAATCATCGCTTTTGTAGTACCACCTGTAGCGAGTAAGTCATCAACAATAAGAATCTTTTGACCTGGTTTAATAGCATCTTTGTGGATTTCTATAGAATCCATTCCATACTCAAGTTCGTACTCAAAGCTTGCTACCTCAGCTGGTAGTTTTCCAGGCTTTCTAACTGGTACAAAACCTGTACTCTTTTCATAAGCAATAATCGGACCAAATAAAAAGCCTCTTGCTTCAGGAGCCACAACAATATCAAAGTCAAATTTTGCGCTTTCCTCTAGCATTATCTCAACGGCATGTTTAAATGCATCTTTATCCTTTAAAAGAGTAGTAATATCCTTAAAACTAATCCCTTCTATAGGATAATCCTGTATTTCCCTAATCGTGTTTTTTAAATCCATTCCAATCCTCCAATAGTTTGTTCATTTTATTATATGTTGCGCTATCTTTTAAAAGCACATTCTTTTTATTTTCATTTATCTCTACTTCTATACTTTCTTCTCTAATACTGTACTCTAGAAGTCCTAGTTCACGAAAAATGTTAAGTGATAGCAGTAGTCCTAGATGATTATTAAAACTGTTTAAATCCATATTTCTATTGTTTAAGAAATACTTATATGATTTTCTAAGCGTTCTATCATCTGGTATTTTATTCATAATATTTTCTTCTAGTCTATCAAGACCATACTTTATATCTTTCCAAATATATACAGTTGGAAGTGAGCTAGGTATCCTAAGTTTAGAATAATCAAACTCTTCAACCTTTACACCACTGTGTTTTACTATGTTCTCATAGTAGACAAATTCAAGCGATGCATTTGACTTAGAATAGTCAGCAATTGAATTTGCTAAATCAATGTAATACTCAATTAAAAACGGATTATGAGATATAAAGTATTTGTTTAATACCCTATAATCAATAAGATTTAACTGAACGCTTTCATTTCCGTTAAATGCATTTACATCTAGATTAAATATTATATCATATTTGTAGTCAACTTTAAAATTTTCGTGCTTATTTGTCTTAAAATAAATCGCTTTTAGCATTACGTTGTTCTTCTCAAAATTTAGCACATAGAAGTTAGAGCTTGCTCCATATACTTTAAAGTTAAGTAACTTAAGTCCATTTAGTCTAAATATAGGTTTTCTATTACCCACCCCAAAAGGCTTTAATCTAACCAAGTCGTATACAGTATCAAGGCTTACATCATCTAATTCAATATCAAAGTAATTATAAGTATTATATAGCGCGCTCTTATCTATGTTTTTCTTAGCTACTTCATTTATCTTTTCTTTAAACTCGGTGTAGTTCTCTAAACTTACTTCGAGCCCTGCAGCCTGTTTATGACCACCATATTTTAGTATATACTCGCTAGTATCATCAAGCGCGCCTAACATATCAAAGTCTCCAAAGGTTCTACATGAACCTGATAGAGTTTCCGACTCATTAAATAATATACATGGTTTTTTGAGCGCTGTACTTACCCTTGCAGCTGCAATTCCGAGCACACCTTTTTTCCATTCTTTAGAACTATCTACAACAATTAAATCATTTGAGTAGTCTTTTTTTAGCACTTCATCAACAATAGCTCTTTCCTCAGCTTTTCTCTTGTTGTTGAGAGAAATTAGGTAGTCAATCAGACTATAATCGTTAAACTCCACAAATAGTTTAAGCGCAGCATCCTCTTCGCCGAGTCTGCCTGCCGCATTTATGATCGGTGCAATTTTAAAACCTATGTCACTTTCATCAACCTTTTCAAGTTTTAACTTACTTATAAGGGCGTTCAAACCTTTAAAGCTAGAGTCTTTTATGTGTTCAAGGCCTTTTTTAACAATGTATCTATTTTCATCTTTAAGTGGCATTACATCTGCAATTGTGCCAAGCATAGCTAGTATGTATAGGTCATCATTAAACTTGAAATTTAAATCTCTTGCTACGCACTTAGCAAATTTAAGTGCAACGCCAGCTCCAGCTAGATATTTATATCCCCCACCTATTTTAGGGTTTACACATACTGTATTTGGTAATGTTTCTTTTAGCTCATGGTGATCAGTTATTATTACATCAATTCCCTTTTCTTTGAGCGCTTGAACTTCAGCTACTGATGTAATTCCACAGTCAACAGTTATTACTAGATCAACATCATCATCTACTAAATCTATCGATTTTTCGTTTAACCCATATCCATGAGTGTACCTGTTTGGTATTATAACTCTTGTATCTACTCCGTTATCTTTAAAAAAAGTATATAACAGACTTGAAGATGATATACCATCTACATCGTAGTCACCAAATATTAGTATATTTGATTTTGACTCTATATGCCTATATAGAATATCTATTGCTTCTTTTATATTATCTAATTCAGTTGATAAACTAGGTGATAGAAAGTCATCTATTTCTCTTTTTGAAAGGCCCATAGAAGATATGACTTTACAAGCAGAAAAAGACAGCCCTGTACTGTCAGCTATCTCTTTCACTTTTACATTATTTAATTTGTTTTTATTCCATTTGTTTTTGTATAATCTCATTATTTTCTTTTTCTACATTCTCTACTTTTAATTTGGCTAATTCAGCTTCGCATTCCCTTAGCTTCTTCTTAATCTTATCAGTTTCTTTAAGCTTTTTAAACTTATCAAAAAGACTTATTAAGAAAACAATTATTGCTCCGATTAATGCAGAAACGAATATTACAAGTGCTAGCGAAATATTCATCTTTATAAAGAAGAAATTTACACTGACACTAGCCGCATTCATAACAGCGAATACTGAAACGAATACTAACAGTACAAGAACTACTATGAGTTTATTCATTATCTTCTCGCTTTTTCCTTTTTAAATAGAGCCCAAACTGGTCCTGCTATAAATATTGAAGAATATGTTCCTACAATTACACCTGTCATAAGAGGAACTGCGAATTGTCTTATGCTCTCTGAACCAAACGCATATAGACAAGCAATAACTGCAAATGTTGTAAGTGAAGTATTGATACTTCTTGTAATCGTTTGAGAAACAGACATATCAAGTACTTCTCCTCTATCTCTCTTACCAGTTGCTTTTCTATTTTCTCTTACCCTATCAAATATTACGATAGTATCGTTTATAGAATAACCAACAATTGTAAGTATTGCTGCAATAAATGAACTATTAATTGTTATACCAAATATTGCATAAACACTTAGTAGAATTAATACGTCATGGATTAATGCTACTATTGCTGCAACACCATATAGTATCTTAAATCTAAACCAAATGTAGATAAGCATTCCAACAGATGCAATTATAATTGAATAAATTGCTTTTCTTGATATTTCTTGACCTATACTTGGTCCAAACTGCTCACCTTCAAGCATAGCCTTATCTTCTAACTTAAATTCTTTTTGTATTGCCTTAAATACTTCTTTTCGCTTAGCTGTATCAAGCGCTTCTTTAGTCTTTATAGTAATAATATTCTTATTTTCTACCGAGTAAATAATGTTAGGGTTTAAGTTAAAGCTACTTACGCTAGCTTGAATCTTGCTAGCTTCTACTTCACTTCCCATATCTATTGTAATAAGTGTACCACCTGTGAAGTCAACTCCTAAGTTAAATCCAATAGCAAATACAGCTATAAGACCTGCAAGTATAAATACAAGCGAAGCAGATATCCAAACTTTGTATCTAGCTGTAATATTTAACTTTTTAGTTTCTTTATAAGTGTCTTTAAATCCGTATAGTTTCTTGTTTTGTAAGAAAGATATTCTAGATATATTTACAAGTATAATTCTTGATACAACAATTGCTGTAAACATACTTAAAATAATACCTACCATAAGAGTTATAGCAAATCCCTTAATTGGACCTTCTCCAAAGTTAAATAGTACTATTGCAGCAATAAGAGTAGTTATGTTAGCATCAAGTATTGTTCTAAGTGCCTTACTAAAACTATTCTCAATCGCTTTTCTAAGTGATCTTCCGAGCTTAAGCTCCTCTTTTAAACGTTCAAATATAATTACGTTAGCATCAACTGCCATACCAATAGATAATACAAGACCTGCAACTCCAGGAAGAGTAAGCGTAGCCTTTAGCATAACTAATGTAGTAAATAGTAATGATGCGTATAGTATAAGCGAAAATGACGCAACAAGACCTGGTAGTCTATATACTAAGATCATCAGTAGGAATATTATAATAAAACCAACTAATGCAGCTTTTACAGATTTGTTTAATGCGCCTATACCAAGTGTAGCATTTACAAGAGTTGTCTTTATTTCTTTTAATTCAACAGGTAGTGCACCACCTTGAATAAGTGAAGATAGTATCTTCGCTTCTTCAAATTTAAATCTACCTTGTATAATTAAATTCTTTTGAGCAAGAATTTTATCAACTCTTGGAGCTGATATTACTTCACCATCTAGTACTATTGCGATCTGTCCAGTACCATTTGGGTAATTGTTAACTATGTCCTTAGAAGACTCGTTAAATATTTTTGAAGATTCATCAGTCAATTCAAGTCCAACAGCTGGATTCTTGTATTCATCTTCACTCACATTACTTCCAGCCAGCATATCACCTTTGAATAAAAGTTTAGCTTTAAACTGGCCAAGCTTCATTCCTTCTTTAGCTACAGAATCTTTGTCAACTTGATAGAATCCTAGTATCGCAGTCTTACCTATGTTCTCAACCGCTTCGTTGATATTCTCAACTCCTGGTAACTCTATTCTAATTCTATCAGTACCTTCTCTTACAATGATTGGCTCAGTAAGACCAAGTGAGTTTACCCTTCTGCTTAGAACTGATTTAGCTTCGCTCATAAGCTTATCAAATTCCTGATCAGTTGCTTCACCTCTAACACCTTGGTATACAACTGCTACACCACCTTTAATATCCAGTCCTAACTTTAACTGATTAATTAAAGCTGGTTGATTAAATATTCCTGTAAAAGTATACAGACCATAAACAGAAATAATTAATGCTATCAGTATAATGACTAATAAATTTTTAACCTTCATATCCGTCCTCCATGAAATCTTTTGCTTCTTTTATATAACTTAATGCACTTTCTTCTAAAAAGCGCTTTTCTTCCTCTGTTAAACTCCTTACTACTTTTGCGGGTGAACCAAAGCATAGGCTCCCGTCCGGAATAATAGAGTCATTTGTAACTAAGGAATTTGCACCTATAATACAATACTTACCTATTTTCGAACCATCAAGTATCGTCGCACCCATTCCTATTAGTGAGTAATCATCTATACTACATGCATGTACTATGGCGCTGTGACCAACGGTAACTCCTTTTCCTATTATGGTAGGATGCTCTTCGCTCACATGTATACATACAAGGTCTTGTATATTTGTTCCTTCACCGATAATGATATCATTGCAATCCGCCCTGAGTACAGAATTAAACCATACACTTGAATCTGTTTTTAATTCAACTTTACCTATTACATCAGCACTCTTAGCAACAAATACATTTTTTCCTATTTTCGGATTATAATGTTTGTGTTTTCTTATCATTATTAACTTCCATTTTCTTAATAGCCAGGTATATAGCGAGTTCTACTCTTTTCTTTTGCATACTACATGCAATATCATACGGTATGCTTATATCATTATTAAAATTGTAGGCATTTGCATGACATCCACCAGAACAATAATACTTATTCCAACACTGCTTACAATCTTCTTTCGTAAATACACCCACCTTAGCAAAATCACTTACTATATCACTTCTTGTAATTCCCTCTTCTAGATTACCAATTATAAAGTCAGTATTTCCGACAAACTGGTGACAGGGATATATCTCACCTGATGGCGTCACAGAAACATACTCTGCTCCCGCACCACAACCACTTGCCTGTTTTATCGCACAAGGACTTTTCTTAAGATTTACATCAAAGTGAAAGAAGTGATATTCATCATTCCTATTATACTTACTTTCTAGTGAATCTGCAAGTTTTTCATACTCTTTTAGTATTATGTCTAAATGCTTTTCTTCAATAGTATAAGGTAGTCCTGGTTCGCTTACAACCGGTTCTACACTAATTGATTTAAAACCCTCATCTGCAAGGTGCTTGACATCCTCAGAAAAGTCCAAGTTGAACTTTGTGAAAGTACCTCTAACATAGTAGCTCTTATCACCCCTATTTTCAACGAACTTTTTAAACTTTGGCATTATATAATCATACGAGCCCTTATCATTAGTCGTCTTTCTCATAAGGTCATTGGTTTTCTTTCTTCCATCTATACTAAGAACTACATTGTCCATTTCCTTATTTAAAAACTCTGCTACTTCATCGCTAAGTAGCATACCATTTGTAGTTAATGTAAACCTAAAGTTTTTATTGTGCTCTTTTTCAAGGCCTCTAGCATATGCTACGGTCTTCTTAACTACATCAAAGTTCATAAGGGGCTCACCCCCAAAAAAGTCAACTTCAAGGTTTCTTCTCTTACCTGACATTTTTACAAGAAAATCCATAGATTTTTTAGCAACATCGAGGCTCATCATCTCTTTTGAACCTTGAAAATCACCTTGAGAAGCAAAACAATACTCGCATTTAAGGTTGCAATCATGTGCCACATGTAAACACATTGCTTTAATTAGTGGGACTTTATTAAACCTACTATTTATTGCAAATATCTTGTCCTTTGCAAATAGCATGCCCGCATCTATAAGCTTCTGTATTTCTAAAATTGCTTTATCTAATTCTTCTTCTTTATATTTAGTTATTAAATTCTCTTTTGCTTTATTAAAGTCTCTTTCATAGTCGAGTATATCATATACTATTTCATCAATAACATGAACCGCTCTACTATTTATGTCCAAGAGAATATATAGATCTTTGTATTTGTATTTATGTATCATACTACTCCTAATAAAAGTAAAAAGCAGCTATTAGCTGCATTTATTTGTTCTCACATTCTTGATTGCCAACTGTACAAGATGTTTTGCACGCTGATTGGCATGAAGTTTGACATTCACCACATCCAACATGTTTTTCTGCATCTATATCTTCATAATAGATTGTTTTTATATATTCCATTTATACCTCCTGATCATTTATTACAGTATGAATTGCATTTCTTTTTATCTTTAAGCTATTACCATTGCATTTAAATACTATCTCATCCTCTTTTACAGACTCAACAGTTCCAATAAAACCACCAATTGTAACTATTTTATTGCCCCTCTCGATGTTATTTCTCATTTCTTGCAATTGTTTTTTCTTTTTGCTGTTTGGCCTTATAAACACAAAGTATAAAACAGCAAATAGCGCTCCATAAGTTAATAATAACATAGGTAAGCTGCTGCCACCTAATGTATTTGTAGCTATAAACATAAAAACTCCTTTCAACACTATCATTTTACATTATTTTTTCTAAATTTGCAAAGAATTCATCATAAAATTCTTCAAACCTATCACTAAGTATTGCTTCTCTCATATCTTTCATAAATTTAACTAGCAAATATGTATTGTGATAAGAAAGAAGTCTTGCACCTAGTATCTCCCCACTTTTATATAAATGTCTTATATATGCTCTTGTATAGTTTTTACAAGTGTAACAGTCACAATCATCAAATAGTGGTGAAAAGTCTTCTTTATACTTACTCTGCTTAATTGAGATATTTCCTCTGAGCCCCATCGCAACACCATGTCTTGCAACCCTAGTAGATAACACACAATCAAACATATCTATTCCTCTTTTTACACCTTCTATCAGATCTATTGGTGTACCAACTCCCATTAAATATCTAGGTTTGTCTTCTGGTAGATAATCGGGAATATAATCAAGCACTTCAAGCATTTCTTCTCTAGATTCACCAACACTAAGTCCACCAATTGAGTAACCAGGAAAATCTATTTCAACCGTCTTCTTTGCAGATTCAATTCTTAAGTCTTTATATAATCCACCTTGAACAATACCAAAAAGCGCTTGGTTCTCGTTCTTATGGAAATCCTTACATCGCTTTGCCCATCTAAGTGTTCTATGCATACTATCTTTAACATAGTCATATGTAGCTGGTATCTGAGGACATTCGTCAAAGCACATTATTATGTCTGCACCTATGTTATTTTGTATTTCAATAGCTTTCTCGGGTGAGAAAAATAGCTTTGCCCCATCAAGGTGACTTCTAAATTCAACGCCTTCTTCAGTTATCTTTCTGTTTTCTTTAAGAGAGAATACCTGAAAGCCTCCAGAATCAGTAAGCACTGGTCTATCCCAGTTCATAAACTTATGTATTCCACCCGCCTTTTTTATAAGCTCACTTGTTGGCCTTATATGTAAATGGTAGGTATTGCTTAGTATTATTTTGGCATCTATTTCTTTTAGTTCTTCTGGTGTAAGCGCCTTTACTGTAGCTTTAGTTCCAACCGGCATAAATATCGGCGTCTGAATTTCTCCGTGAGGGGTCGAAATTGTGCCCGCCCTTGCTTTAGTTTTTGTATCTTTTTTTTCAAGTGTAAATTTAAACATCTTTCCTCCATGAATATATTAGCACATATAGGGTAAAAAGAACAAGAAAGGAAATGCAATGTATAGAATAAAAGTTAAAAAGCTAAATGGTGAATACACTACACTAATAAAATACGAAAACAAAGTGATGTTAATAGTAAACACTGCTAGTAAATGTGCGTTTACTGGACAACTCTTAGCTTTGGAAGAATTATATCAAAAATACAAAGATCAGGGATTTGTTGTACTTGCTTTCCCTTGCAATCAATTTGGCCATCAAGAGCCTTTAAACAATCACGACATAGAAATAGTATATAGAGGAAAATATAATGTTAGCTTCCCTATATTTGCTAAAGTCAAGGTAAATGGGGAAAACGAATGCGAACTCTTTGAGGAATTAAAACTTCAACAGTCCGGTATTATTAATAGTTCCATAAAATGGAATTTTACTAAATTTTTAATAGACAAAAATGGTAATGTAAAAAAAAGATACGCTCCAAATGTCAACCCAATGAATATTCTTGAGGACATAGAGAGCGCATTAAATGCTAGTGTATAAGCATACTGTCTCCAAAGCTAAAGAACCTATACTCTTCTTTTATAGCTTCGCTATAAGCATTGAGTATTTTTTTTCTGTCATAAAAAGCACTTATTAACATTAGAAGCGTAGATTCAGGCAAATGAAAGTTTGTAATAAGCGCATCAATAACGCTAAATTTATAACCTGGATATATAAATATATCGGTATTATCAGAGTCCGCCTTTATTTCACCGAACTTCTTGTAAACGCTCTCTAGTGTTCTTACAGTTGTGGTACCAACCGCAACTATCCTATTTGCATTTTTAATTATATTTGCATTTTCTTCATCAACCTCGTAGTACTCAGCATGCATTTTGTGCTCTAAAATATTTTCTGTCTTTACGCTTCTAAATGTTCCAAGCCCAACATGAAGTGTTACATACGCAACTTTTATACCTTTAGCTTTAATTTTACCTATTAGCTCGTCAGTAAAATGAAGACCAGCAGTTGGTGCTGCAGCAGAACCAAGGTGTTTAGCATATACTGTTTGGTATCTAGACTCATCCCCACTGTAACTAATATATGGAGGAAATGGCATCGAACCAATATCATCAAGTATCTCGAATATATTTTTATCGTGTTTAAACCTTATTAGTCTTATACCTTCCTCGGCTTCTTTAACAATTTCGCCGGTTAAATCAGGTGAAAATGTAAATTTGTCCCCAACTTTTGCTCTTCTAGCTGGTTTTGTAAGGCACTTCCAAGTAGAACTTTCTACATTCTTAAGTAGTAAGAATTCAACTCTTGCTCCAGTTGACCTTTCACCATAAATTCTTGCGGGAATAACCTTGGTATTGTTAAGCACTAACACATCACCAGGATTTAAATAGTCGATTATGTTATTAAACTTCCTATGTTCAATCTCATCAGCTTCCCTATTTAACACCATAAGCCTTGATTCATCCCTTTTTTCCGCTGGTGACTGCGCGATAAGTCTCTCGGGTAAATCATAGTAAAAATCACTCTTCTTCATTTAAATTATCTCCAAAACTAAATTCATCTAAGTCATACTTATAACTAGCTAAGCTTATTCCAAGATGTTCATATGCTTTTCTCATAACAACCCTGCCTCTAGGTGTTCGTTTGATAAAGCCTATCTGCATTAAGTACGGCTCATATACGTCTTCTATTGTATTCTTTTCTTCATTTATTGATGCTGCGAGTGTATCTATGCCAACAGGACCACCATCATATTTTTCTATTATCGATAGCAACAGTTTAATATCGGTTTTGTCAAGACCTAAGTCATCTATTTCAAGCAACTTTAGTGCCTTTTTACATATGGCAATATCTATTACACCATCATTTGATACTAGTGCAAAATCAGAAACTCGTTTCAATAATCTGTTGACTATTCTAGGAGTTCCCCTAGATCTCATAGCTATCTCACTCTTTGCAGTTTCATCTATTTTTATATCTATTAGTTTTGCGCTTCGCTCTATTATATGCTCAAGTTCACTTTTATTGTATAGTTCAAGCTTTAAAATAACGCCAAACCTATCTCTGAGTGGACTACTTAAGTCCCCAGCCTTTGTTGTCGCACCAATTAATGTAAACTTAGGGAGGTCAAGTCTTATACTTCTAGCACCGGGTCCCTTACCAATCATTATATCTATAGCGTAGTCCTCCATAGCAGGATATAGCACCTCTTCAACCACTCTATTAAGTCTATGTATCTCATCTATGAAAAGCACATCGTTTTCTTTAAGATTTGTAAGTATTGCGGCTAAATCTCCCGGTCTCTCTATTGCAGGTCCCGATGTTATTTTTATATTTACACCAAGTTCATTCGCAATTATAGAAGAAAGTGTTGTTTTACCTAGTCCTGGAGGCCCATATAATAGAACATGGTCAAGACTTGAATTTCTTATCTTGGATGCTTCTATAAAAACTTTGAGTTTCTCAACGAGTTTGTCTTGGCCCACATATTCATCAAAGCTTGATGGCCTTAGCGAATTATCTTTTTTATCTTCTTCTATAAAATCAGGGCTAACTATTTCTCTTCTTTCCATATTACCTTCCCATTTCCATTAATGCATTTTTAATTAATGTCTGTATATCTAAACTGTAATCTAGCTTTCCAAGTATTGATCTAATCTCTAGTTTTTTGTATCCTAACTCTTCAAGCACAGACACTAATTCTTCTTTCTTGGAATCATCCTCTACACTTATATTAACTTTCTTAACATCTATATCTATAAACTCTTTTTTAAACTTATCCATTAGCTCTAGTACTATCTTTCCAGCCGTCTTCTTTCCTATTCCAGGAACCTGTGTTAGAAAATCTGTATTCTCATCAAGTACTAGAGATATTATCTCTTTAGCAGAGAGTTTATTTAAAAACGATATGGCTGTCTTTGTGCCGACACCACTTACACTTCTTAGTCTATTGAAAATCTTTTTATCAAGCATATCTGTGAAGCCATACAACTCTAACAAATCCTCTTTTACGATCATCTCAACATAAAAAAACTCTACATCATTCAATGATAGATTTGCAATATCATTTATGCTCATATTCAATAAGTAACCCACATCATTTACTTCCAAAATAATATGATCTATATCAATATGTTTTATTTCACCTCTCAAAGTAGATATCATAATATCCTCCCTCAAATAATTATATCACAACTTATATTTTTATACATTTGTTATTTATCTTTTTATTTTTTTATGTTATACTCTAATGAGTGTGGAGGTATTATGAAATATTTATTAATAGTATTAACTATCATAGCATTTTTGCTTATGCTATTTTACCTATTTATTGCATTCATAGGTAAAATGATATCAAATAAAACAAAAACCAGTGATAGATTTATTTGGACATCGCTAAAGTTAGTAGAAACAAACGACGAAAATGCAGATTTTAAAAGCGCAACATTATTTTTAGATAAAAACAATCTATACATAACAAAATACAATATTTTCCAGATAAACAATTTATTAAACAATAATAATTATCAGGAGTTTATTAGAGTGCCACTGAATTCAATAAGTAAATTTGAATACTCAAATGTACATCAAAATACTGGAGCAAAGTTTTTTGTTGCGATATTTAACAAATTATTTATAAGAAACTCATTTGTACTTCAAATTGAATACTTAAATTCATTTGGTAAAAAACTATATTATGATTTAAAAAGTGGAAATCTTAGATCTGAAGACTTTGAAGCAATTTTTATTGATATAGATCACCAGATATACAAGAGCAGAGTTGCTTTAATGCAAAAGCAAAATGATGAAACTAAACTCTCTGAAAAAGAAAAAAAACAGAAAAAACCTGTTGTTAAAAAAAATGATGAGACTAGATTAAATGTTATAAAAGAAGATGTGACAAAGTCAAAGAATAACGTCAATAATGATGAGACAGTTTTAATCACAAAAAAACAAAAAAATAATGATGTTAAAGATTCTGTAAATACAAATAAGCTCAATTAAGAGCTTATTTTTTTACTATGCTTCTATTAAAACGCATTTATTATATATAAGGTTTTCATTATTCTTAGATGCTACATCAATTACATCAGAGTCATATGTACCTGGTTGAAACCAAATATAGTCGAATTTAGCTATATCTTTATTGCTTACTATATCCATAGTAAGTTTCTTGTTTACAACAACATTTACTACCTCTACTTTATCAGCTATATCAAAAACGCTTTTATAGCATTTAACACCTTCAATTTCATCAAGCTTTGGATGTATTGGATAAACATTATACCCTTTATCAACTAACCTTTTAAATATCTTGTACCCAAATTTTTCTTTATTGTCAGTTGCTCCAACAACCGCCCAATTCTTTTTATCTAATGCCCCTTGTACCATTACTCCTCCAATTCCTCTATCGTTTTATCCAGCAGTATTATTTTACCCCTTTTATCAAGTATGTAACATAAACCGTATAATTCACTCTCAACGTACTTGTAAAAGGCATCTTTTTCGTCTTGTTTTAAATATATATTTAAAGTTATATCTTCTTTGAATTCCTGTTCACCTTGAAGTAGCTTGTGCTTCTCTATGTAGTAGAGAAGTTTAGAATAAGAACTATAATCTGTACTAAGTTTTACCTTTTCTACACTTATTACCTCTTTAAACTCACTTGAGTTTATAACCCCTTTTGCAAGTGAACTATAAGCTCTAATAAGACCACCCTTGCCAAGCTTTATACCACCAAAATATCTCACAACACATATAAGAGTATTTGTTATCTCTGCCCATTCTAACTCATTAAGTATTGGTCTCCCAGCAGTGAGTGCAGGTTCGCCGTCATCATTATATATCCCTTGCACTTCACTTAAACCAAATCTAAAAGCAGTGCAAATATGAGTTGCCTTTCTATGCTCTTTCCATAGTTCTTTTATTATCTCGCTCGCTTCACCCTCATCTTCTATATAATAAGAATAGGCTATGAACTTGCTTTTATTTATTGTTTCTTCATAGATTGCATTACACCTTATTATTTGCATATATAATTCCCATACCTGTTTTTACCTACTCTATCGAGCATAACCATAACCTTAACATAATCATCAAGATACTCTTTGCTAATAACTTCATAGTTGTTTTCAACACTTGATAGAATATTAAACTCTGAATATGTAAATCTGAGTTCATACTCACTTAACTCTGGATAGAGCCTTTGTTTTATTAGCTTAACTAACTCTTCAACATTTGTACCATACTTAGCAGAAATCTCTACATCAGATGTTGTAACACATCTAACACCTTTATCCACCTTATTAAGTACTGTAAGTACACTCTCCTCATCTACATTATAGAATTTTAAAATATCTCTTGTTGCGCTTATCTTCTTATCGTAGTTCTTATCAGATGCATCAATTACATGAACTATTAAATCAGCATCCTCTACTTCACTTAAAGTTGAGTAAAATCCATTAACTAGATAATGAGGAAGCCTACTAACAAAACCAACAGTATCAGTTAGAAGAAATTCAAAGTTTTTATCAACTGTTATCTTTCTGCTTGAAGTATCAAGAGAAGCAAAAAGCATATCCTTCTCAAAAACCTTATCCCCTTCTAGCTCATACATATCTATTAGTCTATTCATAAGTGTTGATTTACCCGAGTTAGTGTACCCTAGCAGCGCGACAGTTTTTGTGCTTCTTTTCTTTCTAGAATCAGAATGTAGTTTTTTGCTTTTAAGTTGGTCTTTTATTTTTGCTTTTAGTTCAACTATCCTAGCTTCTATTCTTCTTCTATCAGTCTCAAGCTTTGTTTCACCTGGTCCTTTAGAACCAACACCTGTTCCCTGCTTACTCATTAGAATACCCATGCCTTTAAGTCTAGTTTTATTGTATTCTAACTGCGCAAGTTCAACCTGATACTTGCTGAGTTTAGTCTTTGACCTATTTGCAAATATATGAAGTATTAATGTGTTTCTATCAATTACAGCTACTTCAAGTGCATTTGAAATATTGTTTAGATGTGATGGACTAAGCTCATTATCAAATACAACTAAGTCTATATCTAAACTCTTTACCATCTCCGCTATTTCTTCAATTTTCCCACTACCTATGTAGTATTTAGCATCTATCCTGTCTTTATTTTGGTACATGCTAGCGACAAGTTCACAGTCTGCAGCTTTAAGAAGTTCAACTGTCTCATCCTCTGAAGACTGATCTATATATATTCCTGTTAGAATTACTCTCTGCATATTCCCTCCAATAGTAAATATATCATAAGTTAATAAAAACGACAAAAATTAGACTTATTTTTATTGTATATTAACATATATTGATATATGTGATATAATCTATACGTTATACGGGAGGTAATCATGCCAATAAATAATAATAGGAAAAAGAAAAATAAAAAATTGTCCATTTCTATACTAAATATGGTTGTTTTCATTATGATTTTTTCATTAATAATAATCTCTGGCATTGTTATATATATAGTCAATGAAATTGTAAGTAACACGCCAGAAATAAACCCGACTACTATAGTATTAGATGAAAACGCGCAGATACTTGATAGTGAGGGCAACCTTGTTGAAAAAGTGTATTATAACAATGGACTTAGAACAATAGTTAAATACGACCAAATATCAAAGGATGCAATCAACGCATTTATTGCGGTTGAGGTTAAGACGTTCTGGGAACACAATGGTTTTAACTATGTAAGACTTTTAGGTGCGATAAAGAGTTCACTCTCTTCTGGTGGAGCTATATCTGGTACTTCTACAATATCTCAACAGTTGGCTAGAAACTTATATCTAGCGGATACTAAATTTGACAGGGATATGACTAGAAAGATTAGAGAAGCTTATTATGCAATGAAGATCGAGGATTCGCTAGATAAGAAGGATATCATAACCGCTTATCTAAACACTATAAATCTTGGTGCATCAGCTAATGGTATTGAAGCAGCAGCTCATATCTACTTTTCAAAGTCAGCTAAAGACTTAGACTATATAGAGGCAGCTATGCTTGCAACAACTCCTAAAGCACCGTCTTATTACCCACCAATGCACTTAATCAAAAAAGAAGATGTAAAAAAAGATATGATTATTGTTGGAGCAAGGGGTTCAGAATACTTATACATCTATAACAAGAATGTTGAGTCTAGATATAAACTAATACTAAACCTAATGCATGAACAAGGTTATATAAGTAAAGCTCAATTAGATAAGGGTCTTAAAGCCGACCTAAGTAAAAAGCTTAATCCAGAGGACTTCTCTAGTGTTGAAGTATCTTCGTACTTCTCATCTATGGTAAAGGATCAAGTAATAACTGACTTAGCAAAGAAATATGACATAAGTAGAAAAGAAGCATTGCACAAAATGTTTACAATGGGTCTTACTATAAACTCAACACTTGACCCTAAAATGCAAAAGAAAATAGATGATATCGTTGATGATTCATTTGAACCATCATACTTTGGAAACACAACTAGGTCAGCATTAATTCAGTATCAGAAACACTTTGGTTTAAAAGCTACTGGAACAGTTACTAACGCAACTTGGGAATCACTAATTAAAAAGGGCTATTTTAAAAAAGATGTAGAGCGAATTGAACTTAAAAAAGGTGATAGAAATATCCTAGTTAAATACGTTAAAAGAGCGATACTAAAAGAAGGTTTTGCAGGACTTTCTGAAAATGTATCAAACGTAACAGTTTCATTTAATAAACAAGGAAATATGTACAACAGGTCTTCTGGTAAGACATTACTCTATAGATACGATAATTACTTTAAAAGCTATAACGATGGTGACTTTGTAATACCATCTTACCTTACAACTAAGAGAAATAATGGCGATGTTGAAGTCAAAAAGGGAGATATCTTAAGTTTTTACAAGAATAAGTCTGGTGTAATCCAAGTGATTATAAAAGATATGTATTCTACTACTAAGAAATACGGTGGTACAGTTACACTAAAACAGTTTATGCTTAGAAAAGGTGGAATCCTTACAATACCTACAGAAAATCTTGCATTTACAGATAAAGGAAACCTAATAATTAGAAAAGCAGCAATAGATGGAGAAAACATAAAGCTTGGTGACAAAAATTCAATTATAGTAACTAGCAAGAAATACTCTATCGGTGACACTCCTATAGTTCAACCTCAACTTGCAGCTTCAGTAATAGACTATAGAACTGGGTATTTGAAAGCAATTATAGGTGGTAGACAGGTTTATGGTAACTCAATATTCAATAGAGCTGACGAACCACAACAGATAGGTTCATCAATTAAGCCTATAGCGATGTATGGACCAGCTATAGACACGGGAATATTCACCGCAGCAACACCTATAGAGGATAAACCACTTAGACATCGTGGTGCCGTATGGCCAAAGAACTACGACCATAGGTTTAGAGGTACAGTTAGCATGAGAACAGCTATTAAGTACTCAATAAACGTGTGTGCGGTTCAAGTTGGTAGAAGAATTGGTGCTAATACTGCTATTAAGTATCTAGAAAAGAATGGTATAACTACACTCGTAAAAGAAGGAAATGTAAACGACGTAAACTTTGCAGCGCTTTCACTCGGTGGTTTAACATATGGAATCAAACCTTATGAGCTTGCGGGTGCTTATGGAACTTTCGCAAACCAAGGTGTTCATATACCTACTACAACTTACACAACTGTTGTAGATAACAATGGAAAAGTAATACTTGATAAAACTAAACAAGAGGGGGTTAAAGTATTTTCTCCTCAAGCAGCATATATACTTATAGATATGATGAAAGATGTTGTTACTTATAGCTTTGGTAGATCGGCTAGAGTTAGGGGCGGAAACTATGGAATACCTGTAGCTGGTAAAACAGGAACTACAAGTTATAAGATGGATGCTACTTTCGCCGGAGTTACACCTTACTATGCAGCGGCTGTATGGATAGGAAATGACCTTGACTTAAGACTAACCGAGTCATCCTCTCAGGCAGCACGACTATATGGTAAGATAATGCAATCGGTTCACAAAGGCCTTCCTAATAAGAACTTTGACAGACCGGGAAAACTTGTTAGAAGAAGCTTTGAAAAGTTATCGGGTAAACTGCCTGGCGAACATTCGCCTAAAGAAAACATTAAATCAGACTTATTTATTGCAGGTACTCAACCTAGAACTAGAGACAACCTACACCAATCAATAACTGTTTGTTCTGAGACTAAAATGTTACCTACTCAGTATTGTCCTAAGACTGAAAAAATGACATTCATTAAAAAGAATATATATGGTGTTGATAAAAAACTTGTGTTAACTAAACTACCTGAAAAGTGTAACGTTCACACCTCACCACCAGAACCTGAAGAACCACCTGAAGACAATGAAAATGAGGAAAATGGCAATAGTAACGAAGGAGATGGCGGTAACTCAGAGTAAAGAAAAAAACCTTTCTTAGACGAAAAGTCTAATGAAAGGTTTTTTAAATTCTCTCTTTTTTTATTTCCTTAATAACCTCATATTCAAGCTGTCTATAATCATATTTACTTTCTTCTTGAACAATATTTTTTAACTTAGGTTTTGTATTAACCTTTGGTGGTAAAAAAACAGTGCAACAGTCTTCAAACGGAAGTATTGACGTTTCATAGGTATCTATTTTCTTACTTATAGCTATAATATCTAGTTTATCCATACTAATGAGCGGTCTAAATATTGGATACATACTCGCATCATTAGTGCAGTTTATTCCTTCCATTGTCTGAGATGCAACTTGAGCTATATTCTCACCAGTAATTAACGATTTTGCATGTATTCTCTTAGCAATCTTATTTGCTATCCTAGTCATGCTTCTACGCTGAAGTATTGTAAAATACTCCGATGCTGTATTTTTCCTAAGTGCATTCTGTATTGGAAGTATATTTACCAGATACAGGTCTACACTGCCAGTGTAATCATGCACTTTCTCTAGTAGCTTTCTAACCTTATCAACAGACTCTTCCGATGTAAAAGGAAAAGAGTGAAAATGCACGGCACTTATTCTAACTCCCCTTCTTGCCATCATATAGGCTGCAACTATACTGTCTATTCCACCAGATAGAAGAAGCACACTATGACCTACACTTCCCATTGGTAGTCCACCTAAGCCTTTGTATCTCTTAGTATAAATATAAGCCATATCTCTTATCTCTATATTTACAACCACATCAGGGTTATTGACATCCACTTTAAGATTATTATTATTTTTTAAAATAACATGACCTATGTATGCGCTGAGTTCAGGGCTTTTCATTTTAAAGCCTTTATTTGTCCTCTTTGATTCAACTTTAAAAGTCTTACCATCGTATTCTTTCATCTCT